>JAESFQ010000605.1_pt1 | contig 13192 bp, 10 predicted proteins | sample 9269431 | NCBI WGS metagenome assembly JAESFQ01 (sample SAMN14502588, study PRJNA617103) | algae metagenome | isolation source: Plectolyngbya sp. WJT66-NPBG17 and co-occurring heterotrophs from well... | place: USA: Mojave Desert, Joshua Tree National Park, California | collected 2006-08-06
GGAGCACCAGGAACCATGCGCATCCGAATGAAAGCACGTCACTATCATGGCGTGTCTTCTGTTGCAGGTCTATACGATGACGCTGCACCAATTCCCGGATGCCAACATTACGACGCTCGTCTCGCACTCCAGCCTTCTCTTGAGGCGCTCAAGAAGTCAGACTCCAAGGCGTACAATGCGAGGAGGAAACAGATTCCCAAGCAGCTGGGGCTCAACAACAGGGGCACTGCGAGGGATGCGCTAACCATGCAGCTTGGACATGGCGATATCGTCATCATGCACGGCGCCGATGTACAGAAGTACTATGAGCACGCTGTTGAGCATTCGGGTAAATTGCGGTTTGCGCTTACGTGTCGCTATATCGATCCGAAGTCATTGAAGCCCGAAGATCAGCCCGGGTATGAGGTTGGGCCGGATATGGAGAGGTACGATGGATCCGGATTGACGTGAACTGTTTGTGATGATCGGGAAGAAGATGAAGATTTCAGGTCATATACAGATTAGATCGAAGCAAGAGTAAGACAGCATATTTGATGAGTGGTTCATATCTGATGGGATACCATGTTATCGTCTAAAGACTGACATATCTAGCCATTTCTAGAAACAATTCATAACGGGTATTTAACTTTTAATTTCATGCACATCACCTCGTCGCCCTGATCATGTTCACATGTCCTGCTTCCACTCCTTGTTGAACGCCCGTCCAATAACCATTCTCCTCACTTCGCTCGTTCCCGCACCAATCTCGTAGAGTTTGGCATCCCGGAGTATCCGTCCCACAGGAACTTCATTCATGTAACCCATGCCGCCCATCAACTGCACCGCATCAGCCGCCACCTCGCTCGCCCTCTCCGCTGCATACAGAATCGCTCCTGCGCAGTCCTGTGTCTTGATGTCAGGACTAGCATGCGACTCGTCTACTGCACGCGCCACACTATACGTAAACGCTTGACTGGCACGGAATTTCGTATACATGTCCGCCAACTTGCCCTGAACAAGTTGGTTATGTGCTATCGGCGTGCCAAACTGTTTCCTTTGGTGTGTGTAAGGTAGGACGTTGTCGAGCGAAGCTTGCATGAGGCCGAGCGGACCTGCAGAAAGAACTAGTCGCTCGAGATCTAGACCTTCCATCAGGACGCGGACGCCGCGGTTTATCTCCCCGAGGACATTCTCGCGGGGGACAAAGACGTTTTCGAAGACGAGTTCGCCGGTGTTGGAGCCGCGCATGCCGAGTTTGTCTAGTTTGTTCGCGACGCTGAAACCGGGGGTCGAGGTATCGAGGATGAAGGCTGTGATGCCTTTGGATGCGGCGTTGGGTTCGGTTTTGGCGTAGACGACGATTATGTGTGCGTCTGGGCCCTGTGAAGGGGGTGTTAGTATGTCTTTTTTTCTCTCCGGAAGAATCGTGTAGGCAGGGAAACGTACATTCGTAATCCACATCTTTGTTCCATTGAGCAAATATCCCCCGTCCACCTCCTTGGCCGTACTCTTCATACTGACAACATCGCTCCCTGCACTATGCTCGCTCATGGCCAGTCCTCCAATCTTCTTTCCACTGATCAAATCAGGTAGGTACTTCTTCTTCTGTTCTGCATTCCCGTTCAACATCAACTGGTTCACGCACAACTGGCTATGCGCCGCATAACTCAGTCCTATACTGCCGCTCGCCCGCGACAACTCCTCCATGACGACACAGTGTGCTTGATATCCCATAGCCAACCCGCCAAACTCCTCGTCGGCGGTTATACCCAGGAAGCCGGCTTCGCCAAACTTCTGCCACATTTCGTTGGGAAATTCATTCTGCTTGTCGGTGCGAGCGGCGAGCTCTTCGGGGATTTCACGCTGGGCAAAGTCGCGGACTGAATCGCGAAGCTCGTCGAGGTCGGATTGGGTGGGTGGTGTGAAGGCTTTGGGGTGCTTTGTTGATGCGTACCGTGTCGTGGTGGAGAGGACGGCGGGACGGATGCGTGTTTGGCGGATGCTGCGTGTGAAGAGACGGGGGGCTAGGGACGCCATTGCTGCGATGATTTGCTATGAATATTGGAAAATGGGAAGAGAAGACATAAAGAGTAGTGGTGACATGTTTGACAATACTGCTTCGGTTTGCGGCGGCTGATGAACCGAGGCACCTTCCTAACTAATGAATTGCGGAGGGCTAGCGTCTGGGGAAGACGAGGCGGCGTAATTCCGCCCTCCCATTGCATCCATCGATGGACACCTATAACACCGACAAGCCTTCAAAGCTCATCAACTCCCTTCATCTTCCTTCCATTACATTCACCGACATCTAAAGCCACCAAGAACCTACTCACGGCATTGTATGCCGCAATTGTCGCCGTCAATTCAACAATCATGGTGTCTCCCAGCACCGCCTTGATCATCTTCATAACCATGTCCTCAACCTGCACACCCACGGTCATCTGATCCGTATAAACCATGATCGCATACTCCTCCTTGCTGAACCCTAGCAACCCTTCCCTCTCGACTTCTCCATGTCTCGTAACAGGTAAATCGAAGATAGTCTGCAGCACTTGCTTGGACACGCCTGCTTTCAAGGCGAGAGCGGCATGTATGTCCCACTCATGGACTGCACGATTCAGCACGGCGATGCGGCTTATTGCTAGTTCCTTGAGATTGTCTGGTAAGCTCGTTTTGGTGCGTATTGCGCCGATGAACGAGTTCCAACCATCTGCTACGGCGGGGTTGTGTAGGAGGGCGAGATCGAGGGGGATGAGGGGGCGGGGCTTCCGTCGCTCCGCGATGCGCTCATAGATTGGCCGGGCTTCTTCATTTGGTGGGTCGCTTGGGGCGTAAGGGACACGCATTTTGGGTGATTTTGTAAAGCAAAGGGTTTGTAGATGGACCTTAGGTACAATGGCACGAGTATGACGGTACAGGAAGCTTGCTACACGTGGGTGGGGGGACATTGGAACTTGGAGAATGCCGGACTATCGAGAGATTTATATATCCACCTTATGCATATGCAGGGACTATGACGGGTATGTTTTCCGGTATCTGTAATAGGTAGATAACAGGCCTATTTCATGCTCCCTGTTTAACTAGATTTATCATAGGTTTCGTCGTTTTAAAAGTCGAGTTATCAAGAAACCATTCAATTATGGATCAGTTCATGCGTAGTTTTCCGTAGATCCCACTGCGAAACGATATATACACATCCAACGCCGCAAAAAAAGTAATTTACAGCCTGCTCTGCTCGTCGAACACATTCGGTAGTCTAGGGATGCCTTCCAGTCTGGTTGTCTTCTTGCCAGCTGGTGCGAGCGTAACATTGTATGTCAAGTCAAGCTTCGCCTTGGGGTCCTTGCTGGGCTCGAAGTCGAGCAGCAGGTCATCCTTCACTGCAAAGACAGTGTCGTTGGAGACCCACTGGTCGTCGCGGGGGTATAGTTGTGTGATGAGTGGCTTGTAGTTATCCGCTGAAACCATGAGATGAATGTGCGCGGGGCGGAAGGGGTGGCGGTCGAGAGTCTTGAAGAGTTGGCCAGCGGCGCCTATTGTATGTCAGTCATGCTCGTACAAGGTTGTCAGAGTTCAACATACCATCAGTGGGCAGCGAGTACGCTGTTGGCTTATAGCAGTAGTACCAGTATTCGCCCTTCTCATTTGTGGTGAACTTTCCCCTCAAGTTGTTTGGCTCCTGGTTCTCGGGATCTTGGAAATCGTACTTTCCGTTTGCGCTCGCTTGCCAGATGTCGATGACTGCATTGGGGATACCCTTCTTGGTGTCAAGATCCATGACTACACCGTGCATGAGAGTTGTCTGGCCATCGGGGTGCGGATTGCGGATGATGGTGTCGCCGAGTTCGCGGAATGGCGAGTGTGGTGACCAGAAGGGACCGAGGATTGTAGATGAAGTTGGTGTCTCGCCAGACTCGTTAATGTGCTTGTGTGCAATCTCATCGACCAACCTGCGTTTGGGTCAGTATCATGTTCGAGCTTGCTCATGTTTTAGAAACTCACGATTCTACACCCAGAACATCTGAGATGCGATGCGCTTCGTTCCTGGTGCTTGTTGTGGTCTGGCCAATCGAGTTCACAAATCGTACGCCCTCGAACCACTCCTCGTTGGTCAACTCAACCTCGCGAATGAAGTCATGGAGATGCCTGATCAGCTTGCTCATGACAAAACGCGTCCGGTCTGGCACATTTGGTCCAATAGCGTTGATGACGGCGTCGGTGAAGTTGGGGTCGAAGCGGTGCGAGCCATTCTCCTGAACCTCAGGCGCTGTCTGTGTGTTTGGGTTCATTTTGGATGTGTGGAAGGATAGATTCCGAAGATGCAGAGGGGATCAAGGCAATTGGAGAGGTAAGTAGTTTTGACCAGACATGACAACGGGGACACAGCAGCTTAATAAATAGTACCTGAATTCTAGCCATCCGCAGCCAACCGAACCGATGCCGTTGGCAATGGCCGTCTCTCTAGCCGCGCATCAGGCGAGACCTTGCCAAAGCTGTATGGCGGCATGCTGTACCGGCTCTCAAACGTGCCATCAGCGCGAGGAGCTACAGTGCCGAAGCGTGCGCCATGTCGCGACGGTTGCCCCGCCTCGAGCTGGGCGGACTGGCGAATTAAGAGGGAGCCGATGTGGAAGAAGACTTACCCGCCGTTTTTCCCTCGCTTTTAGCGTCATCAGCCCCAATGCCCCGCCTTCGGAGAGACCCCGGAAGTTTGAAGACGCGACGCGATGGCCGAATTATTGCAAAGCGGAGGGCGAAGCCGGAAGATATCTCAAAGTAGCAGCTTCTCGTACGATCTGTTCACTGACCAGCAAGACACATTCTGTGAAAACTATCAACCGCCAACATGGTCAAACATCATCTCATGATCGGCACTTGGACGCCACCGGGTGTGATAATCACGGTCGCGTTCGATGATGAAACCTTGAAGCTGGAGCTGGTGAAGAAGACGGAGATCCCTGAGGATGAGCCCATAAGCTGGATGGCTTTCGACGTATGCGCCCGACTCCCGAACATCGATGCAACCAACAATGGCTGATCACTAGGGAAATAGCACAAGAGAAAGAACATCTACGGTGCTTCGATGAAGAAATGGAGCTCGCACGAAGTCAAGAGCCCGGGCGAGATTGTGCATACAGGAAGCTTTCCCATAGGCGGACATCGTAAGTGACACACCATGAACGCTCCATGGCATTACTGACAAGCTCCACAGCCAGAGCAAATGACGCCGACACAAAGACGCGCGCCATCTTCCTCCTTCCTGCCCAAAAACCTCCATACGCCGTATACTGTAATCCATTCTACGACTATGCCGGTTACGGCAACATCTTCTCAGTCAATTCCTCCGGCCACATCAAAGAGAACATTCAGAATTTCGAATATTGCGACAAGACTGCAATCCATGGCATGGTATTCGACCCCTCAGAGACCTATCTCTACAGCGCGGATATGTGGGCGAACCGAGTGTGGTGTCATAAGAAGATAGATGATGAAGGAAGGCTGGAAACAGTAGGCTTCACTGAAGCTCCCGCGCCGAAAGACCACCCAAGATGGGTAGAGATGCATCCGTCAGGCAACTATCTCTATGCCTTGATGGAGGCAGGAAATCGGTTGTGCGAGTATGTGATTGATCCGCAAACGAAGCTGCCTGTCTATACCCACAAAACGTACCCATTGATCCCACCAGGTAAATTAATCTTCTGTCTCTTGTCACCATAATGGCTAATTGAATCCCCCAGGTATCCCCAACGCAACCACAATGTACCGCTCCGATGTCTGCTTCCTCACCAAATCCTCGAACTACCTTTTTGCAACCTCCCGATCCAACTCCTTCTCGCTTACTGGGTACATTGCCGCATTCAAGATTGCTCCATCAGGCGCTATAGAGCGACAAATCTGTCTCAATCCTACACCGACTTCCGGTGGCCATTCAAACGCCGTGTCACCGTGCCCTTGGTCAGATGAGTGGTTAGCGCTCACGGATGACGAGAAGGGTGGGGTAGAGATATACAGATGGCACGATGAATTTCTAGCAAGAGTTGCGCGTCTGGAGATTGGTGAGAAGGGCTTTGGTATGAATGCTATTTGGTACGACTAGAACGATATATGGGCAAGTAGCATAATTGTCTACAGATGGCGTTTCTGCACAGAAATGAAACGCTAGCATCTTGAATGTGATTCGCGCAATATGCCAGCGTAAACATTGCCATGATTGAGTACCGCTCATTTCAATGGTCCTCCACGTCCCGAAACCTAGCATGGTCGTGGTGGGTCTATGTTCAGCCTCGGAAGAATGAGGGGCAGGAGTACCGCCGCCGCCCGAACTAACGCCAGCCGGCAGATGTCATCGGGGAAGCTCTTCTTTCCCCAACTTCGTCATGGTTTGCACGAGGGAATTAGAGTAGCATAGTTGCATTGATCGAATCTAATCACGTTCCAGGCCCTTACTTTCAACCAAATCATAACCAGCAACACTCACACTGTGCCATCTCGTTGTGAAGTTTACAGTTACCCCACACCACAGATACCATGGCATCCAAGTCAACACCAGGCATTTTGTACGTGACGATGCAGCCCAAGGAGGGCTTGCCTGAAGCACAGTTTCACGATTGGTAAGTTGACCCTCCCACAGCCGCATTCTGGCTTCCTCAAGATCCCACCTGACGCTTTTCCCTGCCAGGTACCAGAACGAACACGGCCCTAATCGTCTTCGCCTTCCCTTCTGCAACAATGGCTTCCGCTATCGCGCGACCGACCTCGAGAATGCATCTGGATCCAAAGAAAAACCAGAATGGATGGCCATCTACGATTTCGACGAGCTCGAGTGGTTGACGAGAGAACCGTATACGAAGCTTCGAAGCGCACCGGTGCAGTCGCAACGAGAGCGAGATACTATGAAGCAGATTTTCGTAGATAGGCGATCATACGACCTGCTCAAGGAGTGGAAAGGCGGTGACTTTAAGGATCTGCAGAAGGTCGAGAACGAAGGCGAGAAGAACGTAATGATTGCCGTGAGCTTTGCACTACAAGATGGCGCAGATAAGGAAGAAGAGCTGAAGAAGTGGTACGAAGAGGAGCACGTACCCCTTCTGCAAAAGGTCCCGGGATGGAGGAGGACAAGGAGATTCGTTACATCATACCTAGATCTAGAAAGTGGACACAAGACGGAGAAAGAGTACCTCGCACTGCATGAGTACGCGCCGCAGAACGGGCTGGGAGGGCCGGAGTTCAAGGCTGCTATCACGACAGAATGGTGCGATAAAATTTACAAAGATGTCGTGAAAGACAGGAAGAGGAGGGTTTACGATCTCTACTACACATTTGGGGCTGCGCAGCGCGACCTGCAAAGTCTAGCGAGCAAAGACACAGCACCATTCGAGAGCACCGAGGGAATGGTCAAGACACATCCAGCGCACACCACCCCAGACAAGCGACCGGTAATTGAGAGCTTCGTAACGACACGAGACGGTGTGCAACTTCCGTATCGCCTCGAAGGCTCCAGTGATCCCAATGCGCCTCTGCTCGTCCTTTCAAACAGCATACTTGTCGATTACGGCATCTGGGACGACTTCGTTGCCGAGTTCTCAAAAGCCACGAGTAACAAGTACCGTATCCTTCGATACAGCACTCGTGGACGCAACACCCTTCCATCAGAATCTACATCGCCCGTCACAGTTCACACACTCACAGACGACGTCATCGCACTACTCGATGCCCTGCGCGTCAAGAAAGCATCAATCGTTGGCGTCTCACTTGGCGGTGCGACAGCACTCAACGCAGGTCTTTCCTACCCAGACCGCATCTCCGCATTCATAGGCTGCGACACCAATGCCTTCGCCCCTCCCTCCAACGCCAACGCCTGGAACGAGCGCGTCGCCGTCGCCGAGAAAGAAGGTCTAAAAGCCTCATCCGGCGAACCCATCGTCGGCGAAGAGCTCGCAGAGATGACAGTTCGCCGGTGGTTCGTCAAAGAATCTTATGACGACGCAGAGCTGGCGAAGAAGGTTCAGCGTGTCAAGGATATGGTCAAGACGAATTCTCTGTCTGGTTTCCGTGATTCGGTCAAAGCGCTACATCAGTATGATATTAGGGACAAGATGGCTGGGTACAAGGGTAAAGGCGCCTTCTTAGTAGGTGCTGGTGATGGTGTGCTGCCCAAGACTATGAAGGAAAACATGGCGGATAAGCTGGGTAGTGGTGTTGAACTCAATGTTGTCGAGGGTGCGGGACATTTGCCCATGGTGGAGAGGCCGGTGGAGGTTGCGCAGTTTGTTGCAAAGTTCTTGGAAGGTTAGGGATTTCCACGGGTGTTCTCCAGTATCTGAGGATTATGAGATTTACATCTCCATACCGACAAATACAGTTTTTTAATTTTTAAAAAAGCTTCAATTGCTCCTTACCTCGCCAAATAAGATTCCGAAAAGGTTAGGACCGAATGATCGTCCTATAAGTATCCTGAAAGCTGCAATCGCGAACTGCACGTAAATTTGTCGTGTTTGGAAAATACCATTCGACCACTTCATAGATATTGATTCGCTTCACTAAATATAGATTGGAGCGATTGACAAACCGAATGCTACTTTCAATGAAGAACCTCTCGCTGCGCTGCTACCTCAGGCAACGAACATAAAACAAGAGAGCGGATGGGACGCGTACCTGATACGTCTCTCATTCCATGGGATGCCGGTTCTACTTGAACGCCTGTTCATCGATGACGCGCGAAGCAAACCAAACTATCTCATTGCATTACCCGCTGGTATTCATGGAAGTGGAGAAGAGTTGCTTTATCTTTCCATGAAGTTTGATGATGGGAGAAAAGATGAAGATGGGTTAGAAAATATGCTGTGTCTCTCTGTCCACTTCTCAAACGCATTTTTTGCAGACACAATCAATCTATTGTAGCATGCGGAAAAAAATGTCAAGTTAGGAAACACTTACCTTCCCAAGCAACATCCTACCCTCTGTCCTCCCTCCCGTCCACCCAACTAGTACAATTCACACACCTCTTCGCCTTCTCACTGATATACTTTCTACAAAACCGACACTTGACCTAAAGATGTCGACGTACAAAGTCAGTCTACGTCTCACATGCCGTTCATTCATTAAAGTTCGTACCTGTTTCTTTACGATATTATCACCACTACTTCTCGAATACGCCAACGCCACCATCCAAAGCGCCATCGCAATAGCCAAAAAGCGAACAATCTTGTCCAGGAAATCACCATAGGCTAGTACGACGGCGCCGTCGTCGACGGCTTGTTTAGGGGTGTTGTAGCCATTGGAGATGGAGGTATTGTAGTTTGGACCGGATTGGAGAATGGCAAACTTGGAATCGAGGTTGCGGGAGAGGAAGGGGAGGAGCGAGATTACGGGGAGGATGATCGAGGAGACGAGGGAGTTTGCGCAGGCGGTGAAGGAGGCTGCGAGGCTGGTAGATATGTTAGTATTGGACATGCGCGTGGTTTGTTTTCGAGTGACCTGCATTAATCCAACGGCTACTTCGAGCACATTGTCGCGCAGAGCAAAGTTGCTGAAGCTGTCCCAAGCACCGGCTGTGTGTCTCTTGACTCCTTGTTCTACGTCGCGGAGTGTCTGCTGTGTGTTTTCGTCTAGGCGCGGCATGGTGATGTTACGAAATATTGAGGTGGTAAGGCTTGTAAGATTGGTGCGGACGTGTAAGGTGCATGGTTGGTGAACGCTGAAGTCGCGTCTCAGGTAAAGACGTCATTCAGACGCGTAGGGTTCGAGCTAATCATGTCACGCGAAACGAGGAGTGCTTGTGCAAGTCCGCTGCCTACTATTGATGTTGTTCCCTCTTGGAAATGCAATCACAATGGTATGTTTGAATAGCCTTTGACTGTAACGAGCATTCACCTTGATCGGTGAATGTAGCGAGAAGATCGTCTCTAAACTCTCCCAATGCATCCCGAAACCCAGTCTACTCCACGCCTAAGCTTCCCCAGCCTACCTAGGTATGGTCCACTTAGCGAGGCGCCACATAGATCGGCTTTCCTTGTTGTCATTGCCCTGCGTCTACTAGAAAGCCAGGCGGCTGCAGCGCGCAGCGCACGACATGTACTTGGACATGACGACTTCTTGCGCATTACCTCATGCACCTGCCGAACATAGCATCCTCTGAGATCGCGATCGCGAACACCACGCCTTGGAAACACAGTATCACCTGCATATTTTCTTCCCTTTCCCGCCTCAATTGATAACCCCACAAATTCGGCCCGTCTACGCAAGAAGCCACTCTCTTCCGAAGATAGGCCACATGCCCAACCCACACCCCACCCACCGTCGTAACGAAAAACACCAGAGAAGGGACCCCGCCCTGTCGCAATCACGCCAGCCAGCCTCATGATCCAGTAGCATTATAAATTTTGCCCGACCCCGGATCAAAGCCACCCGCAAGCCATTTCGCGCCGCGTGACCCTCTGCGGCAGTCTAAGAGGGCCCATCTGAAAGGAACAAAGGGAAAGCTCCAAAAACGCAGGGTCTGCTGCTCTCCGAAGAAGATGGAAGAACGTGGACATGACAAGTGGTCATGTTAGATCAGGCCATGTCATGTCGGCATCGAGGATACGGTAGGCGAGATAGCCACGCAGATCACACGCATCACTCCGTCTCGCGTAAAGAGAAGCCAAGTGTTGTACAAAATGCCCTTTTTCTCCTGCGACAGTTTCGGCCCTCTACGCTTCGTGACTGGATACAAAGTGAGGGGTAATTCGAAAAGTGGTTTTTTTTTTCTCGTCTCGACTGGATATATGCCGGTAGATGTCTGCTGCGCATGTATCTCATGCACGACGGAGGCTGCATGCAACAACAGAAGAAAACGGCATAGTCATCTCTTGTTGGAGTAATAGCTAGGGGAAATCACGACGCCTCTGATGCATGAAATCGTGAGGCTGAACGAGAGCAGAGAAAAAAATATTTAAGCTGGGCTGGTTGATAAGATAATCCTCGCCCTTTTCTCGCTCTTAGCGATGCCGATACACCCGAGAGCTCCTGTGAGAGTCGCCGCGGAGGCTTTTCGGGTGGTTTAGGGTTGGAGCGGTAAGCGCGCGAGAGAGGGATGTTCGCTGTTGGCAAGTGTGGAGGGGTAATTTGCGTTGTTGGTTTGATTTCCTATCGTGGGTTATGCGGCATGAGGTCACGGTACCGCACACTTAGTTTAGTGTGCAGTAGTCAGATTTTCGAGTGGGGGCATGGTTGCGTGTGCTTGACTAGCGGAGTTGGCGTTGAATGTTGCAGGTGTGATTAGAAGAGGCTGGGTGGTTAATGACTGAGCTGGAAACAGCAAGGTGGGTGCAAGGCGCGAGATGAAGTATGAAGATATTATGAAGTGGAATTTGTTTGTTCGATCAATCTCATACTGCCGCGGCGCGCAAACCAGTACAACAAGTGTAAATGCTCAGTAAAACACCGCCCAATGCGTGTAACCATAAATATGCAAGCCCATGGTATACCAAAAACGCCTCCCAATGCTGTATGCGTAAATTCAAAAAGCCTCCAACGCCGTGCAATGCTGATACTGCGGTGCTTGTGTATCCAACCCCTACCCCATTATGCAGTATCTTCTCCAAGTGTATGTCCAGTGTGGTACAAGATCGACTCTCCCGTCACCGAGTCAACTCGTGCTCTTGACTTTGATCGGGTCGATGACCTCCGGCGTTCCGCACCGTCCTTGGGCTTCCTGCTTTTTGCGCGCCGTAGCGCAGGAACATCCTCCTCTTCAGATTCGTCTACAGTGAAAAGATCTGGGCTGGGTTCGCGCCATGAATGGCGATGACCAGATAGTGTGCGCGAATATCGGCGACGATTGTGCTGCTTGCGAGTTGCGAGGTCTGGTACGCGACCTCGGGCTGGTTCAGTGATTCTGATACGTGGCGGGCTGAGTTGAGACACAACATGTGGCGTGTCGTTCAGTCGGTCGTCATCGAGGCCCATGAAAGACTCTTCCTCCTCTTCGTAGATGGTAGGTGCGTGGTACTGGTTGTGAAGCTGGCTGTGGTTGTGCTTGACATATCGCGCCCATTTGTTGGCGACGTTGGACTTGAACTTGGAAGACTTGACCGTGCATGGTCCTTCCTGAACGTCGATGCCGGCGCTCAGGGACAGCTCGTAGGGGTCATCAGCTTCCGTGATGGGTGGCGAGATGAAGTGCGAGAAGGGGTCTTCGTCAATGTCTGGAAGATGGTTTTCTTGCGTGTCCTCGTTACCGACCTCAACCCATGGCGGGAAAGAGTAGGCACGAGGGGCGTTTCGCAGATAGGAAGGCATGATTACGAAGAAATCCTTGAACTTTCGAAGGAATGATGAGCGTCGGACGGATAGTGATGGTTTAGCGCTTGATTCGACCTTGACAAAGGCGATGTGACCGAAAATGGTGTTCGTCCTCCCGGCTCCTGGCCGGTCCTCCCTGAAACAACAGCTTGCGAACACTCGGCGAGGAGAGCTCACAAGTGGTGCTGGAAGGGTGTTCTTGTAGATTCGCCAGTGGTGAGTGGCACACGCCAGGCCTATGTGCGTGACGTTGGCGTAAGCCTCTGGGGGAGTCACAAGAGGGCGGAGAGCAAGAGGAGGCTAAGCTGAGACAATGGTAGTGCAGCCTAGGATGTCTGCCTGGGGGGAAGGGCGAGTCAAGAAGCGACAGTTAGTAGGAAACCGTGGTGTATCCCCCTCAAGATATCTGGGTAACGGATGCATATTCTGGAGGATTCCTTGGGTACTTATGTTGACAGGCGAGCGATGCAGCCGGAAGAGGTGCCCTGCAGGTGCAGTGCATGCGCATTAGCGTGCGGTGTGGATGAGAAGCTTAGTGCAGCGTGAACAGAATAGGTAGGGATGCCAGGGGGCGCAAGAGAATGGGTGACGGGCAGAGTGATGGCCGACGGACATGAGATGGTTGGCGGCACACCATCTCGGTGAAGGATGACCTGCAGGCTGCACGCGCGCATTGGCCACTAGGTGTTGCGGACAAGACGGCCGTTAATGCAGGACTGTCGATCGATGGAGTGGCCGCTAGAGGCCAAACTATGGGCAGAGACTGAGCAGGGCGATCGTGCAAATTGCAGCGAGACATGAAGAGGAAAGACGACTACATGATCGGGAGTGGGTGCAGTGGAGCCAAGCTGGGAAAGGCCCGAAGCCACTACGTCGTCACGATTCCGCGCTAAGGGTGGGGCAGATCACACTCCTGGGCACTACTGGC
>JAESFQ010000606.1_pt1 | contig 13182 bp, 7 predicted proteins | sample 9269431 | NCBI WGS metagenome assembly JAESFQ01 (sample SAMN14502588, study PRJNA617103) | algae metagenome | isolation source: Plectolyngbya sp. WJT66-NPBG17 and co-occurring heterotrophs from well... | place: USA: Mojave Desert, Joshua Tree National Park, California | collected 2006-08-06
TCAACTTCAGCATCGCTCTCGATATCGACACCCGTCACTATGGTACCGTCCGGGAATTCAACCATGTCGGCATCGTAAGGGTGGTCGATAGAGAGCACCACATAGCCAGTAGCCGCGATGTTCTGGAGCATGGCATTGTATAGATGTCGAGATGTGGCAAGTGCGCCTGAGAATAGAACGATTGGCAAGGAGGTTTCGGAGCAATCACCTCGCTTTGCTGGAGTCATACAGGTCTCGAGACCCAGTGATTGAAAGCTGCCGTTAGGAAGACCATATGCGCCGAACTTGGTGTCCATGAAAGACGCGGTCGCCAGGGGCATGTAGCGCTCGATCCTCTTACGGCGGCATTGGTTGATCGGATAGAAGCTGGAAACCATTATGGATCGAGGGCGCCCGTCGTTGGCGTATGGGTCCGCGCGATCGTGATCGGTCAGTGCTACCGAAGTGATTACAACATCTTGATGATGAGAACCGACAATTGGGAGTATAGTTTTGGCAAACGAAATGCCAGGCGAAGACGCCAAAAGCACAAGGAAAAGTGACTTCTGCAGTTCCATGTTGTTGAGGATCGATGATGCTGGAAATTGTACGTGGAATTTTGTGGAAAGCTGGGTATAGGAAGCAGAGAGAGAGAGGTGGCTGCAATCAACTTGTACGAGTGCATGAGGGATATCTATAGTTCTGGCTGGAGTTAAGCACCTACGTGGATGAGATGCCCGATCTTCTTCCAAGCGCTCTATCGTCACCAAAACCAGACATAGCAGCGGGTACTACTGTGCTTTGGTGCATTTGTTAGTGCAGCAGAGCCGCACTTTCAACCGACATGGTGAGTGGGGTTAGTCTTCACCGGCAGCTTGTCGGTAGTATTACTGTCTAGTCCCAAGGCAGCCTAGACGCGTTGTTTCGCTTCCTAAAACGGTCAAACTACCTAGCACCGCCTCTAATAGGGCCCGCTGTTCGTATACTTCGTCCTCCATCATGCGATACCACTTCCTAAAGCATTTTTCTTCGCATCCTGCAAATCTCCGACGTTGTCGGGAACTAAGCCCTCATTGCTTGCTCTGCATCAACAATCAGCCCTTGTTGCAATACGCCCTACAACTGTGCGATTGCAAGCGGCATGTCACCCAACATTGGACCATATGATGGCCGTAAGGCCAGACGAAAAAGATGCGAAGCCTGTGCTAAGCGTAAGATCAAGGCAAGTGATTCAGCTATATAAAGCCTGATACCACTAATTAGTCGAAGTGCGATGGAGGTATTCCCTGCGATTACTGTAAACGGACAAGACAAGCTTGTGTGGCGCCCACGCGGTCGGTAGTTTCGGGCTACGTCTTCGTCAACCCAGGAGCCGAGAATCAGTCTCAACTCCCATTGCCACTTAGCCCAAGGAGAACAGAGCAAAACATATCGTACTTCTTTAGCTCATTTCTGCCTATGAACACTCTTTCGAGTGGCAGTTTGCTAGTCCAGAGCGAGCTGCGGAACATGATGCATTCGTCGGCTGCTTTGAGGGAGGCTCTTTGCGCAGTAGCCGCCTTGCACCGGTATCAGCGGGCTCAGGGGACAAACCTGAGGGCCAAGGACCCTGAGGGGCGCCGGAGCGCGATGCAACTTTATGTTGGATCCGTAAGATATGTTCAGGCCCGCATTACCCACAACAAGTTTGCAGACGATTCTTCAACGCTCTGGACGACCTTTCTTCTTGGCCTTTTCGAGGTACGTGCCATTATCAAGGCAGAAGTGATCATAAGCTAACACAACTCAGCTGATGTGCGATGCCAGCGGGACCAATTGGCTTTCGCACTTCCTGCACGGAACATGCACAATCCTGCGGCTTCAACCCCCTTCGTGCCTTGCTCTTCCGGATCAACAGAATACGCAGAAGCGTACATTCTTCCTCTCTGCTCGTATATTCGAGATATCGCGGGCTTTGATTTACTCGGAGTCTACTTTCCTCAGTCAGCCTGTGTGGACCAGCGCATTGGCAGATCTCTGGAGTGGCGAGGGTGCAGCTTTGTGGCACCCGAAAGAAGCGCTTTTCGACATGTTGCCCAGCTTTTCTGAGTTGAGTATACGGTCCATTCGGTTTTGTGAATCAGAAGCAGATGGTTTGCCGGAGAAAGTGCGAAATGAACGGGTACAGTGCTTAGCTGCCGAAGGCTTGCTGCTTCAGCAATCTTTGCATAAGTGGTGGGATGTCAGCAAATCATGGCAGTATGCGTCAGGTGCATCGGACCCAGAGCTTCTTGTCGCCCACATGTACTATCACGCCATCAGTATCTACCTTTCGGGAACCTATGACTACCATGTGCACTGGACCAAGCCTATGGCTCCATGCGCGCCGATCCTAGCTCGTATGCAGATCGAGTGGCACACGCGTCAAATCCTTCGATTGGGTCATGAGTTGTTGGCCGCAGGTATTGCAGGCGTGTTACTGTTCTTTCCTCTGAGGGTCGCAGGAGCGCGTGTTCGGAGTGCTCATGACATGCAAGAAGTCTTGTCCTTATTCCATAGCGTACTGCAGCGCGGGTATGCCGTTGCCGACGCGTTGATAGCTGATCTATCGGAACTGTGGGCGAGCATGGCTACACCGTAGATTCCAATCAAGCCCAAAAGACAACTCATCTCGAAATAGCCTTTGGCTTTGGCGATACCTTCTCGCGTGACTTCATACAACTGCCTGGACAGTACGGTGACATTCGCTGCGAGGCCGGATGGAGATATAGATAGTATGGCCGGCGTGAGTAATCGCTATAACAAGTGTTCATGCATGGCGAAAGCGATCACTGTTCATGCAACTGGTGACGTAAGAGTTGAGTTGAAGGTGAATGTTCGAGAGAGGTGGATGTGGTTTGTGCGACCAATCATGTAGGTGTTATTCGGTCTTGCAGCGCCTTGCCGCATTCGGCGCTCGCAGAAAAGGCTTGGCACACCAGCGACGCTCGCAGCTTTCTGACAGCAACGTCAACGCCGCCGCCCACGCATTGCACCTACACAACCACCTCTCTCATCGTCACAATGGCTCTCGGACCATCCGAAATTCTCGCGAAGACCAAGACTACGTACGTCTGCACTCCAATCGCACGCACCCACGGCCACCCTTCTCCGAAAGAATCCGTTCTTCGACCCGTCGCACATGGCAGAATCATCGGGATAAGAAGGAGAGTTTGCTGACAGTGGCATAGATGGCACATTGGCTCATGGGGTAACCCCTACGAAGGTGGTGGCCGACCCGGCAAAGGCGTCGTCACCTACGCACTGAGCCCCAACCGACAACGCCCCATGGCTACCTTCATCGGGAAGGGCTTCTGGAACGTCATCCGCCGCTCAAGGAACCAGGTTCTCTACATCATCCCACCCCTGGCTATCGCATACGGCACCATGCAGTGGGCTATCGAGAGGTGAGTTGATGGATGCTGTCGAGAACAGCAGGGGTATAGAAGCGCATGGATGGGCGCAATTGTGTTAAAGGGCAGGCTGACAATGAAAACAGGAACGAGTTCCTCAACTCCAAGACTGGCCGTGCCATGTTCGGCGAAGAGGAGTAAACGGGCGGAGAAGAAGAGGCGAAGGAGCGTGTATAACCAGAAGAGTTGGAGGGAGGAAACGGAACACGACAATTCTCATTGCATCAGCCAACAAATAGATTGTACAACCAACATGCAACTTCTTTCCATTTATATCGCACGTGTAGTCTACTAGATGGACGTTTGTCGCCCCGCACAAGGCCCCTCGTTGAATACTTCATACTCGATACTCCGGAATTACACCACTCTCGAAAGGTGTGGTAACGGTAACTGTCTCTTGGTCACTCGGTTACGTCGCCACGTGACCCTCGCCCGTCTGATTAGCAGCGAACAACAGACCGCCTTTGCCTCCATACAACCACAGCTCCCGATATGGGTCTTGAGGCAAAGTGATATGCGTCAGTCCAGCTAGGAGCTGTACGGTTCTTCGTGGTGTCGGCGCAGCTTGTTATGTGAGAGGGCTACTCACTGTGGCACAGGGGAGTTATGTAATCCACCGTCAAATCGCGGTGGCTTAACAACGTAGTCTAGATTCGTCACATTCCCTAAGGTCATGACATGGCTTCCTGTAACACTTGTTGTAGATACCATGAACGGACAATTCAGACACCAGCATTGAATTATGGTGGTGTTTTCAGGTGTATTAATTGAGGCAGGGGCCCCAAGGTAGGCGGTATTGTTTGATGTATCGCATATTTGGGCGGTTATGAGGGAGAACAAGGAGAGCACTACGAAAGTTGTTACGGAGTGATGCAAGTTCTTGGTGAGGTTTGTTGTGAACGGAGATTCACTAGGCTGGACGCTATTTCGTACCCAGAATTACAGTGGTGCAACAGAGCAGAGGTGGTGCTGACTGCGCTATAGCTGCGGGCTGACGATGGTAGCTGGCTTGAGAGGATGGAACCAGTCGATCAGTGCATGTATGTATGGCGTAGCTGCATGATCAGCATGCCGTGGCTCCATGGAGATGTCAGGGTACGAGCTTCACATCTAGATGGGCTGCTGTAAACAGTGCAGTTGGTTTATTAGAGACGCGATATATATCGTTGGGTTGCTGATTCCCCGATAACGTCATGGGAAAAGATGTGAATCTAGACGGCTGCAGTGCTAAGCAGAGAATCCGCATTCTCAATCAGATCGACGAGAATTCGTAACCGAGATATGTCTCTCTGGAGGATGAGAATCGGTTCAGGGTTCAGAAGACGAAGCATCCATTACTCGAGTCGAAGTCTCGGCCCAGGCCCCAGCACATGGTTCACGCGTAAGGTGGGCAGCCCCGCTTAGTCAGTCGGCGTGTCGGGGGGCATGGGTAGAACTTCGATGATTCTGTCATATCCTAGCTTTCGCCATCGAAGCGCACCCGCCACAAGACATTCTTCTACTGCCAGCCCGAGGCAGTCTGAACAGGCGCGGTACTACGCTCACTCTACATATCTGTAATATACCCACTTCCATTGATATCCCATACCCCACCCCGCAATCCCGTCACACCTCTTCCGCCGCCATGTCGACACTCCTCCGCCGCTCAGGCAACTTAGCACGACTATCCCGACCCTGCCTCAACGCTGCCACGAGGGCACCACGCACATTACGTACACGAGCACCGCTACCACAATGCATATATACCCAGCAACGGGCGCGAAGGTTTGCGACCGGGCCGCCGGAACAGCCTAAGAATAAGAAAGATGACGAGGCAGCGAAGAAGGATGGCCAGGCCGACAAGCCTGAGCCCAACAAGCCTGCCGAGAAGGAGGGAGAGATTCAGATGTCCAAGCTTACGCAAGAGGAAGAGAAGATGCTGGATCAACTAGTGTCTTTTGTGTCAATGGGTGTCCCCAAGTCGCAGAAGCAGAACATCAAAGACGCAATGGAGGAGATCAAGCGCAACGGAATACCACCAGAGCTGCGACAAGAGATGGACAAACTAGAGAGAGGCGAGAAGCTGGATTTGGCCACTGTGGCCAAGATCTCGCGGTTAACAACCAACATGGCACGCAAGGCGGCTGAGCAGCAGAGGTTCAAGAATGATGGCTCCCAAGATCCGCAGCAGAAGTCAGGCGCACATGATCCGGGCCCAGGCACAGGTAAGGGCTCCAAAGGTGGCGCTGGCGCTGGCGGACCTGGCGGACCTGGCGGGCCCATGTTCGGCGGCGGTATGGACACCAACACAATCCTCATCAGCGCTTTCCTCGCATACCTCACATACAAGACCATCTTCCCGAGCGAGAACTCCAAGGAGATAACATGGCAGGAGTTCCGGACGACCTTCCTGGACAAGGGTCTGGTCGAGAAGATTGTCATCCTGAACGCCAACAGGGCAAAGGTTCACCTGCACCGTGAGGCTGTGGCGTCCATGTACCCCGACTCACCATCCGTCAACCAGAACTTCTACTACTATTTCACTATTGGCTCCGTAGAGGCCTTCGAGCGCAAGATGGACGATGCACAGTACGAATTGGGCATCCCTAGCTCCGAGCGCATACCCGTAGCATACTCGAACGAGATCTCCTGGTTCGGCACCTTCTTGTCCTTCGGTCCCACTATTCTCCTGCTTGGCTCGCTCTTCTACTTCACAAGGCGTGCCGGAGGCGGCGCTGGCGGAGGTGGCGGCGTATTTGGTATGGGTAAAAGTCGTGCCAAGAAGTTCAACCACGAGACGGACGTCAAGGTCAAGTTCTCAGATGTCGCTGGCATGGACGAGGCCAAGCAAGAGATCATGGAATTTGTGTCCTTCCTCAAGGACCCCACCCGATTCCAGAAGCTTGGTGCAAAGATTCCTCGCGGTGCTATTCTATCTGGATCCCCAGGTACTGGTAAGACGCTTCTTGCCAAGGCTACCGCGGGAGAGTCAGGTGTTCCCTTCTTCAGTGTCAGTGGTTCGGAGTTCGTCGAGATGTTTGTCGGTGTTGGTGCGTCTCGTGTCCGAGACTTGTTCGCCAACGCGCGCAAGAGCACACCCTGCATCATCTTCATTGACGAAATTGACGCCATCGGTCGTGCCCGATCAAAGCAGAATTTTGGCGGTGGCAACGATGAGCGCGAGGCTACTCTCAACCAGATCCTGACGGAGATGGACGGATTCAACACTACTGAGCAAGTCGTCGTACTGGCTGGTACTAACCGACCTGATGTTTTGGACAAGGCGCTCATGAGACCTGGTCGTTTCGACAGACATATCAACATTGACAAGCCCACCATGGACGGCCGAGCACAGATCTTCGGTGTACATCTGAAGAAGATTATCACCAACGAGGATATGGAATTCTTGAAGGGTAGATTAGCAGCTTTGACACCGGGCTTTTCCGGTGCCGACATCGCCAACTGTGTCAACGAAGCTGCTTTGATCGGTATGTATCAATGTTCTTCTAAATTGCACTTCGACTAACGATTTGCAGCTGCTCGCGCCAATGCTGAGACTGTTGCCATGGTACACTTCGAACAAGCCATCGAGCGTGTCATTGGTGGTCTCGAGAAGAAGTCTCTTGTCCTGAAGCCTGAAGAAAAGAAGACTGTCGCTTACCACGAGGCCGGCCACGCTATCTGCGGTTGGTACTTCAAGTGGGCAGACCCTCTCCTCAAGGTCTCCATCATTCCCCGCGGCCAAGGCGCTCTTGGTTACGCCCAGTACCTTCCCAACGGCGACACTTACCTTATGAACGTCAATCAGCTTATGGACCGTATGGCCATGACACTGGGTGGACGTGTATCCGAAGAGTTGCACTTCGAGACTGTCACCTCCGGCGCATCCGACGACTTCCGCAAGGTCACCCAAATGGCCACAGCCATGGTCAGCAAATGGGGCATGAGCAAGAAGATCGGATACATCTACTTTGAAGACGGCGAGGGTCAACAACTCACCAAGCCCTTCTCTGAAGATACAGCCAAGAACATCGACATGGAGGTCAAACGCATCGTCGACGAAGCCTACAAGCAATGCAAGGATCTCCTCACGGAGAAGAAGCACGAAGTCGGCCTCGTAGCAGAGGAACTACTCAAGAAGGAGATGCTCGGCCGCGAAGACATGATTAGATTACTCGGACCCCGCCCCTTTGAAGACAGCCAAGATTTCCACAAGTACTTCTCCGGCGAGTACGGCAAGGCACCAGGATATGTAGAGCCGCAAGGAAGCGACGGTGTCAAGGGGCCATTAATACCTCCCAGCCCAGCAACTTTCAAGGACTTGGATGCTAGAAGGTGAGGTGATGTTTGTATGTAGTTTTACCAAATTCTTCTTTTTGTGTGTATCATGGCATGGCATGGCATGACATGGAGGTGGGGTTTGGCGATGATTCAAAGACTTTCATTCCACTCTAAATGAACAGCATGCGTACGGTGTCTTTTGTAGCATAGATGCGCGCTTTGGCTTTGGCTTTGGCTTTGTAACAGTATAGTTCACCCATTCGTACGAAACGATCAGGAACGGAATATTTATTGTAAGGTTCAAAATTCCTGTGGCTTACACGATGATCGCGAGATTTCAAGAGCTTTGATGATTGATTTCTTTGATACCAACGACGAAGGTCTAGTTGGGCTACGTGTAAGTAGCCATGGACTACAAGGTACGATTTAACATCGACGTGTCAACACCATTCCACCAAATCTAGCTAAAACAAATAATTCCATACATAGGTAATCAGGTTCCATGTTTTGACTGACAGGTTCCATACCCAGACTGCTGTGCTCCATATCCCGACTGCTGTATTCCACACGTCGCCAGGAAGATTCCACACTGCAACTGCGAGACTCCACATGTCGGCTGCGACAGCCCGTGCAAAGGTAACGATCGAGTACAAGACGGAAAGTACTATTATCAGGGCAATGAAGTACATTCTGCACTCCTCTCCGGAGGGTAGGGGCGGATAAGGGTTCATAATATGATGATTGTCGCGGTCTCTGTTGTCCTGCGTTGGCTGGACGCGACGATCAGCATTACGGGTGTGAGGCGTCCCATGGTTTTTGGTCTCGTGTCTGGAATCTGCGAATGGTTTCGATTGTGTGACTTGTAATGAGGGGACGGTGGAGGTAGTTTCTTCATCGTGGTCGTCACGGCCGAGATACTCAAACGCCTTGCGCAATCCTGGTCTAGACCAGCTGGAATCTGGAAATGTTTCTGATGGTGTGTCCGGTGGGGAGGTAATCGGAGATGTATCTTCTTTGTCTTGATCTTCACGGTCGAGGTACTTGAATGCTGTGCGTACTTCTGGCCGAGACGAGCTGGGATCGGCTTCGACATTGCTGTTCGAGATCGGTTGCTGTACAGGCGCTTCTTCTGGTCTCCGAAGGACTTTTTGACACATAGAGCACATCACGTTCAGAAAGAGATCCGCGTTCGGTCTGATGGCGACTTGAGCAAGGTTGTTCCGTAAATTTTGGATAATGTGGTCGAGATCAACGCCCGGAACCTCCAAAGCTCGTTCAACAAGCGCATCCCAGCCTGCTGTCCAGACCCACGAGTCAACGTTGAGGAGCTTCGTGGTGTGTTCATTGAGACTTCTTGTATCGGCCTTGTGAATCGCTCGGAAGATGAGGGTTGGAAAGTCGTGTCGATCATTGGCTATGCAGACCTGATGAAGTGCGTGAATCGTTATGATATTGAGCTTTAGCTCGACCAAGACCTGCACCATAACGGGCATGGTCCATGCGAAGACGTTGTCCATTGGGAGCTCGTTTTTTGTCTTCTTCAACACCCGGCCGACAATGTCGTCGAAGGGTGATGTGTCATCGAGAAATGGTATGTTACGAGGCTCAACGAGCGGATCAATGTGATACCTTGCCCTCACCGACGAACCTAGCGAATGCGCAATTCTCTCCAGCTTTCGTAACATGAGCAACGTCGGGTCGTCAAGTCGCTCAGTGATCGTCTTGAGACTATAGATTCCACTAGTTTGAGTCGGGAAGTCTAGGTAGAATTCTAGAGCCGCACGTAGTGCCGCTTTCGACATGAAGACGATGTGAGAGCTGTTGTGGGCTTGATCCAGCATGACGAGGTTGATCATCTGCACGTGTCTGCTCTCCAAGCGGAAGAAAGTGAAGTGGAACTGGTCTGTACTTCTAGACAGCTTGTCTATTTTTTTCGCCAATATAAGCCGACCGTTTTGGACTTCAGTATACGACTTTCGAGCTTTCGCGACGGGCAAGTCCTGGAGTAAGGATGTAGCTTTCGACGGATCGCTATGTGCCTGCATCTCAAGCGCCAACGATAATCTCTTTTTGTTCCGTTTATCGATACGCTTGTCTTCCAAAGGCTCCGGGAGAAGATTGTGGCGCAAGATCATAATCAAGCGTGGGGAAACAACGCTTACGATATGAAACTCCGTGTACGCAGTTGTTGTTTGCTTTCCTGTATAACGGTTGATAGAGCGGGAGACTGGACCTTCATATATACCAAACGCGTTACTCGTGAGGAGGAACTCTTCATCAGTATCTGATGGAGTGGCGAAAGACATGTACATTGATTGGATGTGGATGGAAAGCCACAGAGCATCGCCCGGGTAGATTTCCTTGAAGAGGTCTGTTATCCATTTACCGGCAGGATCCATACGTTTTTCGATGATTTTCAGCAAATTGTCAAACCACACGTCGAGCGGGCGTTTGAAGTTATTTTTTAGCATATATTCTAGAAACGGTATCCGATCGTCCGAGTTATAGTCCTCTGCTTTCTGGTGGTTGTACCGATCATAAAAATTAGGACTACGGTACTTCATTATGAAGAGAAATTTGCGCAGAAGGTCTTTGTCGTGTCGTGAGAGCGTGACTTCGTTCTTGCCAGCTTTGTGAGCATCTGCGACTTGGGCGATGATGCGACTCGCTTGCCCCTCAATAAGGCTCAACTTCGTCTCGATTCGTTTTTGATCTTCCTCGCTGAATTTTGAGTCGTCTTTGTACATGTCGAGTTGTCCAAAGATTCGTCCCACCGGTTTTGTGACGAATTCGGGATTATCGCTAAGCAGGTCAACCGCGGTGACAAGATCGTCATCTCGTTGTCTCTTGTTCCGCCTCTTGACTTGAGCAAGTACATTCGGAGAGGGACTGGAGAAGCGACGGAGCAGGAACCGGGGAACATAATGATGATATTGGGATCTGGTAACCTTTCGGTTCTCAGCTGCCATTGCCGGTGTCGTACGGCCGTGAACAAGATGATATGATGAGTGTGTAGCAGCGAGATTAAGCAATCGTCTTGTGGGAGTGTCAAGATAAGTGCCCGCGCTGTGACTGCGCCGCCCACGTCTCATCGCGACGCGCGCGCCTCAACCCCGCATCAGGAGTTGAGAACCCGACCAGTGACAAAACGCGACAGGCGAATCACGCTGTTGGCACACAAATGCTCTGTCCTACTCTCAGCTGTTCACAGTCCACTCCTTGATTCCCGCGCAAGGTCAACAACGCATCTATCTGCACTCATACCATGCGCCTCTGCAATCGCCCAACATGTATCGCCTTTCGCGACGTCCACTTGATGACTTCCATCTCTGTAGATAGCGACGTGTGTAGGCACGCGGCTGGCCAAATAATGCCTACCGCGAAGCACTGGGATCCTCACCAGAACAAGCAAACAATGGATATTACGACAACAAATGTCTCTTCTCTTGCAAGAACAACAATAGAATATAGGAAGATAAATGGCTAGTAATACAGAGCGTGTACTTCTCTATAGATCCAATAAGAAGAATAATAGAAAAAGGTTGCTCTTATAGCAGTTATTGCGCGCTCTTACTGGGTGATTTTCGCGGTCGGCGTTATTTTGCCCAGGCGCGTGGTAGGGTCGCTCCTATTCACGACCTTGAACACACAGAACAAGGAACCGAGAACCAGCACCGCAAAAGGCAACATCATACGCACAGCGCTTCTATTGTTCTCCTCGATCGCCTCGTCTTGCTCCCGTCGCAACCCGTCCGACATGGGTTGCTCGCGCGCGCCAGTGGCATGGAACTCGCCATAGCGATTGCCGGGCTCGGACTCGTAGATTCGACCTGATGCGTCGCGGAAGGTGTAGATCTGGGTGTCGGCATCGTAGCCTATGCGCTCGAAGCCTTGGGGAAGTCGTCCCGCATCCTGGAAGACACGTCAGTAGCTGTTCGAAGACAATGAGGCAAAGAAGGGCACGTACACTATCCATATCTGTCCAGCGACCCATGGTGAAGAACCTTGAGCTATGTAGGGTGAGTTGCGAGGGTAAGTGAGAGATGCTTGAAGATTGATGATTTTCCAGAGGATCACGAATGCGCGGTCGCGCTGCCTTTGATAACGGACTTGATACGAGAAACCCGAGTGCTGTGCAAAGCCGGTTGCCTTACAGCCAGGTGCGCAGAAGAGCTGAATCTACATGTGTTGCGTTGTCACGGGTCGTGGTGTAGTAGAGATCCAGGTGACGACGGCATGTGGGGCGTTTAAGCCATGGTGTGGATCTAACCTGTATCTGGCTGCGCTATTGCACGGCTGAGGGAGGACTGCTTCGTATACACTACAGGCAACTCGTAACATGAAACACTAGTACAGGCTTAGGAGCACATCGTTGTGGCATGATACTCAATGTGATGTTGTTCATTTGCTGCAGGTCCAAGCATGCCTCCACTACGAGGTAGCATAAGGCGACGGTTCTGGTGAGTCGCGTGCTCATACAATGACCGATGCGCACATGCGTTAGGACGCACTACCAACATCAACGCTTGGTTTCGGTTTAACCTGTGCGTTCCAGGCTTCTTTTATCAGCCTTGCCATCCTCCAACCTTGGTTTGCAGCCAGAGCCCAAATCCCATCGTTCTCTATACAGTTCCTCTTCGGTACGACAGCACCATAAGCTAGCAAAAGCAGCACCATATCAACATGTCCGCCTTTGACTGCGTACCACAGCGCTGGCGTGAAGGAGGTGCCATCTTGCGCCGTCTGATTGATCTGCACACCACTTTGAATCAGCAGCCTGGTAGCCACGAGCCAGCCATGCTCCACGGCCACCGCAAGACCTTCCAACAGTTCATGAGCCATGGTAGAACCCTTCCTGCAAGCACGAATGGCGCCTCTAAGGGCGGGATCGATCTGGAGGAAGTACTGAATGATATTCGCGTGACCGTGTTGACAGGCTAAGTAGAACGGCGTCGCCTTCAACTGGCGTTTACACATGGTTGCATGACTGGGATCGTAGCAAAGGTGTAGTACATCTAGTTCGCCCCTAGAAATCGCCCAGTCAGTCCATATGTGTTTCGATTCCTTGAGCAGTTTTGCAGAGTCGCAATGCTTGAGGTACCAGCCCATGAGTATGGGAAGTATGGTAGCACGTTGCTTGTACATGCATGTGTCGATGGCCTCGTATAACTGGTTCCATACAGGGACACCGCCTTCCATATGCTCATAGATGAAAGTCGCAGAGTAAAGATGTCCGTTCACTGCGGCGGCGGTGAGCGGAGTGCCATATAGCTCACTGCGTTGGCCCACGTCGCGTACCTTGCCAACAAGGAAACGAAGGGCGGGTCCACTGTTGACAGCGGCGGCAGCTGCGAGCATGCCAATCGTATCTGCGCGGCCCATGTTTCTCCGTACCTTGATCGAGTCGTCAAATGGTCCCTCGCAGAGATAGGCCAGAATATCGTTTACTGTAAGTGCCGCTGACATGGCGTTGCAGAGAGCCAAGCGGTAGCGTTCGCGCTGCGGTTGCGTT
>JAESFQ010000607.1_pt1 | contig 13181 bp, 16 predicted proteins | sample 9269431 | NCBI WGS metagenome assembly JAESFQ01 (sample SAMN14502588, study PRJNA617103) | algae metagenome | isolation source: Plectolyngbya sp. WJT66-NPBG17 and co-occurring heterotrophs from well... | place: USA: Mojave Desert, Joshua Tree National Park, California | collected 2006-08-06
TGGAAGGCGGCGATAAGCTAGGTTTCACCCACACGTGAGGTGGCGTTTGCCTCCACAAGCCGAGCGACCGACAGCGGAAGGTGCCAGTTACGTCTGCGACTCAGTACAACCCCAACCTCTGTCACACTGTCATAGCCACATAGACTATACACTCGCATCTGCGACTCCCGCTTCACCTCTCTCTAGCTCTGTCCATCCTCTGCACCATCATGTCTACTGCAGCCCGCCGCCGTTTGATGCGCGATTTCAAGGTACGCCGAAAGACAAGGTCCTAGCAAGCTCCTGATGCTTGCCAAACTTAGTGGATAGAGCATCGGACTGACAATGAGCACAGCGAATGCAAACCGACCCTCCTGCCGGCGTCTCTGCGTCTCCTGTTGCGGATAATGTCATGACTTGGTACGGCTCACCGCATCCACCCCGCACGCGACACCCACAAGGCTTCGTAGCCAGTCCCATCCTCTGGATACACAACAGCGGCACCAATATACGTGTGGACTCGACTGCTGACACATATGCAGGAACGCAGTAATCATCGGTCCCGCAGACACACCGTTTGAAGATGGAACGTTCCGCCTTATTATGCATTTTGAAGAAGCGTATCCAAACAAGCCACCGGGCGTCAAGTTCATTAGCCAGATGTTCCACCCCAACGTATACGGGACTGGTGAGCTGTGTCTGGACATTCTCCAAAATCGATGGTCGCCCACGTACGATGTGGCAGCCATCCTGACGAGTATTCAAAGGTACGTCAGAGGAGGGGTGAGTGAGCTATGGCGCATACACATGCTGATAATGCCCAGTTTGTTGAACGACCCAAACACGTCGTCTCCCGCCAACGTCGAAGCGTCGAACCTGTACAAGGAGAACCGCAAAGAGTACACCAAGCGTGTCCGTGAGACGGTCGAGAAGAGCTGGGAGGACTGACAGGGTGACTGGAATATGAATATCACGACACGACGGCATGGGATGGAGTTACAAGGGACAAGGACAATGTCATTTCGGTTACTGGCAGCTCAGTGGCTTTTGTCTGAGACTTTTCCAGCGTGGAGTTTGGTTCGATATGGTCTTGATTACTCGTGGCGTAGCTATACACGTCTATTTCCGTTGGAAATATGTATGGAACCGTGATTGTCTTTGTCGCTCTACTAATGCAGGGATTCCCGGACCATATGTCTTGGGTGCAACGCAGAGCCGCATGCTTTCACCACTGCCATGATGCCTCGAGCCGATGCAAGTAGACAAGACAAAGACGTGCCAGCAAGGGAAGCATTCGCATTGTATGTTGCTATAACCAGATCAAGTTGCGTCAGGGCCGTTGGCTGCGGGGGAGGAGGCAGGCGCGCTATGGGCATGCAGACCCTGGCCGCATCAACACAAGCCGAAGCCTGCACCTCGACAATAGGCCGACATCAACATAGCATCGACGTCCTCACCGCGTGCGCCCCCGTGCTGTTGCCCCTTCACTTTGTTCTGGCGCGAGTAGCTTGGGACGCCCCAGTCTACTCCAGAATCGATCCGTGGCCGTTTCATCCGTTCCCCTTAACCATAGCGGGGCCTGTAATTACCCACCCTCCACGCGCCGAGACAGAGCGAGACGTGACGGTGCCACAACAGGACTTGCCCCTGGGAGTGCAGCAACACCTGCAGCAAAGCGCGAGAGAAGCAAACAGAGCGAGGCCTCTGGGCCGCAACGCCTGAATACCCAGCAATCATGTCGTGAGTAGCTCTGGCGACAGCGGCGAAGAGGGGTGAGACATGGCTAACAAAATGGGCGACAGGGGCTCCAATACAATCAAAGGTGCGCCGCGATACAAGAGACACACGAAATGGTGGCATGTGGGTTACTGACTGTAGGACAATGCAGTGGTGGCGCGGTTCCGCCCGCAAAACAAGGTCGAGATAGCCAGCGGCGGAGAGCCTATAGTCGAATTCAACTCTGAGGACACATGTACGATCCAGGTACGCCCCTAGTTCCAAAAGCAGCCTCCTACAAAGTCTAAGAAGATTCACTGACTGCCATGTGTATAGTCGAAAGAGGCCGCCGGCGCCTTTACCTTCGATCGCGTTTTCGACATGGCCTCGCGCCAGGCCGACGTCTTCGACTACTCCATCCGTCCTACCGTCGACGATATTTTGAATGGATACAACGGAACAGTCTTCGCCTATGGGCAAACGGGAGCGGGAAAGTCGTACACGATGATGGGTAGCGATATGGACGACGAAGTGGGGAAGGGAGTCATCCCACGTATTATCCAACAAATCTTCGCAAGCATTCTGGCCTCGCCAAGCAACATCGAATACACTGTTCGCGTCAGCTACATGGAGATTTACATGGAGCGCATTCGAGATCTTTTGGTCCCGCAAAACGACAATTTGCCCGTGCACGAGGAGAAGAACAGGGGAGTCTACGTCAAGGGTCTACTAGAGGTATACGTTTCGAGCGAGGAAGAAGTATACGAGGTCCTGCGAAGGGGTGGGTCAGCACGAGCGGTTTCAGCAACAAACATGAACGCCGAATCCTCACGATCGCACTCTATCTTTGTCGTAACAGTCAACCAAAAGAACGTCGAGACGGGCTCATTGAAGAGCGGTCAGCTCTTCCTGGTCGATTTGGCAGGTTCTGAGAAGGTCGGCAAGACCGGAGCGAGTGGACAGACATTGGAGGAAGCAAAGAAGATCAACAAGAGTCTGAGTGCCTTGGGCATGGTCATCAACTGCTTGACCGACAGCAAAACCCAACATATCCCTTACCGAGACTCGAAGCTCACACGTATTCTCCAAGAATCGCTCGGTGGTAACTCCCGGACAACCCTGATCATCAACTGCTCGCCAAGTAGTTATAACGATGCTGAAACGCTGGGCACACTTCGATTCGGTATGCGAGCAAAGACTATCAAGAACAAGGCCAAGGTCAACGCCGAACTCAGTCCGGCCGAGCTCAAGGCCATGCTCAAGAAGGTGCAAGGGCAGGTCACAACATTCGAAAATTACATTGGTGCGCTTGAAGGCGAAGTCACCATGTGGCGTGGAGGCGAAACTGTCCCCAAGGAGAAGTGGACTCAACCTCTGGAGCCTAGCCCGTCTTCAGGGAGGAAAGCAGCATCAACACCGCGTCCAGGAACGCCATCGAGGGTGGAAGCTACGAGGAATTCGGAGACGCCACGACCAGATTCGCGAATGGACCTGGACCGTGCAGGCACGCCAAGCATACCTCTGGACAAGGACGAGAAGGATGACTTTTTGCGGAGAGAGAACGAGCTACAAGATCAAGTCGCAGAAAAGGAGTCACAGCTTGCCAAAGTTGAGGACCAACTCAAGTCTGCCAAAGATGAGCTCCAATACTACAAAGACAGGGACGCCAAGACGAACAAAGACAATGAGCGGATCACCATGGAGCTCAACGAGATGCGGATGCAGGTTGAGAAGATTCAGTTCGAGAGCAAGGAGGCGCAAATCACCATGGACGGACTGAAAGAGGCCAACTCTGAGCTGACTGCCGAGTTGGACGACGTCAAGCAACAGCTCCTAGATGCGAAGATGAACGCCAAGGAGACTTCCGCCGCCATGGATGAGAAGAAGAGGAAGAAGGCTGAGGCTATGGCGCAGATGATGGCCGGCTTCGATCTCGGTGGTGAGGTGTTTAGCGACAACGAGCGCATGATAGGAAAGATCATTGAACAGCTAGACCAACTCCACGACATGAGCGCATCTGGCGAAGCGATCGCTCCTGATGCGATTCAGAACCTACGAGAGAAGATTGTCGAAACACAAGGCATTGTACGACAGGCCGAGCTCTCTCTTACTGCACGTAGCGAAGAAGATAGCACATACGCCAAGCGCCGCGAAGCACTCGAGGCACGCTGCGAGAGCTTGCAGAGCCAATACGAAGAGCTCCTCGAGAGCAATCTCAGCGAGCAAGACAAGGAAGAGCTCAAGGCACGACTCGCCGACGCCTACTCAGCTCGCCAAGAAGGCAATCTCGAGCTCGTGGAAAGTCTCAAGCAGGATACTGCACGGATGCTGGAAGAGAACCAGAAGCTCAAGACCGAGAACGAAAGCCTACAGCAGCGCATTAAGAGTGGCGCTATTGCTAATGGTGTCGCAAACGGTATCAACGGCAAGACTGTGCAGCAGCAGATTGCCGAATTTGACAACATGAAGAAGAGCCTCATGCGCGACTTGCAGAACCGATGCGAACGAGTGAGTAGACCGAACTCATCCTGCCCCAACGTTATACTAATACATCCGCAGGTTGTCGAGCTCGAGATCTCGTTAGACGAGACGCGCGAGCAATATAACAACGTGCTCCGTACATCCAACAACCGTGCTCAGCAGAAGAAGATGATGTTCCTTGAGCGCAATCTTGAGCAGCTTACTGTTGTCCAGCGCCAGCTCGTGGAGCAAAACAGCTCTTTGAAGAAGGAGGTCGCCATTGCCGAACGGAAACTCATGGCCCGCAACGAGCGGATACAGTCTCTGGAAAGCTTACTACAAGACTCGCAGGAGAAGCTTACAGCAGCAAATCACCGGTATGCATATTACTTCTTCTTGCGTAGACTCGTACTAACCCCTCTACAGCTTCGAAGCCCAACTCACAGCTGTCAAAGAGCGTCTCGAATCTGCCAAGGCTGGCTCCACACGCGGTCTCGGTTCCCCCGCCGGCGGTGCTTCGTACGCTGGCTTCGGCGGCGTCGGCTCTCGTATCGCCAAACCCCTTCGCGGCGGCGGTGCAGTAGCGGACGGCCCCGTCTTACCTGTCATTGGCAATCTGCAGAAGCAGGACGGTGACGGTGGGGATGCTAACAAGGGAAAGAGGACAAGCTGGTTCTTCAACCAGCGGTAGATTCTCCGCCTCGGATTGGACATGTGAGCATGAGATGGACCAGGGTGTTTTTGGCGTCGCGCTCTGCACGAGACAGGATTTGATGGAGGGAAGGAAATGAAGGGTGTTAATGGGGTGATGACTCTTATCACCACATCACGCTGGTAAACGATCAACAAGCAAGGGATGGATGAGATGCATGCTGAATCCGTTCATGCAACGCAAGCTTGGTTCTTTGGGTGTGGTGTCTTTGGCTTCTCTGCCCCTTTTTTGCTTAACCTTTATACCATAGATTCATTATCTCTGAACTACCTTGATTTGCATGTATCTACGCAAGCCTTTCTTCTGTTCTTTACCCCCCCTCGGTACTTCCATCTTACTGCGATGAAGCGCGTCTCTCAGATCCGCACAGCTACGCGGTTGGTCTGGTACTTTTTCGTACTTGGTAGCAAGAGGGTGCAGACTATCGCTATGGTTCCAAATGCGATGCTGGTAAACTATACCCCTTAATATCAGCTTTCATGATAACGAAGTTGGGCAGGAAGTTTTCCAGACTGTTGACTTACCCAGACATACTTCAAACTCTCACTGTACGCCCACCTGGCCCCTACCGTCGCCCCTTGAATAACACGCGGTGTCACGCCCGGAATACCCGCCGTAGCCAACTTCTCCGGCGCCGTGAGAAACAAGCCAACGAAAGCTTCGACGCTCTCCAGCGGCAGACCAGCCTGCACCGCGTACAGCGCCGTGAATTTGGGTAGATTGGCAGTCAGTTTCCCCGCGAAGATGTTGTAGTAGATGGAATACCCGATACTGCCGCCGACGGTGCGGATAGATAGTGACAGCGCCGCAGCAGTGGTGATGAGCGCATCAGGACAAACGAGCATAGCGACCGTAGCAGCCGGGACCAAGACGCCGCCTACACCGAAGCCAGCCATGGAGCCTAGGAACAGGACTAAGCGCTCATTATCCGGTGTCATGACTGCGAGGGCGCCTGCAAACGCCGTCATGATACCCACGGCCACGAGCAAGACTTCTCGCGTGTGGCTCGGAAAGCGCGATAGCGCGGCGTTGAAGAAAATGGCGCCAACAGCTGTCGTGAATGCGGGACCGAGGCCACGAAGCCCAATAGACACGGGATCCGGTGTATACACGCTGCTAAACGTAACAGGGAAGAAGTTTAAAATGGAGAAGAAATTCATACCCGCACTGAACGCGACAATATACGCCAAACCCACGATACGTTGACCGGAGAACAGCGCACCAGGTACCATAGGATAAGCTGCGTATTTCGCTTCATACACGACCCAAGCGACAATAAGAAAAAGCCCAATGAGCATCGTACACAGCACATATGCCGACGTCCAGGCATGCGTATACCCGCCCGCCTGCAGCGCAACAAGGAACAACGTAAGTCCCGTGATAGACAAGACACCGCCGATATAATCGATTCGACGGAGAATTGCACGCCGCGAGAAGCCCGCGCCGCGGGCATGGTTTTGCGGGAAATACGTGAGCGTGAGGCCGATGCCGACGATGCCGTTGAAGATGAGTGCGCACCAGGGGCCCCAGCGCCAGCCTACGCTGGAGGAGGTCGAGTGCGACCAGAGTTCTACGTAGAGCAGGTAAGGGCAGAAGGGGAGGACAAAGGCGGTGACGAGGGCGAGGGAGTAGCCGCGGTATTTTACTGGGACGACTTCTGCGAGGCTGGTTGAGTTTTTTTGTTAGTCTGGTTTCGTATGTGGTACTTCTCTCACTTCCACCACTTCCATCGGCAGCTCAAGGTAAGATGAATCAGGAAGGAAGAAGGAAACGGTCCAACCCACCCAGCCAACCCCGTCAACTCCCCCGTCGCAGCCCCCGCCCCCGAAATCGCCATCCCAGCCAACAACTGCCCGAAATTCTGCCCACTCCCCACCAACGCGCATCCAAGACAGATGCAGAAAGAGCCAAAGAGTGCAATGTACCGCTTCCCAAACAAGTCTTGAAGGTACCCTGCATACGGGCATACGGCGGCAATGGCGAGGATGTTGGCCGTGGGCAGCCAGGCTGTGCCGCGTGTTATGCCAATGTCTTTTTCGATGAAGGAGAGTGAGGCGCCGGTGAAGTAGAGGATTACTTGGGAGCCTTGGGTTGTGGGTTAGTGTGGGTTTCGGGTTGGATGGGTGAGGTGGTTTGGGAAAGAGGTTGGGGGAAAGGGGAGGGGAGGATACCGGTATATAGGGCTGCTAGGAAGATGGCTGCGAAGATGCTACGCATGCTCCACTCCACCTTGCCATCTGAGTCGTCTCCTTTGAGTGCATGCGTATTATTCATGTCCACGCCCTTGAGGGTAACTTCCTTTTGTAGTTCGAGCATCGAGTCGGTGGTGGGCGAGGTGGTTGCATCTTCGATATGATGGCTGACTTGCTGTTTCTCCTTGTCATAGTCTGTTTGAACTGTATCTGAAGCCATGGTTTAGCAGTACGATTATGATATCTTTATGAATTCGTTGCTGCGAGTGCGAAGTAGTAGAAGAAGACGCGGTCTTCAGAATTCATTCTGTCTTGACAATGGGATATATACCGTCCTATATCTCTCATCCTGTTGCCAAAGCGGACCCCACATCCCGGAAACTTCTTCCTATCAGTTCAGCGTGTGGCTCCTAGAAGCCTACTCCTTACTTCTCAACTAGCCAGTAGGCACACTGCAAGCCCACACTTGACCCACTTGTCCTTGTCTTTGTGCCTAGCACAAGCGAAATCTGGGGTAGGTACCGCTAGTGAGTGCGGGGAATTGATGGCGTTTTAGTGTAGTGATGATCTGGACTTGTCTTGGATCTGGCGTGGCGCTGGCCAAGACTGACTCGATTGTAGCGACATCGTGAAGAAGGGTGCCATGTAGCTACCAGATTCTCGGTAAACCATCCCATGTACCCCGCAATGTGGTTGCTGGGTCCTGTAATTTGACCAGCGGCATGGATCTTGTGCAGTGTAGTTGTGGACTTTTGGGTTCGGTGGCGGGCTTGGGTTGATGGGAATCCTGTGTGGAGGTTGCTTCGTGGCGTATGAACGGTAACAGAGTCCCGGCGATCTTCCAAGTAGGCTATATGCATGATCTTCATGTCCATTGCGCAATAAAATTGATACTGGGCTCGTCACGCAATATCACTCTGCAGCCGGACTGACAATGGCGTTCCCATAAATTCCGTCACAATTACATGAAGATCGGAGACACTGTCAAGCGCTAGCGTCACCGGTATCGTGTGAAGTGTCGAGATGTTCAAGGTAAGCGATACATCTTGGGCAGTTCGCATGAATGCAGCCGAAAGCGCAACATCCATGCGAGAACTTCTGCCAATCACGTCCTGAAAGTTGATTTGTCCTTCAATCTCCATACGAACAAACTCGTCCTGCGTTTGGTGAGACGCTGATGATAAGAGTGGGGCCAAGTTCCCGTGTATTCGCAAGGTCTGCCTGTGAGGTGATAAATTACCAAGTACGTAGACGTGCCGTCACTTCGATCCAGCTTCGTCCGCGATCAAGGCCTCAACATCTCGCTCCATGAGCCAACTGCGGACACTGTCCATGACCTTCTCGAGGGTCTGGCCACCTCCCATCACGTCGTCTAGATCATGCACGGTCGTTCCGCTCCTATGGTCGGTAACTCGCTGCTGGCCCCAGTTATAGGTTCGCACCTTGTCACCGCGACCCATCTTCGCCACGCCAATAACGCTTCGTCGCATGTTTGCCATCTCCTCCTCGCGTTTCTCCCGTCTTAACTGGGCGATACGCGAGCGCAGAAGTGCCCAGGCCTTCTCCTTGTTCTTATGCTGGGATCTAGAATCTTGCATCGCAACAACCGTGTTTGTAGGCAAATGCGTTAGCCGAACTGCTGACTCGGTCTTGTTGACGTGCTGTCCACCGGCACCGCTGGCCCTCATGACTTCAAGTCTGACCTCTTTCTGATCGATGTAGTAGTCACTCTCAGGGTCGTCAAAGTCCTGCTCTTCCGCGGAGTTCTCTTGTAGACTAGGTAGCACGTGTACGGATGCTGCGCTCGTGTGCGTACGCCCTTTGGCCTCAGTAGCGGGTACGCGTTGTACTCGATGCACACCTGCTTCACATCGGAAGACTCCATATGCGCCATCATTCTCCACCTCGATAATTGCTTCCGATAGCGGTATCCCAGCTTCAGTAGTGCCGTTTATATTCTCGTACTTGAGGAGATTTGTGCGAAAGCCATTGCGGTTGCAGAAGGCCGAGTACATGCGGAAAAGGTCTCCAGCAAATATAGCTGCTTCTGATCCGCCTGCACCAGGCCGGATTTCCAGTAGACAAGGGAGATGTGCGAACGGATGTACAGGCACGAGCGAGGTGATTAGGTTCTGTGAAGCATTGGCGAGCTGTGTCCGTGTTTCTCCAAGGTCGTCTGAAGCGAGCGATCGTAGTTCGGGATCGGTCGAGGAGTCGTGTATCATCGAAGTGAGCTCTGCCACAGACTTAGTCCATATCAGCTACTCTGTTACTCCCTTTACCGCCGTACCGTGCTCACCTCATTGGCTTTATCCCACTCGCCTAATGCATTCACGATAGGACTGTACTCGCCGAGCTTCTTCGCCGCACGCGTATCGAAGCCATTGGAGAGCTTTTCCGTCAGTTGTTTGTGCTCAGTCACGATTGCGCGGGCTCTTGTGAGGAGAGCTGGGGGTATGGACTCGGACGTCGCAGCTATGCCATGTTAGCGATGTCCGCAAGCTGGGCAACTGCAACACACACCATTACTCTGGAGACGAACACTGCGCTTTATCAACGGGCGAGCAATGCGCGAGAGGCAGTTGCGGCATATCCAGGACGTTGTGAGCATAGTAGTCGAGATATTTCGAGCTGCAAGTCTGCGAATTTCTGCATGTCCAACGCGCTTTCCGATCGGCTTCGGAACGTGTGCACGTGATGACAACCCTCACTCCCGTAGATCAGGGCGGCCCACACCGCTTTATCACCTTCCTGTTACAGAGGCGTCATGGCGATAGTCGGCGTCGCTGCGATCTATTCCGAGGCAATTATTGAGCGAAATCGGCAATCCGAACGGCATCAACTATCTCCGGGGATAACCGTTGGGGACTACATAGGTACACAACGATAGCTTCCCCATACCCCACCCATACATTGAAGCTTGAGGACTCGACTGCCAATGCCTACCCCACGACGAAGCAAGAGGACCAAAACCCACCACGAGCCTAACAAAGAACAGCCCGCAGAAGTCACCATGAGCTCCGAACCCACTCTAGATAGTCACAATGTTTATCAACATCCCGAACCCCGTTTTGTCCATTTCTCCAGTCGCCGATCGGTTGTGCATAGCACCAAAGGCATTGTGTCATGTACGCAACCACTTGCAGCCGCAGCTGGAATTGAGATTCTGAGGAAGGGTGGAAATGCGGCAGTATGACGTAATGTATCACGACTTCCATCTCGTACTAACACCACAAGGACGCCGCGGTAGCTGTCGCGGCAGCGATCAATGTCACAGAGCCAGGCTCAACGGGCATCGGCGGTGACATGTTCTGCCTGTTCTACGATGCGAAGACGAAGAAGGTATCCGCAATGAACGGTTCCGGGCGCACGGGTGCGAACGTCACCCTTGAGAAGGTCAGGCAAGACCTCAATATCGCAGACGGACAGAGTGGCCAAATTCCCATGGACCATGTACATGCGGCAACAGTCCCTGGTGCAGCAGCGGGGTGGGTCGATTGTGTCGAGCGGTTCGGTAGTGGAAAGGTCAGCATGGAGGACGTGCTTGCGCCCGCCATTGAGCTCGCGGAGAAGGGTTTTCCGGTCTCTGAATTATCAGCCACTTTTGTAAGTCCTGATGCATTTCTTTACCCGGTGACTTGCTAATATCCAAAAGTGGGCGGCCAGTGAGCAAGATCTCCTGAAAGCATCTCCTAATGGCGGTGAGATGCTCAAGAATGGCAGAGCACCCAAGGCTGGAGAGATTATGAAGAACCCAACAATCGGCAACACCTTCAAGCTGCTGGCTAAGCACGGGAAGAAGGGATTCTACGAAGGAGAAGTAGCTGAGCAGCTCGTAAAGGTGGTGCAGGATCTTGGCGGGTATCTCACTTTAGACGACCTCAAACACCATGCAGACACCGGATCGGAGCCTGTCGATCCCATCTCGCTGGTCTTCAACGGCCAGAAAGTTGGGAATAGACCTGAAGGCGGCATTGAGTTGTGGGAACATCCTCCGAACGGTCAAGGAATTGTCGCTCTGATGGCCCTTGGCATCATCCAGGAACTTGAGAGGCAAAAGAAGATCCCTGTATGGGGTCTGAACGACCACAACAGCACCGCATATCTCCACACTCTTATCGAAGCATTGCGAATCGCCTTTTGCGACGCCCATTGGTTTGTTACCGACCCCAATGTCGTCAAGGTGCCATCTGCCGAGCTTATCTCGCAACCATATCTCGCCGAGCGCGCGAAGCTGTTCGACCCGAAGAAGGCCATCTCAGCTCCTGTTCATGGTTCCCCAGCGCATCTACAAAGCGATACGGTCTACTTCTGCTGTTCTGATCCCGAAGGCAACGCCATCTCCTTCATCAACAGTAACTACGGTGGATTTGGAACCGGCATCATCCCCAAGGGTTGCGGCTTTACACTCCAAAACCGTGGCGCGAACTTCAGTCTCGACAAAGACCACCCGAATGTACTAGCGCCGAGGAAGCGACCATACCACACTATCATTCCAGGCCTGACAACGTACACCAGCGACGGTAGTCTGCATTCCGTGTACGGTGTCATGGGTGGCTTTATGCAACCCCAGGGCCATGTACAGGTTCTCCTCAACCAGGAGGTCTTCAAGCTTAACCCACAAGCCGCGCTTGATTCACCGCGCTTCTGCATCGGAGCTGGCATGCCTAGCGCCGACGGCAAGATGACTGATGCGACAATCTACTTGGAAGAAGGTATTGATCCCAAGGTCGTAGAGGAGTTGCGAGCACTCGGCCACAACGTAAAGCAATTAGACGGCTACGGACGCGGCATGTTCGGTCGAGGCCAGATCATCAGGCGACATGTAGACGAAGGCGTGCAGGTCTGGAGTGGAGGCAGTGATCTACGAGGTGACGGTGCGGCGGTGCCATTGTAGGCGCCTCATAGAAAGCTTGTCACCAAGTACGAATGAACAAGTAATCGGAGGTTTGAACACATTCAGATGAGCTGATGAGATCGCTCGAGATTGCGTGGAAAGAGATACTGCAAGCGGCGATCTCTCATGTCACATGTCGAAGAGGTGTTTCACTCAACAAACAAAGGAGTAGAGTACAAGATCCTAACAGTACTTACTTCAAGATCTCGACACATGGAAGCCTGGCAATATATGCTGAAACTTCATTCTCGCAAAGCCCCAAGCGCCGCGACGTTTCGCACGTGAGCTGTGCACATATCATGGTGACTAGGTCGATGATGTACGGCCCGCCCTTGACGTTTCATACACAAGGCATGTGGCAGAACGGCTCGAAAATAGACCTACTGTGCCGCATGCGGAACCCAACGACGAATCAAATAATGCGCAAGATAGATGCACCTATCAGTTCATGCATGACACGAGCGGTGAGCCGCTGCGTCGGTATCAAAGGACCAAACTTCGCATCTGCTCAGCCCACTCATTGCCAACGTCGCCAGTCAGTCTAACGAAGACCGGTGACAAACAGACGCATGAAACGAGAATTACACAACATGAAGAAGTGACCCTTGCTTTGGCGTAGTCTAAGTTGGTATGAAGATGGCCATGCAGTGTGGCGGTGATAACAAATATGAATACCTAAACCTTACATCGTGCTCCCTCCCCCCGTTTCTCTGTCCTATCCTATCCCATTTTCTTCCCCAGCCATGAACCGACGCATCTCCACATCTTCCCGCTACGAAGCCCTATCTTCAATCAACACCCATCGACGCATCAGCGAAAGCCAAACACGCGCCAACCCCCAACTCAAACGCGAAATCGAGCGAGAAGCACCGGAAACAATTGCATCGTACGAAAAGCCAGAGTACGCGACCTCTTACACCGACTCTTTGTCTCTAAACCCCAATGAATCAGATCGAGCATGCGGAATAGGAAGCTCGCGAGTCTTCTCCCGGCTTTTCTCTCGCCTTCTTGCCCGACGGCGAGACGCTCACGCTCACGTTCAAGAGCCTAGATATGAACAGCGGGGTCGGGCGGAGAGGAAGCCATGGGTATATATCAAGTAGTGCGGAAATTGTGTGTACAAGGAATAAAATGGTATCATTGAAGGAAGAAAGGAAAATAGAAAGAAAAGAAGAGAAAAGAAAAAACTTGAATGAACAAAGCCACACCAAGAACGCCGTCCTCC
>JAESFQ010000608.1_pt1 | contig 13171 bp, 13 predicted proteins | sample 9269431 | NCBI WGS metagenome assembly JAESFQ01 (sample SAMN14502588, study PRJNA617103) | algae metagenome | isolation source: Plectolyngbya sp. WJT66-NPBG17 and co-occurring heterotrophs from well... | place: USA: Mojave Desert, Joshua Tree National Park, California | collected 2006-08-06
AAAGGAGTTGATCGCGGGGACAGTGTATCTCAAGTGGAATTCATCAATAAAATCTTCGGAGTGAGTGCTTAAGGCAATACGAACGAGACCAGTTCGTTTGTCACTTTAAAGTATTTGCGACACAACCCCTTAGATTATGTAACTATGAAAATAACGATCGTGACTTTGTTTGTTAATATCCTGTGAATTAAGTTCCTTAACGTTATTGTTCTCGGAAAGCACTACTTCAGGACATGCTATCCGTTCTGCTCGCTTAAAAACTGATGCACTTGGCTAATAATGATTGCTCCCTCTCCTACTGCTGAAGCAACACGTTTAACAGAGCCAGAGCGCACATCTCCAGCTGCAAAGATACCAGGAACACTCGTCTCAAAAATTGTCGGTTGTCGTTGTAGTTTCCAGGTTTGATGCTCAATGAGCTGAAGTCCAGTACAAATGAAGCCTTTCTCGTCGAGAGTTAAGCAATCTTGCAACCATTGGGTATTCGGAACGGCACCAATCATGAGAAAAACATGGCGAATGGCATGGGTTTCCACTGCCTCAGTGCTGCTGTCATACCAGATCACCTCTTCTAGATGTTTATCGCCCTTCAATGCAGTAATTGCAGTCTGCGTATGCAAAGTGATGCGGTCTGAAGCTTTAATGCGACCGACCAGGTAGTCAGACATACTCGCTTTTAGATCTTGACTCCGAACCAGCATATGGACGTGACTAGCATGACGAGATAAAAAGATAGCTGCTTGTCCGGCTGAATTTCCACCACCGACCACAATAATTGGCTCATTCTGACAGACACTTCCTTCCATCGCCGTTGCAGCATAGTAAACACCTGCATTGTCAAAGGAATGGTCGAAATTTAGGGTGCGATACCGGGCACCAGAGGCTATTACAACGGTTTTGGTTCTAATTTTTTCCTGATTTTCCAAGGTCAAGGTGAAGGGTTGGGTTTGGCAATCAACCTCACTGACAGAAAAGGGAAGGGCAATGGTGGCTCCAAACTTCTGCGCTTGTATCTGTGCCCGTCCAGCTAGCGCCTGACCCGAAATTCCAGTAGGAAAACCCAAATAGTTTTCAATTTTTGAGCTAGTGCCAGCCTGTCCTCCTGGAGCTTCGGCTTCTATCAGCACAACATCTAAGGCTTCCGAGGCGGCGTAGACCGCAGCAGAAAGTCCAGCAGGTCCACCGCCGACAATTGCTACATCATAAACATGGTTGGGTGGCAGAGTCTCGACTAAGCCAAGGCATTCAGCAAGTTCTAAGTTCGAGGGATTGTATAACAGCTTTTCGCCCAGGTGAATATAGACTGCTGGAAGATGTTCTGTCTTAAGGTCAACATTGTTCAGAAATGCCTTTTCCTGGCAGGCTGTATCATAATTGAGCACTTCTAATGGATAGCCGTTGCGACGTAAAAATCGTTCAATACGGAGTGTATCAGCGGATTCTTTGGTTGTGATTAGTGCGACAGAACCTTGTTGATGTGAAATAAGACCCACCCGGCGCAGGATAAACGCTCGCATAACTACTTCACCGATATCTGGTTCGGCGATCATCAGCTTACGAAACTGCTGGCGATGAAAGCGCAGTACCCGCCCGTCTTCGCCCATGCGACCACCGACCAAAATCTGTCGGTTATTAAATAAATCGATTTCTCCTGTGAACTGATGTTCATCATGTACAGTAAATACATTCAGTCCCTCTCGGCGATGCTCGTAGATCTCAATATTGCCTTTCAAGACAATAAAGAAATCAACACTCCGCTGCCCTCGCTCAAATAGAATTGTTCCTCTTGTCAAACATTCCTCTTGACCGAGCAACTTGGCTCGCTCAATTTGCTCCTCTGTCAACGTGGGAAATGTTTGAGCGCTACGGACATACGGATCAGTTGGATCGATTGGTTTATCAGAAATTGTTTCCATAGCGCTTACCCTCCGATTGCTGCCATTTCTGCCCCTTCGAATGCCGTATTAATCGAAACCTCCTTCCAGGCATCCAGTTCGGCTTGCATCGATTTCAGTTTTTCCTCGATCGCGCCAACGGCATCCGCTCCCAAAGCCAACCGCAATGGAGGGTTATCACTTTCAACGACTTGAATCATCGCTGCTGCTGCTTTATCAGGATCGCCAGGCTGTTTGCCATCCATCTCTTCCAGCCATTGCAGAAACCCGCCGCTCACCGATTTGTATTCATCCATCAACTGATCCGGTTTCGCTAGCGATCGCCCGTTAAAATCCGTCCGAAACGCCCCTGGCTCAATAATAGTGACCTTGATTCCCATCTCGGCAGCTTCTTTAGACAGTGCCTCCGATAGGGCTTCTACAGCAAACTTAGTCGCGCAGTAGATACCGGTTGCACCAAAGGCAACGAAACCACCAACGGAAGATAGATTGAGAATATGACCGCTCCGCTGTTGCCGCAGGATGGGCAGAACGGCACGAGTCACATTTAAAACGCCAAAGACATTTGTTTCAAACTGCCGCTGAATCGCTTCGTCGCTGATTTCTTCAATTGCCCCGATCGATCCATATCCAGCATTGTTGACAACGACATCAATTCGACCAAACGCTTTGATCGCCGTCTGAATCCCATCACCAATTTCTTGAGGATTTGTGACATCTAAACGAACCGCTTTTGCCGTATCAGGATATGCCTGTACGAGTTCATCTAACTGTTCGGGTTTACGCGCAGTGGCAATGACGCGATCACCATGGCGGAGAACTGCTTTAGTAAGCGATCGCCCAAACCCGGTGGAGCTACCTGTAATAAACCAAACTTTTGTGTTAGTAGACATAAGACCTTCCTGTTTTATAACTTCTTAAAGACTCGGACAAAATTAAGCTAAACCTAACATCAATGGTTGGACAATGGTCAATCTTTCTGGTTGTGTCGCAAATCTAAGTACAGGACAAAAGCTTGCAAAGAGAGATGAGGAAAGGGTTTCATAAAAATGCTTAGTTAACGATGAAGCCCTATGTCTCAGATTACTGCACTTCGAGAGGCGTTGCGCCCTCACCTCGGTTGGCATGGCGCACGTCTCAGTTTCGTGGCAGCGTTTCTGATTGCGCTGTTTCGAGTCAAGACGGTCAACTTTGCAGAATTGGCAACAGCGTTTGTCGGCAAGGCTCAACCGGAATCGCACTACAAACGGATGCAGCGCTTTTTTGGCGAGTTTGAGGTCAATGATCGCACGATTGCTCATAGCGTGATTGCCCTGTTGAAGATTCCGCAACCGTGGGTGCTGAGCTTAGACCGCACTGAGTGGCAGTTTGGACAAACAACCTACAACATTCTAATGCTGGGAGTCGTCCATCAAGGCATGGCTTTTCCCTTAGTGTGGACAATGCTCGACAAGCGGGGCAACTCGAATACAACTGAAGGCATCGCTTTAGTTGAGCGTTTTCTTGTCCTGTTTCCCAATGCTGTGATTCAGGAGTTGATGGCAGACCGAGAGTTTCTTGGACAGCAATGGTTTCGCTACCTGCTCAATTACCCTCGGATTCGATTCCGCATTCGGATTCGCGAGAGTGAAAAGCTCAATGATGGGCAGCGGGATCTGGTATTGTCAACTTAACCGGAGATGTTCAAAGATAAGCACGGTAATCCCGCAATCGTCAGGTTCGCTCAATCTTACGCAGCCGTTTGCAAGCAAGCGACTTCTCGCCAATCTTCAAATCGTTGGCGCAGTTCTTGGCGATATCGGGTGGCAGTCAGTTGATGTTGTTTCGGGTGGAAGTGCTCCCGAATCGGTCCAAAAGCAGAGAGAAATCGTTGGGCTTGTCCGGGGGATCTGAAGCGTCGCATCCGTCGTTCTCGCGTTCGAGTGGGTTGATGAGAGTTCTCCGCTCGATTGTTCAAGCCCTTATGCTGTCGATGCTCCACGTTCTTCATCACCTGTTTCTTTGCCGCTTCGTAGCTCTTCAACTTATCTGTCACAATCACCCGTGGCACGAAGCCTTGTTTCTTCAGCAGTCTGCGAAAGAATCGCTTTGCTGCTTTTGTATCCCGATGTCGTTGCAGCAGAACTTCCAGCACGTTCCCTTCAGAATCCACGGCTCGCCACAAGTAATATTGTTGCTTCTTAATCGTCACGACCACTTCATCCAAATGCCATTTATCTGTGAGGTAAAAACGTTTGCGACGAAGCTGATTGGCATACTGCTGCCCGAATTTCTGGCACCACTCCCGGATTGTTTCGTAGGTCACTTCGATGCCGCGATAGAGCATCATCTTCTCGATGTCCCGATAGCTCAACGGAAACGGGTAATACAGCCAAACACAGTAACTGATGATTTCGCCGGGAAAACGATGACGGGAGTACATGAGAAGGTGTGCTCCAAGTTAAACCAGTTCATTATTCTACCTTCTGGTTAACCTGACAATGCCTTTGCGATATATGAAGGTCTTTGCCGAGGCTTATCCGGATGTCGCAATTTTGCAGCAGCTTGCTGCAAAAATTCCTTGGTTCCATAATTGCGTTCTCTTAGAGAAGGTAAAGGATGCTGAAGCGCGGACTTGGTATATTCAGCAGACGATCGAGCATGGGTGGAGCCGCAACATCTTGCTTCATCATGTGGATAGTCGGCTTTATTACCGTCAGGGAGCTGCGACAACTAATTTTCTTCAAACATTACCGAAACCTCAGTCAGAGCTTGCACAGCAAGTCTTGCGTGATCCCTACAACTTCGATTTTCTGAGTTTAGGAAATGCGGCTCAGGAACGAGACCTCGAAAATGGGTTGGTGAACCATATCCGGGATTTCTTGCTGGAGTTAGGAGTCGGGTTTGCTTTTGTGGGAAGTCAACACCCGCTGCAAGTGAGTGGCAAAGAGTTCAGGATTGACCTGCTTTTCTATCATTTTCGGCTGCATTGTTTTGTGGTAATCGACTTAAAGACTACGGAATTCGAGCCGGAGTTTGGTGGCAAGATGAATTTTTATGTTTCCGCTGTGGATGATTTGCTAAAAGGTGAAAGTGATCAGCCAACGATCGGGATTATTCTCTGCAAAACTCACAACAAGACGATCGTGGAATATTCGCTGCGAGATGTGAATAAACCGATTGGTGTTTCGACTTATCAATTACGAGATGCTTTGCCGGATCAACTTCAAGGAAACTTACCGACGATCGAGCAATTAGAAATGGAGCTAGAAGCTGCTGCACAGGAATTGAAAGAAGAAACGCACGAGGGAGCAAGCTAAGCGCCTAGTAGCGTTTCCAACTCTTTTAGTAATCGTTCTGCTTTGGTGCGAGATCGTCCACTTAAAGATGCTTTTGACAGGCGTTGTAAAACGGACTTGACGCGGCTTGAAAACTCGACTTCTTCAGCTTGGGCAGCAGTTTTCGGATCAGCTTGTTCACGCCAATCTTTGACGACTTCGGAAATTTGATCTCGTGACCAATCTTCCGCGATCGCTTGCTTCAGTAATCTGTCCCGATGCGTGTCGTCTGTAATTCGCGAGAACAAACGAGCTTTTGAGCCTTCCAAGTGTCCCTGCATAATTGCTTGCTGGACGGATTGCGGTAATTTCAGCAAGGGTAGAAAGTTAACTCGAAATCCTTCAGGGCTATAGCGACCTAACCGCTCAAATTTGCGCTCGATCATTGCCCAGTCTGTTTCAAGCTGTTCTAGAGGAATTGAAGCGAGAACGCTATCTGTCCGAGGAGTGCGATGCGTACCGTCCGGTTGACGATTGCGCGAGTTCCAACTGAATAAAGCAATGATTTGTTCACGAGACAGAGAGAGTTCAAGTTCGAGCGATCGCAGAATACCATGAACGGTCTCTAGATCATTGAAGTCTCTTCGTTTTAGATTCTCTTCAAGCTCTAAATCGAGCGCTTCGCCTTCATCGACCTCAAAAATCAGCGCGTCTACCCATTCAATTTTGGCTTGTTGTGCTGCAAGATAGCGAGTCCCACCTGCAATGAGCTTGTATCGACCTTTTTTAGATGGGCGTACCCAGAGAACGCCCCGAAAGCCAGAGGCGCGGAATGTTTCGACAAAAGAGCGGAGCAAAACTTCATCGTGAGATTGCCGGACTCGATCGCTAATTTCAATTTGTGAAAGTTTCAGTCGCACAACCGTTTCGCTACTGTTCTGCTCGGATTTTGGAGCAGGTAAATTGTCGAGGTCTGCGGTGGGCATCATTGTGCCAATATTTTGCAGTGCTGCTGCAAGCCGATTAGCCATTGAGAATCTCCTCTAGCAATTGCTGAATATCTGACCAAGCTTTTTCTGCGGTTTTGCCTCGAAGTTGAGCGATCGAGACTCCTCGCCCGAAGGCTTCATCGTAAATTGCATAATCACGGATTACGGATTCAAAAACGGGAATGCCTTGCGCTCTTAGCCCGGTTTTGAAGCTTGAAAGCGTTTCTTCTCGGTTGTTGGGATGTACTCGATTAAGGACGACTCGATGTTTTTTGCTGCCGACAGAATCCAGAAGTTTTACGGTAGAGCCTGTGACGCGAAGTTCATCTTGCTTGGTTGAACTAGGAATCAAGATGATGGTCGATCTCTGCACGATTTCTTCGAGGTCGAGCGGTTCGGGGCGAGCTTTGGTGTCTACAAAAAAGTGGCGGCAGCTTCCAGTTTGTCCGACAGAAGCAGTTTCGCTCATGACGCGCAGAGGGATGGTTTCACTGTAAATGATTGATCGTGCCCCGACTAGCGTACTTCGGTTTGGATCTCCATCAATTAGGATTGTTTCGATCCCGCGCTGTGCCAAAGCGTAGGAGAGATTAACTGCGATCGTGGTTTTTCCAACACCACCTTTTTGATTCAGGATTGAAACTAGAAGTGGTTCGATTTGAGGTTGAGAAGCAGATAATTTTGCTGAGGCTTTCTTTTTAGTCTTGGTTGAGGCAGGCATACTGTTGCAATAAAGAACATGATTTAGAGAGCATTATTCTTGAAGTTGGGCTTTGGCTGGCTTCTGCTGCAAGGATTCTTTGGTCTACAGCGATCGCAGATACCATTAAGGGAGATTTCTAAAGATGATGATACTTGCAAAGTGCAAAACTTGGTCATCTGTTTGCAAACTTTTTCCAGAGTTAGAAGCGTGAATACTGGTATTCGCACTTCGATCTCTTTTTTCAGAGTGTGAATACCGGCATTCACGCTTTTTTAAACCGAATGTTTCTGGCTCACATTGACCGAAATGGGAAAGTGTCAGAATTGGAGCTACAAAAGACCCAAAAACAAGGCTGCACTTATAAGAATAAGGAATGCTTTCTGAACCATGCCCGATTAGGCCGATTGGAACATCACTTCTAACGCCTGCACTCGCTCAACAAACAAAGTTCGTCGCACAGAGAGAGACACGAATTCTGTCATTCTTGAACGCGGTCGCAGAGACTGTCGCACTTCCTCAAAAGCCGCACAGAATCGCTGGCTGACTCAAATGCTCCAAAGCCCAGCATCGGATAATAGCGGTGCTTGATGCCCCGATGGTCTTGCTCGATTGGATTGTCCAAACAACTCCCCCGTTCATGTTTCACCTCGTCACCCAACACTTCTGCAATGGCGCGGGGGTAGGATGCCAATCTATCCGTTACCACTCGATGTGGTGGCGTTTGTGCCACTCCTAAAGCTTGCTCGAAAAATGCTTGTGCCGATTCCATGTCCCGGTGCGCTCGCAGCAGCGAATCCACTAAGTTGCCGTCTTCGTCCATCGCTCGATACAAGTAGCACCACCTGCCTTTGACTCGAACGTAAGTTTCGTCCACGTGCCAGGTTCCACCCATCGTCCCCGTGCGTCTTGTCCGCAGTCGTTCAGCGACCAGCGGCGCAAATCGCTCTTCCCAATGCCGCACCGTTTCGTGCGTGAACTCGAACCCCCGCAGCAAGAAGAATTCTGCCACATCCCGCAGGCTCAGCTTGTAACGCAATCGGCACATCAGGACCTGAAACACGAGGTCAGTCGGCACTTCTAGAAAGTTAAACCGCGTGCCCGTGCGTTCATTGAAGCTCGACAGGCACTCCCGACAATAGAACGTGTGATAGCCGAGACTGGTAGTGCGTTTGAGTTGAGTGGTGAGCGAGGAGTGACAGTGGGGACAATTCCTCAAATCGATGTGGGGCTTCGGTTTCAAGTCAGTCCCTAGACTCTCAGAGAAAGCGAATTTCGCTCAACATTTAAGTCTTAATTCTGACACTTTCTTCCAATCACCTCTAGCAATGTTTCCGTCCCCTTGCGGGGAATTGGTCGTGAATCGTGGCTAGGATGTACGCAATCTGATATTTATTGTTTCCGTCGGTATTGTCAACTTAAGCGGAGATATTGAAAATTAAGCACAACCATCCCTCATCGTCAGGTTCGCTCAACTTTACGCAGCCGTTTTCAGATAAGTGATTTCTCGCCAATCCTGAAAGCGTTGGCGCAGTTCTTGGCGATAGCGTTTTGCAGCCAGTTGGTGTTGTTTCGGATGGAAGTGGTCTCGAATCGCGGTCCAAATGCAGAGAGAAATCGTTGCGCTTGCCCAGGGGATTTGAAGCGTCGCATTCGTCGTTCTCGCACTCGTGTCGGTTGATGGGAGTTCTCGGCTCGATTATGGGTGGGAGCGATCATTGTGATGGATAACTTACCAGTTCATCATGCCTCAGTCATTCGAGAGGCAATCGAAGCTGTCGGAGCAAAAGTTGTGTTTTTGCCACCTTACTCCCCCGACCTTTCACCCATTGAGTTATGTGGGTCAAAACTCAAGCAACTGTTGCGATCAGCTAAAGCTCGAACCAGAGAAGCGCTTGATCAAGCGTTAACCCAGATTGTCAATGAGTGCATTTCCAATGATGATGCCCTTGGCTGGTTCGCTCACCGTGGCTTATTCATCTGAAAATCGCTGTCAAATGGTTGCGGGTTTTGCTTAAAGGTTGATATGAACTATTGAACAGCAGGGTCAAATTGAGCTTTCAAAGGGCAAGAACGATCTATTTTGATCGGTTCCCTGCCGATTTTGCCAACATTCCCGATTTCAAGGCATGACCATTCTGGGTCTCTCTCGCCGAGACCTCAAAGGGGATGGATGAGGCAGGGGTTAGCTCTGGCAGAAATGGCGGAGATTGATCATCGTGTATGCCAAAGTTTTCAGGGCATAGTGCAGCTTGCTGATCCGCTCGAAGCGCAGCAGTAAGCGCTTGAACTTGTCTTCCCAAGCAAAGACTCGCTCGATGGTGAACAACCGTTCCCTAAAGATTGCCGGGTCAAAGACCGGCTTGCGTCCCCGCTTCGGAGTCTTTCTGCCGCGCGGATTTGCAGGAATATTTGGAATCAGACCACGATTGAAAATGGCTTTGCGATTCGCCCGACTATCGTACACCCCATCGAGACTGACGGTGGTCTGGTTCAGGTCGAGTCCGACCGTCTTGGCAATACGGGACACTTGTGGCAGCGCTGCCTGCAACAGCGGCGATTCATTCTGATTGCCTGACGCGGCAACAAAAGGCGCAATCACGTTGCAGTGGCGAACGCCGCAGGCGCAGCGAAGCTGTGCACAGAAGGCGACAAAGTGGTTGCCTTTGAGATGCTTGTGCCCGCTGTATCCAAGATTATCGCCCCCTTTCTTTGCCGCAGTCGTCGTCCCGTCGCCGTGGATCACGCTCTCGGTCGAGCAACTCTTTCTGATGAAGGTGCAGAACCGAACCCGCAAAAATGGCATCGAAACATCCCTGTGCCTCATAGCGCTGAAACGCTCGGTAAATGCGGGTGTAGTGGATCTCTGGTCGCCCTGCTTAGGTCTTCTCAATCGGCAGTTTCCACTGACAGCCGAGGTACAACAGTTTCAAAATATAGTTAAAGATCGTGTGCAAAGAGAGCTTTGGTTGAGGACCGCGACTGCCAATATGTAGGTGGGGCAAGACAAATTCTTCAAACTGTTTTAAGGTCAGATGTGTGGGAATCCAGTGCCACTGTTGAGATTGAACCATTCTTGCTTCATTCGAGCGTCAGACTAATCAGACTAACGCTTTTTTGGTTTAAGTCGATGGAAGGGCAAGGATCTAAAGGCTTTCAAACAAATTCGCCCTGATGAGAAAACCCGCAACCAGTTGTTTGAAACGTCTGCATCGATAGAAGCTATAAGCCTTATCATGTAAGTGTTTCACAAGAGTTCGGTTGAAATGAATCCAGCTCCGGATCTATTTCAACCGAACTCTATCATCCGACTTTGCTCATTGCTTTATTCTCGCTGTCTGGAAATCGAGTCAGGGAAAGCCCACGGCTTTCAATCCTCAAACTTGTAGAACTCCACTTCGGCTGCCGCTTGTTCCGCTGCTTTTGTGTACCTGCGGAAATTAGTTGCCGACTTCTGTCGCATAATCGTCATAATATGGTGCGGATTCATCCCCATCAAGACATGATTCGTGCCAAACGTATGCCGTCCTTGATGAGAATGAAAATTAATGCCCGTTCTCTCACTTAATTTATCTACCAGCGTCCGAATCCCCCCATAAGTTAATCGCGTCCCTGCATTCTGACGAGAGTAGGAGACGAACATCGGACTTTCAGCATCCATCTCCTGCCCTTGCGCTTCACACCACGTCAAATATTCATGAATCGCTTCCCGTGCAGCTTGATTGAGTGGAACCACCCCCTTGCTGTCAGCCTTTGACTGACGAATTCGCAACCGAGTCCGATCGACATAATCCCCCATGTTCAGAGCACAGACTTCACTTGCCCGAAAGCCATGCAGCAAAATGAGTAGGATTGCAAGATTGCGCTCTGGTAGTGTTGTTTCATTCAGTGCCGCAGCCAGAATTCTTTCCACCTCCGTTACAGAAAGATTGTTCGCTTCAGGTTCCGGCAGCTTCGGCAACTCGACTTCCAGAGTCGGATCAAACTCGATGTAACGAGATCGCGTCATCCAACCCAAAAAATTCTTCAGCGTTCCCAAGATTCGCCGTACTGTCGCATCAGATCGCACTCGCTTCCCCTTCTCTTCCTGGATCAGATGATCCTTGAATTGCGCGACCATGCGTGGACTCACCATTGCCCAAGGTGCAGTTGTCCAATCAGTGAAGGTTTTTAAGTCTTGGCGATAGGCTTTTTTGCTATTGGCGGAGAGCGATCTCGCCATCAAAAACTCCTCAATTCGCGATTCCCGCAGATCGGTTGCTGGCAGCGACGGGGCTGGACTGGGTTGAGATTTCGGAATCAAGATTGGGTCAGGGATGGGATTAAGCATGGCAAAGTGGCTAGACTGCTTATCTAGACTGCTTATATAGTGAACGCTTCGGCGATTTTTGCTCTAATTTGATGATTGATCGCCCGTTAAATTCGATCGATTTTGCCTTTTCCTGCCCATTATGCTACAAATAATAGCCATTATTTGTAGTTAGAGTTTGATTCGACTTTAAGAAAAGCAGGATTTTAGAAGAACGCTACGATGATAAAATTAAGAATGCTAAAAGCTTTGTATAGAAAGAGTTTAGACGGTATAGTAGTTTGAGACTATGACGAGAAATAAGCTAAATCTCAAAGCAAGAAAAATTTAGACTCATAAGACTAAAAATTCATCAGTTCGGATGATTTAAGATCTTGGTGAATGTGAGTTGCGATGTGTCAGTACTATCAGCGTTTGGGGATCAGTCATGCCTTCACCGTTTCCGGGAATGAATCCCTATTTAGAACAGCCCAGCCTCTGGTCGGAGTTCCATAGCCGTTTGATTGTGGAGTTGTCGAATGCGCTGATTCCCAGCTTGCGTCCGAAGTACTATGTGGGCGTTGAGACACGCACCTATACTGATGACGGTGACGAAGAACTGCTAGTCGGAATTCCTGATGCGCTGGTCTTATCTTCAACGGACACTCAAGTCAATCGGTCAGCAGAGTCTGAGGTTGCAGTGAAAGTGCGTCCGACTCCGATTCAGCTACCTATGCCCGTTGAAGTGAGAGAGCGGTATCTCGAAGTGCGGGAGGTGGGAACGAATACGGTGATTGCGACGATCGAGATTCTTTCTCCTAAGAATAAGCGCAAAGGTAAGGGAAGAACGGCATATGAGAAAAAGCGCCAGCGGGTGCTAGGGAGTTTGACGCATTTAATAGAAATTGATCTGCTTCGAGCTAATTTACCAATGCCGATGATGGGAACAGCAGAAAAGGTTGATTATCGGATTGTGGTGAGTCGATCAATGAATCGTCCTACTGCTGATTTGTACGGGTTCAGCATTCGCGAAGTGATTCCTAACTTTCCATTACCTCTGAAGCTAGAGGATGCTGAACTCATGGTGGATCTGCAAGCAGTCGTTGATCGCATCTATGACCTTGGAAGCTATGACGTGCGGATTGATTATCGCCAGCCTGTTCCACCGCCTGCTTTATCCAAGCTTGACCAGCAATGGCTCGATGAGATTGTTGCTCCATTTAGGGAGCGATGAGGAGGGGATTTAATGCCTGGAAGAACTGCACCGCTGAAGTGCCGCAAGTGTGCAGCGTTGGATATTCTCCAAGTCCATCAACTGCATGGCTCGGCTCAGACCGATCCGAAAAATTTCCAACCTGATTCCAATATTGAGCGCGATGGTTGCTACGACCCGAAAGTTTGTCCGTCTAAGCGATCGTATTTAAGAAACAACAATCGCACCAATCAAAAACGCACTCGTCAACGCCAAGAAAAAGCATTAGAACAATTGCAAATCGAGGTGGATCAACCGTATGCAGATGTGACATTTGCGGTGCTGATTGTGTATCGAGCGGTTGGGGTGGAAGCGCCAATTCATGCAATCTCAGGCTCAGTCTGGCGCGGTTCAGAGCAGATTGTAGACATTGCGCCGATTCACTGTGTCGGGATGGTTCCAACTGGCGTTCATGCTTACATCCAAAAAATGTTGAAGGTGCTACATGAAAAATACGGCATTCATAAGTTTGCTAGCTTAGAACGGCTAGACCCGCAGTGTTGTCCCATTCGTCCGTGTATTCATTCCCCAGAGGTGCGGATGTCACGCAACTGACTCGACTTTACCTCTCCCTAGACGAAGCATTCCAATCGCCGCGAACGGCGGTGCTGGGTTGTGTCGCAAAAATGGTAAGGTGTGGAGGCATTGTCAGGTTAACCAGAAGGTTGTGTCGCAAAAATGATAGGGTGAGGAGGCTCAATTTTCTCTGACCTCAACCTAAATGGCATCTCAATCCCTGTTTAAGTGGAGACACTTCCTACCCGAAATCATCGTGTTGAATGTGCGGTGG
>JAESFQ010000609.1_pt1 | contig 13146 bp, 17 predicted proteins | sample 9269431 | NCBI WGS metagenome assembly JAESFQ01 (sample SAMN14502588, study PRJNA617103) | algae metagenome | isolation source: Plectolyngbya sp. WJT66-NPBG17 and co-occurring heterotrophs from well... | place: USA: Mojave Desert, Joshua Tree National Park, California | collected 2006-08-06
GATGCAAGTTTACGCCTAGAATCTAAGCCGCGTAGATGAATTGAGGTCGAGATATAGCATCCCGCGTAGACCACGTCGGCTGCACATTCTTTCCTTTTTCTTACCAGTCTACGCCGGGTGAACAGTCTCCCGGGAGAACAGGCACACTTGGCAGCAATCGGAGATCCAAATGTGGAATCAAAGACCCGACGATGTGTGGTTCTGGCGATCTGTGCTAGTTTCCAAGGGGGTGCGCTGACGACTAGTTGACCCCCGCATTTGGGTCCCATGCCTGAAGATCGTGGGTAGCGATTTCTACTCCCACGATCATCCAGGGGATATCCCATCTGCGAGATCGCCATGGAGGTAGGTGGATATTGCCGTGACGATTGAGCAAGATTGGTGGCGTGATAGTCTTGCGAGTCTTACCGGTTTTGCATGCGGACAAAGACGTGCCTCTGCAAAGGAAGTGATCGCTTGTGGGGCCTGTTAGACGCACATATTGAAGGGTTTCGCTGCTAAATGTGGACGTGTCTAGTGGAATCGAACGATACTGAATGCGGTAGTTTGGGCGAATCATGGTTCTCGGTGGCCCACCCGCCCAGAATTACCGCGTATCGGATCGGAATCTCTACCGGTGGCCCGGGCAAATCTCCCGACCAGGGCCGATGAGAAATGGTACTTCGAATTCCCTCTGTCATTTCGACATGTCAGGACTGAGCACTGGGAAGCGTCTCTGATTCGAACGATTGTCGGAGCTGCAAGCAGCCAGCGATTCAGGGTCCACAAAGATATCTGCCGACTCAAGCGCAATGCATAGCTAGTGAACGGGACTTGCCTTTTCACACAATCCAGTGGGCACTATTCCCCAGTGATTTAGAGTTGTGAAACTAGCGCAACATGACGAGGAACCGGCACGTGCAGTTCGGCTCTTCGTTTCGACATGCATGTGTGCTACGTGGAGGATTTGCTAGATGTACCTATAAACTTGGTTATATAGTGTGATTTTGGCGTCAGAGTTGAATTCTATTTTCATGTATTGCTATTCAGATATCACCATCCCAGTTATAACCAGGATCATGTGGCGTACAGGGTCGGATGGTTGGTCATGAAGGAATCGTGTACCTAGAATGCGATCACTCATCAGCAAATGAAGCTGGTCGCCTAAAGCAGTGACTTAGGCATACCGGCTTTATATATAGATCAGGAAAGGCGTCCCCGAAGAAGCCAGACGTGACCCTAAAAGCGAGCGATTTGAGGAAAACCGGGCCAAGACACGATCGACCACGCCAGGGTTGCGGAGATCGCTCCGCTGCTTCCTGGTTGAGTACCATGCGGAGGTTTAAAAGTTCGGCTGTTGACAACGGACGCTGAGGAGTTGTGTCAACGTCGAACCGCGCCTAGAAGGGTGCAATCGGCATCGATTGCAAGATCCCCAGGCGAGAAATTACGCGGCTGTCAACGTGTCGCGCGCTCGCTCTCCTGAAGATCACCGACTGAGTTTACCTAAGCGGACACTAGTCAACGTGGTGTTGATCTCCAGAGTTTCGGTATGGTGTGTCGCCATGTCAGGCAGCATGGCAAAATGCCTGAACATTCGTGATGCGCTGGAAAAACGCGGTTACTGCCAAGCTATGATGGGCTTGGTGTTGAGAAATGGTGTGATGGTCTCACCAAATTTGAAATAGCGAAAAAACGTCCATCTCGAATAACACGTAAGTTCCACAAAGAAGCATGCTTAGTAGTTAATACTCGAGCGATACCGCACCTAGGGCTCTTCGGACAGCCACGCTCGTTTCTATAAACACCCTAAGCTTTTGTAGCCTACCCAAGGTTTGATGAAAGCACCATTGCTATAGGTGACGCTTTTGATCTCTGTGCTCAACAGCCCTAGTTGTGGTTGTGTGACTAGCTTATCCCCGAGTATCTGCCTGTAAATTTCTCCTGAGGATGCGAGTGCACGCAGCCTGTACCCGAGAACCATTTCACTTCGTGATTTGAAAGCATCTCGCAGGTCCATGCGTAAGAACGACGATATTATCTATGTGCAAGGATGGGTGACTATGACATGCAGAAGAACTGCCGTGATGTTGATAGTTCCGTACAAGGCCCGAGTGGATGTAATAGCCGCGAGCATCGAAACAAAAAAAAAGAATGAAGAACACGCAGATAATGTCCACATTTGTTCTGTAACAATGTGACTGGCGCACTGTGTCGCTTGGACAACTGTTTGGGTACCTTGTAAGACCTTACCCCGGCAGATGGCAATGGGTCTACTGTGTGTCTGGGTCTCAAATGTGATACCCAGACGGAAGCCGTCCAAGACTTGAGGTTGCGCCAACGTGTACCCATAGCGCAGAATGCAGGGCTGTGGTGCAGCCACAAATGTACACTCTTCTCCAAAAGTCGCAATGATACCGTGGTACGGCAATGGTCGATATTCTGAGACGGGTGGGGTGCGTACGTGACATTTACAACCCAACACCAACGTGGGGGTATTGCGTAGTCTCCCTGTTACAGAAAAGAAGTACCAAAGCAACGCAACGTTGATATGACTGGGGGATGTTGGCGCTCGTGCTTGATATTGGGGTCGATGCTGTCAGCCATGTCCGCTGCCACCAGCTTCGAGAGGTTAGCAGTCATCTCGAGGAGGAGGGTGCATGGCATGAAGGAGACAACGAAGAGATGTATCTTGCTATCGCGCCGGCGGCGGATGGCACGGCCGCCAATCAGTGAATGCGAAGGGTCGAGGTGAAGGTGTCGCGCGGGGTCTTTGGTCCGCTTGCTATCTTTCCCAATGCTTACGCTGCAATTGGCAGGCGCGACCTGCAACGTCCAGGGTGATGGAAGTTGCGACCAAGCGAGCCCAGGCCAGCGAGGGGGAAAGCACGATGCAAGCCTCGCACGAGCCTTCGTCGACGGATGAAGCGCCGTTCGCCTGTCCTGCGGCGCAAACACCAACTACTGATCACCGTCTTTATCCCCGACTTCACCACAGCCGGCCCTCCACAGCATCGATCGGTTGATGTCCGGTACGTTTCAGATACACTACGGTGCGTGGAGAATTTAGCCAGAATGCGCGACTGAAGTCGGCGCACGACCATCGCGACCACGCACGCTGAAAGCCTAGGGACTGGAAAGTCCGACTGCATTATTACCGACAACCTGGTCTAAAAGTCTCAAGTCGATATTACCCTCCAATGACGTGCAAAGCTAACATAGCCTGTCGGCACCGGCAGGACGCCGTGCTGACAGCGAACACGATGAGCAGCGGACACATGGAAGAAGGGAAAAATGGAGAACGTGGGATGGCGTTCCCTGCTTCTTGGACAGCAGAGACTCACTGGGAAAAAGAAATATCCTCAACGCCTCACCATGTGTGCGCCACAGCGGACCGGTGGGGGGGAGACGCCCTGCAGGTGCCGTCGGGAAATACCAAGTCTGCTAGATCTGCCTGTTGACAGAAAATTCGAGACGAATTAGTAGGCCCGAAAACAATTTTGAATCAGGCCAGTCTTCCACGTGCAATCGCCTGTCTTGGGCGACGCCCGCACTATTGGAGTGCAAGTCATGCAGCGACCATAGCCAGAGCGCTGGGTCAGGCCTCATGCGCATTAACCGACGACCGCCGGCCATCACGTACTGCAATCCATCTTGGCCAGTGACATACTCGCTTGACGACGCTTGTGCAACGCAGCTGTGCAATCACTCATTATCCTCAATCACGATGACGCGAGTGGAGATTACGTCGAGCCTGACCCAGGGCCCTGCTAGCGAGATGAACACTGTGGAGAAGGACGCGCTGTTGCAGCCAATTTGTCGCAGGCTAGCATACCATGACAGCGCCAGCAGTTCACGTCGGCGTTACCCCTGCACCACACTTCGAGACCTCTCCAACGACCGTGGCCGTCGGGGGATCATCGCAGCGGGCATTCGCTACCGAGGATGTCACGTCACGACGTTTGCGTATTGGGCCCTCATCTGCGCGAACCAAACCCTACCAGTCTCCAGTCTGCGTCAGCTCTCTCGCTCAGGCAGTTCGGCCCTGTCTCCATCGAGGCCTTTATCGCCGTCCTCGTCGTCTTAGATCCGGACACTGTTGAATCCCACCCTGGCTCAACCACGCTTCCCCGGCCATGTTCGTACGCACAGAGCCATGCTAGATTAACCTCATAGCTTGCATACGCCTGCAGTGTACTGCCTTGTATAGGCCCCTTACATACGAACCATAAATCGGCATCAGGCATACAGCCCAGCTGTGTTCCCCAATCGCCGTCCATCAATACCGTGGCTTGACTAGACTTCCAAGCAAGACCGATGCAAGTGGATCGCGTCGCCGCTGACGCTAGGCGGCTACCGCTGGCTGTCATCGCATCACACCGTCGAGACATGACAGGCAGAGAATCCCAAACAGCGACTGTGCGAAGGGTCCGAGCCATCAAGTCATACCGCTAGGACTTGCTGGCCTGCACACCCATCCATCCCGCACATCACTTGGTCCAAGCGGACCCACCAACAGCAACCTGGTCGCTTGGCCTCTGGAAGATGATCTTGTGCTTGTGAGGAAGGAGGATTGAAGAACCCTGTGAAATCCTCTGGTGCAAAAAGGCGCTCCAACGCAGCAATCCTGTTGCGTAGTAGCGCCGACACGTTTTCGCCACTTTTCATCATCCACCCATTCAACCAAACAGCGTCGTGTAAATTTCTATATTCAGTCCCTAATTCTTTTCGTATGTATGCAGGCTTTTGCTTTTGGCGCCTGTTGTTCTGAAGATTGCAATGCGCCCCCGCTAACGAACAGCCGTGGTAACGACTAGCTGACATTAGCTGTCACTGTCGGTGCGCAACTGCTTCACCATCGCTTCTGCTACTTGGTTATTTGCCTGGGTCTTGACTATCACTGCCTCTTGGGCCCCTGCCGTTAGTGCGCCTCCGAAGCATTGATTAGATCGAGAATCCCATGGTACTGTAGATCAACAAGTGTCCCATCGACTGCTCCCGCGAGCAAGATCTTGTAGTGCCGTCCCCAGCGTTTGAGAAGTCGCCCTGTTTGACATCCCAGGTACGTACACTGTTTAGCCTCCTGTCTACTATCGACCTTTGTGGGGCCTAGTTGAACTTTAAACATTAAATGCTTACACCCTCAGGTCCTTCAATGCACTACACATTGCCGCTTGCTGATATCCGGGTCTTGCGACAACAGTGCGCCTCACATGGCTGTGGGTACAGAACGCCGCGCGAAGAAGACGGCATCTAGATTAGAGCACTCGTTACTTTTACAGCCCGTTCAAGACGCCATGTCCTTTGACCCCCCGAACCATAACTCTGGGTTTGGTCATTCCCATGCCACCGACACTGCGTCCACACCAAGCCCCACAGATCGACTCGAGTCGGCCCATGATTCTGCAACTGGTCAAGAACCCGCTATTCAACCTCATCAACATTCAAACAAGAAGAGACGCTCTTCCAAAAGCAAGGTTTCGGGAGAGCTCCGCAAGTCCTCGTCGACTCCACACATGCGTCACTCAGCACTTGGAAACCCTGACGATCTGTCACCAACAAGTAACAAACCACGAAACAAATTGGGATACCATAGAACTTCAGTCGCATGCGGTAAGTGAACAAACAGTGCTCTCGGTGGTGGGATTCTTGATTACTGACTGGTGGGTGTAGGACATTGCAGACGTAGAAAGATACGATGTCTTTTAGCTCCAGACGACCCTGCAGGCCGTTGCTCCAACTGTATTCGGCTGAAAAAAGAATGCAATTTCTACCCAGTCGAGCATAACCCTGATATGCCGCAGCCACAAACTATCTCGTCGAAATCGAGTAGCGCAGTACAACCAGCTACACCAGTAGCTACTTCACCTCGTCATCCTCTTTCGTCCTCTGGCGATACCATGAATGAGTTCCGTACGCCATTCTCTGGACCTGCATCAAACGGGCAGCCTCCAAGCTTTGGGTACCATGGCGAACATGAAAGCGATCCTCACCATGCATCCGTCTCCAGTGGCCGTAGGTATTGCCCGGTCTCGGGTTCGCAACTGCTGACGAACAAAGTTCCAGTACAGCACCCTACCTACCCTTACCCTCCTCCAATAGAAACCCAATGGCCACCAACAAACAGTTTCTTACCATCATCCACCGTAGCCGAGAGTCCCTCGTGGCGCAATTCGCCTTCGACAGCGAACTCGGCATACGGCAGTGAATCAAATGTTTCAGGTGGTCATACCCCAGCCGCGATGAGTACGAGCTCAACTATGTCCTATGGTCACCAGGACGCCCACTGGGGCCAACAACCAACGTTTCAACCGCCAACACGCTCGATGTCATATGGCAATATTGAAGGACTCTCGCAACAATATTCAGGCCAAGGCCTTGGTATTCAACACGAAAACTACCGCCGAACTTCTCCATATCCATATCCGACCACTATAGACACAAACCCTGCGACCATTCACGCGACCACAGTAGGCGCATCTACATCGGCGCCCCTATCCGCACCGGTCGTTCCTAATCACTCCTATTATCCAGCTCCATGGTCATCGTATGATTCAATGCCGAACCATGGCCCGCCAATGCCTACGCCCGGGCGATCTATGAGTGCGCAATGGTATGCGGAGCCGGGACATCTAGATCGGGTTCAAGAAGAGGTCACACCACCAATGGCATATCAGCACCAGGGTTTGCCACAGTTTTACTCCGGAGCATAGGTGATGGGCCAAAAAGCGTGTTTGTAAGCTACAGCACGTCCTCTTGCTAGAGTACAACACCTGCGTTGTGCTAGGAATTTAAACATTCGAAACCTATAATTGCGTCATGGCAGCACGTGGAAGGGCTTCTGACCACTCCAGCGACTTTCCGATACGAGCCGCGATCCTCGAAAACAATCATCTCTGGAGTTATTGGGCGCAACACGGTTGAAATTCACGATACATGGTTCCGAGACCATGCCTTTCCAATGGACCTATATGTGGTTTTGGGCGTTATTAGCATTACAAGTTCTTCGTTTCTATCTCTGTCAACACTGCACACAGGGAGTAGTTTTCTTCATGCTCATTCGGGTTTTGCTCTAGCAGCTTTGATCTTCCCATTTCGGCGGTTTTGTTTTGCGCTTTCAATCGGTTTTTCACACCGTGTATCACATGTACAAACAACACCGCTTGGACCACCAGTTAGAGGAACGTCACATGTAGCTTTCCGGTTACGCCTGGAGCATATGCGGAAAATTCGATACCCATACATTGACTAGTCGCTACTTGACTTTTTCAACATTTCGGCACGTTTGTGACACAAGTTTCCGTTGTCTACGGTGTGGCGTTCCCGCAACTACAGCAAGCATGCCTTGCTCGCATGATTTCACGGAAACTGGAGGGACTAATGCGACACTATCTTGTTAAAGTTCCACCGGGGATTCTGCAGGGTACAATTAAGTTCAGAGCATAGGACGGCTCCAATGGTACCTGCTCTGGATACTGGAGATGGTTATTCTGGCTTTGAGCTCATGCATGCACACAAAGCCGGACAAAAGCAGGCGCATCCGGACCGAGCTATAATCGGTACACACTGGCGTACGCTTCCACACACCTACGCTTACTGAACCATTACGGAGGTTTAACGCTCCGTAATTTCCGTCCAAATATGTGTCTCATGATCCATTGACGTCAACATCAGCAATGCAAAGACGACCCTACGTGTCAGTCAAATTATGTATGGAGGCCACGGACCGGCTGTTGGCGAATGACATCCCACTGAAGCATGATGGTACACGCGATCATGAAGCAATGCATCTTACTGTGTCATCGTATCGTCGTACCTGCATCTACGATCCATACCACTGGTTGTCATCACCTCGATCTCTTAGCCTGGCAACGCCCTGTATGATTTCAGAAATTTCCAGCTACCAGCAAAGTTTCCATGACGTTTGAAATATTGTGCAAGCGACGCTGGTATCTCAGGTCCCGGAACAAGTTCGCTCCTCAGCCCAAATTGCGCAAGCGCCCAGGCCTCGTGTCTAGACTTCTTGAGACTGTCGTATGCAACTTCAGTATCCGAGCCTCGGTCATTCGAGGTGGCTGTTGATCCACCTTCCCTGATCGTGTCTATACGACACCTGGAGCTTGGACTTTGAGTAATCCTCCTTCAATTCCGGACTTTGTAACATGGTTGCGGAGTGGACGGAAATTGCTTTTGTCCTTCTCCCAGTTTTCCTGGACATGACTTTTTCCCCGCTACCACACAGCCGGGTAGGAGGCCCGTCGACGTTTGCTCCGGAATGACCCTTGATCCCTTCCGACAGTATTCTTGCTGATCCTTGCTTGGCTGAATCATGGGCCTCTAGAGCCTCGGTTGTCAATCCTCTCGGCGCTCTTACCACAAATGTGGAGGTGTGCCGGCGCGAACTAAATCGGACAAAAAAGATGAACGGGGCTTCAGGCATGGGTGCGACGTGAAGAGGTGCATTTGCTGCCTACTCCGAGCTGCAGCTACTGCAGCTGAACTCAAGGGTCTACGTGGAGGAGCTTGCGTAAAAGTCGCTAGTTTGCAGCGAACACGTTAGTTGTGTCAAGCGTGGTTACGTACACCAGCTAGTGGACAACATGTGCGCAAGTTTCAGCAAGATTTGCGAACAACTCAGCAGCTACAATTTTCATGCGCCCAGATATTCCACGTTACACAGATGTTTGCGCATGCAGCCCTATGCGCGAACGACGTACTTGCTGCACCATGTTACATCATTTTGGTGACACAACTTCAGGATTCCTGGTGGGATTCGGAGGCGTCTCTAGGCATCCAATCGCGCGTTTCTCCCATGCAGAACACCGGAGCAGAATTGGTTTCTCCTGTCACGGTTAGACTTGCTCACGGGTTGTCTTCCGCCATTAGTGCTGTATCCACCCCGAACCTCCTCATCATCGGTCTGCGAACCTGCATGCTTTCATCACAATTCAGCACCATTACCACTTTCTTGGCGTCGCAAGAAGCCGGTCGTTGCCGTGTAACAGTCATCGGCATCTAACCCTTGCAACGGAAGGTTGCAATGAGTGTCGCAATGCTCGTGCGCTTCTGCAGGGCATGGCCGCCAAGTTGGGAACATTGTCTCGGTACCTTCCACATCATCCAAATTGCGCACACCCAACAGTAAAGTCTTTCGACTATTACGCATGGGAAAATTCACGCGTCTAACGCCGCGGAACTGGACCCTTGTCAGAATCGCCAATCCGTGCTTCCTGTCAGTCATTGAGTGCGCACCGTACCTCCCGTTCCGCTTGATGTTGACGCCGTTGTGATAATCCAGGCTTCCTCTGCAAACATCGAGCATCACCACATGCAACCACCTTTGCCGTGTACGCTGAGAGATCTCTAAGACATACAACGAGTCGGAAAGCATGCAGCCACTACATTTTTCCTCCTGTACCAATAGTCTCTTCCTCGCGTTGCTGACCCAACCATCACAACTATCAAACAATCTAAACTGCATACCAACAATGCGGCGTGACTTGCACGCCATGCGCCTGTTCTGCACTGCGCCGCAAGGCAACGCCTGCAGCATTAGCCGTCCATACCCACTGAGCATCCCCCATCCGATCCGGGCAAGATTTCCGACGCGACGCCCCAATACTACACGAGGTTGAGCGACACATGCGACTTGCATTAGGCAAGCAGTCAAGACTCTGCCCTAGGTCTGCCACAGATGCACCATGCGCGGTGAGGCTTTTTTTGCATTTGCTCATATGTTATCACGTACATGTACGCGTTCTGCACTCCATGCTCTTGGCTTCACGCATGGCGTATTGCGCAAACTTACTTCCGCGCGCCAGTAGATCAAAGTTTCGGGCTTATGGCGTGCTAGCTGGCATGTGGAGTACCTGCATGCTGTTCACATGCAACGAGCCGGGTGATGTTGTGCATGCGTCGTTCATGGTAGTAACTTGGCAGAACCACAGAGTAGGTAAGATGGACAGTATGCGAGTCATTCGACGGCCTACGGGTGACAACCTTGACTGATGCTAACGAACAATGTGGATGCAAGAACCTCCTGCAGATAGGATCTATCCTACATCACCTAGAGCTGCAGCAAAATGAGAGAAATACTATCATCGCTCCCGGCTCAGACATCAGGATGAGAACCGCGCAACTCTTCTCCATGCCGTCCAACTCATTACGTATCCACCAACACCGGTCAAGGGTTTTCCTTACACGCCGGATTCCAAGATCTCGATGTTAGAAAAACGGTCCGAATAGCAAACGAAACTAGCGCACTTCAAACATTGCCAGGTGTGGGCACTCCTACCGGCTACACTCACAACCGGTACCCTACGTTTGAGCTAGCAACTTTACGCCTGCTAATCGCTACAGATTCGTAGAGCGCTTGTCTGCGTGTTGAAACAGAGTCAGGAGTGGGATGGCGGTGGCTTACAGGCGTATTGGCTAGCAAATCGCTATCACTGCACGTTTTATGCGCATGAGGCGATGTGCGTTGTCGACCTGGGTGGGATCATGCCTGGCAGCGCTAGGAGATAAGAAGTAGCATCTTTAGTAAGTTTTGAATCGTTCGTAAGAAACGCACTCTTATTGAACAAGAGTACGGGGTGTTAGACACTGTTGAAAGTGGGAAGGGTGTACAAGCAACAATCCTACCCACACTAAGATGCAGGGCCAGAATGGATTCTATGATGGCTTTCTAGTATCTCATTAGGAGCTTGTATAGCATCGTTCATAATGCATACTTGAAGTACACTGCAGCATCAAAGCACTCGTAGTGTGTGCTTCGGTCAGCGCAGTGCTTTCTTGTACTCTGTGCGCTAGGTTTCCCAAACACAGACATGAAGTGAGAGAGTACTGAGACAGAATTTACGAAGAGCGCTATCACCGCGCTCATGCTATACCTCAGAAGCTGCACAGTGTGAGGAAACCTGTTCCCTCATCTTGCCCTCCAGCAAACCCTGCCTCTCGCCATCCACTCAACTCTGCGAACGAGCAGCGCACATGAATATTCTACAGACACTCATCTTATTCGAAACAAGTTATTTGGTTGTGATTGTCGCCTCTAACGATGCGCTGCAGTGGCTTTGGACTTTCCTTGCTCGAGCGAGATACTTTAACGTAAGTGGGCTTGAAGCCAAAAGCCACATAGTCAAGTATGCGACTGCTAGAACAGAGTTAGAAGGTTATTGAAGCTTTTGTCATACCTGTACGCAAGCTACCAAGAAGAGGGGAAAGGTGTTTACCTTGTCGAGCTCAAGACAGGCCTTTGAGAGGTGAAAACGAGGGGGCATGATATCTGAAAAATAAAAATGACGCCAAAATAATTCAAGAAACGCACAAGAAACAATGCTTCCCAAGCCCCTTGCGCTTCTGCTATGTCATTCATGTGCGGGGTCGTCGTTGTGGAACATTCGGCGAGCAAAAGCAAAAATGAGGTCCTTCACCGTCACCACCTCCTATTGACCACAACGATAGACTACGAGGCAGCAAAAACAGAAGCCCGACGTGGGGGTCGAACCCACAACCTTGAGATAACCAATCGAGTCTTTAGGACGTGAAAGCTAAGAGTCTCACGCTCTACCGATTGAGCTAGCCGGGCGATTTGAAGAAATCTAATGACTTGATGGAAGTCTTTGAGAGTTACCACGTATATATTTGCTTATTATTGCACACGAGCAAGTCGTACTGGAGCAAAAACAGAGTTGTTTTGGGTCCTATCATGTTAGTGGTACAGTCAGGGCTGCAAAGTGGGGTGAATGAAAAAAAATCTGCAGTGAGCCGGAAACCGCCGCACAAGACTAAATCAAACTATTACTCAACCTCAACATCACGATCGACGTTGCAAAAGATGCTATTGTCAAAGCCAATGTAAGCGTATTAGGGTTTCAGGTTGTCATAGTAAGAATTTGTGCATGCTTTGCTTTATCACATATTTGCATCGTTATGACGATCTGGCACATTTCTTATGTAAGAGAATACTTGGAGTGAGTGCAACGACGTATCAGTCGCTACTCAGGTGCAATACAGCTCTAAAAGTTTTGATATAGTTTGTCACATGTGAGGAAACGATGGTTTGCGAAGCCATGCAATACGCATGGAGCTCAATCATCTTCGACCTGGTCGACTGCATGTGTTTGGTGTGAGGCTAGAGTATATTCTCATTAAGCTATCTACCATTACATTATATACACGAGTTCGTGCCGTTCATTAAGCTATCGTTAGCTAACATAACGCCGTCATACCCAGAGGGGTTGGGTGGTCGTATCGTGATGTACAATTTAAGCGTACGATCAACATCAAAGGTTATACTTGCGAACATGCAGTCTTGAAGCTCTTGCAAAAGTCCCAAAATCCCTCTATAGTGAACATGTCTTGCGCTGCGATCTTTTCGTGGTCCGACGTGAACACGACATCCTTAGAAAACGTCCAGGGACAAGACTCAAAAGTTCAGGTCATCCCAGTTATTTTGCGAAGGTGCGCCCTGTAGATTCCGCCGTAATCTATCGTTCTCTTCAATCAGCGCGTCCCTCTCTTTCTCAATGCTCTGAATGTATTCGATCGCCGATGATAAGATCATCGCCTTGCTCGGTTTCGGTTGTCCTATTGCGCCAGCCTCATCGCTTTGTCTTAGCATTGGCACCGATCTTCTCAGTCTTTCCAACTCTGAGTTGAGTCCTTCTCGATACTTGCGCTCAACCTGGTTATGTGGTAACCGTTTCGCGCGCTGATAATGTGTGGATGAAGCGGCTACAACTTGGGTATCGGTGCTACTACGGTCCATTTTCGGTCGACCCCGCTTCCTCGTGGGGCGTTTGGGGGTGGAGGATTCGGATGCAGATGTTGGTGATGATGGGGATTCGCGCTTTAGCATGTGGGGTGAAAGAGAAGGCGATATGAGCGGGTGTGGCGCGTCTCCACCCAGCGACGAGGGTTGTGACGTGGTGCTTGTGGGGGAGAAGCAGGGTTCGTTCGGCTGTATTGGCCTGGGATTTGTTGCGATGCCGAATGAATATTGCTCGAATTGACCAGGTGATATCGAGCTAAATGTCTGCGTCATAGGTTGGTCGCTGCCCATCGCTAAGCTGTTGTTTGCGGGAAATGTCGGATTGAAGGTTTGTTGTGTTTTCGATGTCGTATCGGATACACCCTCGACGGATGTGAGGGCTTGATCGAAAAATG
>JAESFQ010000610.1_pt1 | contig 13143 bp, 13 predicted proteins | sample 9269431 | NCBI WGS metagenome assembly JAESFQ01 (sample SAMN14502588, study PRJNA617103) | algae metagenome | isolation source: Plectolyngbya sp. WJT66-NPBG17 and co-occurring heterotrophs from well... | place: USA: Mojave Desert, Joshua Tree National Park, California | collected 2006-08-06
CTTGGTGGTGGACAACGAGTTGCTTTGAGGCTCATACTGATAGCTCACACCCTATTTTCGATGTTGCATCTATGGCCTTGTTCAGTGCATCGAGCGAAAGGACCGAATATTGAGGTGACGGCTCGCTCGCTTCAAGCTCCTCGATCCAGAGATGGCCGAGAGATGGCGTGGATGATGGCTAGAAGTACCAAGAAAATATACGAGACGATCAGTGGTTGTCGTGCGGCGAGCCTCAGCTCTGAACGCCACTAGCGATTGTGAATGGACGATGTATCGCGGGCCATACTCAGCTTCGGCGGGGTAACCATTTAGACCTGATTGCTGCGATTAATCGTCATGCACGATTATTCTGCATATTGCTGACTGTAATTTTCTAGTTCGACGCGCTTCTAGCATATGTCGTCTTCATCTCTGGACTCGAGTACACGACCTTGTTACTATTATCACCGGGATGTCGGACGTTCCGAACGAGAAACGAAACAGTTTCGAATATGATGAGGGAGGTCCAGATTGCGAAAGACTGCTTGCAGATCACGAAGGATCTTCCCTCGAATCGCGATCATTGCGACAAGCACCACGGCGCTCGTCGTGGCTAGCAATAGCCGCCGCTTTCCTAGGCACAGCCATCTTCTCCGCTTGCCTAGGAGCATGGATAGTCCAAAGAGAACGACTAGATGCAGATAATTTCTGCATCAGACACACCTCACAGTATTGTACGCACATAGACGCCACTTCAAAGAATTACAATGCTAAAACTGTCAGCTCCGATTATCAAGGACGTCGGGATCACTTACAGCCCGATCAGATTTAACGGTTCCTTGTTGGTATCAAATTCGTATCGACTGGATGCTGGCCCTGAAGTTGATGCAGCGTGGAAAGCTTTGGGTGTGGACTGTAAGCTCTTCCATTATACAGTGATGCCGGCGTCTAACGTCCGCGATCAGATCACGCCGCGAGAATACCAACGGAGGAAGCTGGGAAATCCAACCTTGCCTTGGACCAAGTGAAAATCAAGGAAGAATACGGAGGTGGATATCCGGCACATGTAGAAGGCTTGCATCATCTGCACTGCTTGGTGAGTCGTTTCAAATACTGCGACGCAGCAGATGTTGACTATGTATAGAACCTGCTGCGAAAGTCCCTCGCTTGGAATTTCGAGTACTACCAGAAGCAAGGGCTCGGCCCGTTCTCCAACGACGCAAACATCCTAAAGCACCATGTCAGTAAGTTAGCATCTTTCCATACAACAAGTGATGTTACTTACAGCAATTCCAGCGCATTGCCTTGATATATTGCGTCAACAACTCATGTGTACCGTCGATAATGGCGTCTTGGGTCAAGTATGGTACCAGCCACCGGGCAAGCCGTTGCAAGCCTTTGTCGATTTCAATACCCTCCATACGTGCCGGAACTTTGATGCAATTAGGGACTGGGCAGAGAAGCACCAACTGCCGGACGTGGAAGAAACACCACCAGACTTTCTTCAACTACCGGAGGAAGGTGATCGGATATATCATGATGTTCCGTAGGCGTCCGTGGCGACCATAATCTACCAGAATGGTTCAGAATTATCGAGTGTAGCCCATACATCTCCTCCGTCGCTCCAGTCTCCCCAAACGTCCCTAGACACTATATCCAGCTGACCATGGCGAAGCCTTGCAAAGTCCACGTCGAAAGGATGCGGCTTGAATGTTTTCCCTTGGCTACTAGCTTGGTTCATGAGGTCGAGTTTGTACATGCGGACGATCCGTGCAGCAGCGCGGACAAAGAGTTCTTTCTCCATATCGTTTTCCCATATGTCTTCTGTGAGCATCATGACCATGTGCGAGATCTTGGGAAACTCGCGTAAGACATTCGATAGGCTGCCGTCCCTAAACCCGTTCAATATTATCTTTGTGACGGCAATCTTTCGCAGCTCCTGGGGACTGCAGCCCAACGCACATCTGAAGTGAGCTAATAGTCCTACTTCAGGCGAGTCGTCATAATGCCTTACGCGCTTCCCTTCTAGCTGTAGCAGCAGGATGTCGGTATCGATGCGGAAGTAGAATTCGTCACCACTAGTACCGGAAATGTGTGACGGTAACTCGATGATGTGGTTTGCTTTAGTAGCTTGGTAACGAGCTTCTTCGCGCGACTCATGACATATGTTTACAACCGTCGGCGCAGGGCTAGGAGAGTACCGTGGGCAAAAGTTCGTTTCGTCATGACTTTGATCGTGTGGCCTTGTCTCGAGCGCAACCAGGCGAGGCGGCTCGTTGTAGTATGTAAGTGCCCAAATCTCCAGGCGGATCTCCTTTGGCAGCAATGATATAGACATGACTGTCAAGCAGAGATGTAGGTTTGGGTAGGTGAAGTGGCCTCGGACCGCCGGCTTCCCCATGCAGACATCACGTGCAGTCGCGATCTCCAACGTTGCTTGACTTTCCGCCATTACGAGTCCTACCCACTTGGCTCCACTTGGCGCGGATGCCTAACTTTATACTGATAACTATCCCACCACCGAAGCAACACATCACACATAACGCCTAGTCATATCCGATGTTCGTACCTCCGAATCACAAAACAGTACAGTCTCGAAGCTTCTCGGATTGGACTTTTCAGAGTCCAGAGCATCCACGGAAGACCATGTCTGTTGCAAATGATCGCCCAACGGCATGCTGAATGCAATTCGCATTTGATTTTCCGCCATCGTCACGCTGAATGCCATCCCGCACCCATCTAGATTATGGATCCGCATTGTGGTGATCGTTGTGGCACAGCACGATAGCGAGTCATTCCGAAAGGTAAATGACCTTGACTGGCATCGTGTCGGTCCGTCAAAACCAAGGGAGCTTCGTCAAAAGATCGTTGTGCAATGTGTCTTCGCTGGTCGATGATGGGCTCCTGAAGTCTGGGGCAAGTCTGCGAACCATACTCTTAAGAGCATGAGCACGGTGTGCCCTGTTGTGATTCCGCTGGCAGCTCCATGAGGCTCTGGGTGGATTCGATGCGGGTGTCCCACTGGAGCCCCCTGAAGCCCCTGGAGTCCCACTGGAGAAATACCGACGGCGTCTCCTTATGTGGATCTGTTGGACGAGCGACCCGCTGTATGTGAAGTCACACTGACATGCGCGCGGATGCTTTGCCGGGCAAAGAGTCTAGTTTTGCTAGCATTCGGCCTGATCGACGATGCAAAGGCCGATCAACGGCTTGTCTCTGAAGCGCCGGAAGAGGCTGAAAGGTTTGAGGCTCCATGTGACAAGGCTGGGCATATTTGCTGTCGTGTTGTTGGCCGTGTTGCTATTCCCCTCCCCCGCTTTAAAGGCAAAACCACCCCTCTTCCGGCGTCATACCGCAGACACCGCATGGGAAAGGCACGCGCTCAGATTCCGCTGCCGATCGAGCACCGAAACTGTTGTCCCTCTACGATGCTCTCGTTGCGATTCTCTCTCTACCACCTCAACTTCAACTCTTAAGCTTATACACCAAAATTCGGTGTTCTTTGTCGCGAAAGTACGTTCGCAGCGCACCTTCGGAACATCGTCATCGGCAATTGCGCTTTGCTGCGGCACCGCACATCCACACTCAGCTCGTCGCAATTCAGACATCCTTCAGCGCGGTCACCGCAAAGAAGCCAATCGGTTGTCAGACCTTGTTGGTTTGATTAGAAATTTTTCCGTACCTTCGCAATACCCAGTATCATACTTGGTACCCAGTTTTGGGAAGCAGCGCATCGCGACCAACAACCGCAGCCGTCGCACATATTCCACAACTCCGACCGCGGACCGGAAGACAACTTCCGTATAAATACAACGGGTCGCGTACATATTTGAAGACAATCAGTACAGTTTTCAGCATGGCGACACAAGACATTTCCGCGCATGACACTGAGCCACAGCCAGTTCCCAAAGGAGAAGAAGTTGGGGAAGAATCGCAGGCGCATTTGGACGAAACGAGGTTGAAGCAATTCTTCATTGGATCCATAGATCAAGGAACCACAAGTACTCGTTTCATTATATTTGACGGCCTCGGTGAGCCCGTAGCTCAACATCAGATTGAGTTTACCCAAAAATATCCTCAATCAGGGTCAGTACTGTACATGTATCCTTGGTTGAACACGGATTAACTGGCGTAGATGGCATGAACACGACCCGTACGAGATCATTACATCCGTAGAACAATGTATTGATAGGGCCACGAACATCTTCCTCGACAACGGACACGAAATCGAAGACATCAAGGCTGTTGGCATCACCAACCAGCGTGAAACAACAGTTGTCTGGGACACCAATACTGGCAAGCCATTATGCAATGCGATTGCTTGGTATGTACAGCATATGCACGAAGCGGGAGTAGGCAGCGACTGACTACGTGTGATCTTAGGCCAGATACCAGAACCAAGGGATTGGTCCGTGAACTGAAAGAGCGCAAGGGAGCCGACGAGCTACTCCACATGTGTGGACTTCCCCTTTCAACTTACCCATCATCGGTCAAGCTCCGGTGGCTGCTCGACCACGACGACAACGTTCGCAAAGCATACGACGAGAACCGGCTATCCTTCGGCACTATCGATACATGGATATTATATAATCTGAATGGTGGAAAGGAGGCCGGCGTGCATGTGACGGATACCACCAATGCATCGAGAACCATGTTCATGAATCTGTAGGTTATCCTCTGCATGCTTCTATTAAGACGACAAGGTCCACTTACGCAGATATAGTCACACCGTTCAGTACGATGACAAGCTCTTGGAGTTCTTCGGGATCGACCGCAACAAGGTCAAGCTGCCAAAGATTGTACCATCTTCTTCACCAGACGCTTTCGGATTCCTGCGATCCGGCATATTGGAAGGCGTTCGCATTGCAGGGTGCTTAGGCGACCAATCCTCAGCTTTGGTCGGTCAACAGGGGTTTACGCCCGGCTCTGCCAAGAACACATACGGTACCGGGTGTTTCCTGCTGTACAATGTGGGCGAGAAGCCTGTCATTTCGTCGCACGGGCTTCTGGCTACCGTCGCATATGACTTTGGTGGCAAGCGGAAACCTGTATATGCACTTGAAGGCAGCATCGCGGTTGCTGGCAGTGGTGTGAAGTTCCTCATGAACAACATGGGTTTCATCACGCATTCGCACAAGATCAGTGATTTGGCAGCCTCGGTGGAAGACAACGGTGGATGTGTCTTTGTGACAGCCTTCAGTGGTCTTTTCGCTCCCTACTGGATTGACGATGCCAAGGGTACTATATTCGGCATCACCCAGTTCACCGAGCGGGGGCATATTGCTCGTGCGACTCTGGAAGCGACTTGCTTCCAGACCAGGGCAATTTTGGACGCCATGGAGCTGGACAGTGGTCACAAACTCAACATGCTTGCAGTCGATGGTGGCATGAGTAATTCAAACCTCTGCATGCAGGTACGTCAACCCACCCCCGTCCGAAAATAAGGCCCACTAACCGTATTCAACAGACTCAAGCAAACATCATCGGTATTCCCGTCGACCGCCCCGCCATGCGCGAAACTACAGCTTTGGGTGCAGCTATAGCTGCTGGATTTGCCGTGGATGTATGGAAGGAGTTCGACGAACTGAAGGAGATTAACCAGAAAGACCGCATGATCTTCAAGCCAAACGTCGATAAGGAGGTGGGCGAGAAGATGTTCAAGAAGTGGGGAAGGGTAAGTGACTTCTACAATCCAAATGCAACAGTGACGTGTGCTGACATTACTCCCTTGTTAGGCAGTCGAGATGTGTCGTGGTTGGTTAGATGCTGGAGAGGCAAACGGAGAGTTCTCATAATCAGCACGCATAGTGGACATTTAAATATTCGCAACTGGCGCAATGCGTCCTCTTTGCATCGTCGCAAGGAAAGTAACGAATTTTTCCCGACGGACATATCTGCATTTAGGGATCCCGATCATACGTTCGGGCCGCTGGATCTTCCAGTGTTGTCCGGTATCCGTTTTGGCGCAGGCGGCATACCCTAGCTACGTAAGCTAACAGCCTCTAGTACATATAGAACTCAGTGCTATAGCCACACTTCTACTTCTGGTATCACCGCCGTTTCGGCACCTCGGCGTAGTGACATTTCGCGGCATAGACGTTGGTCAGTCAGTTCACCGTTCTGAGGGTATTAGTGTTGACATCCATGTTATATGTTCAGCCTGAATGCTTTAGGGTCCTTGCCAATGAATAATCGATTGCCTACAAATCATATGGAGATTCCGACGAGCGCGTAAAAAGGTATTACAAACTTTGACATTCTGGAGACTTTCGTAGGTGCGGGTGCGCCTCGTATCACCTAGAGTTCATTCCGACCTTCGTGAGAGACATGCTACGACTTGAAGAGTCCACTTGTCTATTAGAAGTTGCATCTACAGTGAGGCTGCAACACCCAACATATACCTGCCAATGGGTGAGGAATATGCAGCTGTGCCACATGTGGTATGGTGTGAGAAACATCCGATTTACTTGAAAAATTCCCAACAGATATTGCATAATGCATGCATATGCGGTCATGGCCCATCGTAAGGAAGCTCCTCGCGTGGACGGCTCGGCTCTTCACATGCTCGCGTCTGCAAATGCAAGCGGGTGGACTTAAACGACCAGCAAAGAATAGCATTAGGCATGAACGGTAGGTCAAGCTCACTCCATTCGTCATGATCCTGGTACATTCTGCAGGCGTTTATACCGTTGGTTGCCGTATGTGAAGGCTTTCTGCATTAGTCTTACGCTCGCGAAGCGGCAAAACCCCAACTCTTGCACGAGAACGACGCAAGTTCCATCCTCGGTATCTTCGCTATTGGTAGCTCCACTATCGAGGAAACGGACCCAGGTCCAACTTGGTCATAGTTTACCGTGCCTTGTTCAAGCCGATAGGTACGGTACGCATCCCCCACCGGCTTTCTACGGCAACTTGATCCACTATCGCAAAAGGGAGTTTGGAGAGCGCCTTTCCGTCGAAGCTCAGTACCGGGTTCCTGGTAGACGTGTATGCGTATGCACACGTTGCTAAGAATTTCCGTGCAAATCCCCATAGCGGGTGATGTTCTTCCCTGCATCGACGACACAGCAATCTGGGCATGGTCGATTAATGCGAGAGGCCTACGATATGGAACGCCATAGCTGTGCCGTAGGATGCTATAGACTGCGCTGTTCCCATATAGCAGGCGTCAACGAATAATCGCATGACTGGAGAGAATTGCGAACTCGAGAGTCAATGTTGCAGCAAGCGGACGTTTGAACCTTACGGCGCGATGCGGACAAAACCAAAGCCGACGACAGTATTGGGTTCATCGGTCCCTCATACACCACATCATCGCCCCAAAACTCAAACGTAATCCTTGACCCACCCTGCTAACTACGCATTTCACGCACTGTGCTCACGATGTCAGAAAGTGAGGCCCGCGACCAGGGTCACGCCAACAGCCACCAAACGGTGGGATCATGTCGCGCAGCCGCGCTCACCGTATGCGGGACGGCATATAGTGATGGCGCAACACTCGACCTCCGGATGGTCTCGCGATATGGACTGGGGCCGGGGAAGCGGGAAAGTAAGCACAAAGGACATGCATCGGTGGAGACTCCGATGTAGTACTGCCGAGAGAGGCACTCCCAGGATGAAACAGGCGCCACGGTGCAGCGACCGCCTTATTCCAGCAGTGTGTAAACGTTGCCATTAATTGATATATGGTATATCGTCAACCTTTCTTGCGACCTGCAGGATACGAAGGAAGGGTGACCCTGGCCTCCGAAGCTTAGTGTCTGCCACAGTCAAGGATTTTCCAACGGCTGCACACCCCACGCGCCACCTTAACGTGGAACCGTAGTCGCAGATCAAACTTGATCTGTGCACGCCTGATAAGTTTGGACTTAGTGCACACTAAACTGACAAGGCGGATTGGCGCATTTCTAAATCCTATGCCCCATCAGCCACTCACAGCCAGCCATTGCTTGCCCGCTGGCTATTCTACCCTGAGAGCAAGACCGAGGATCTTGACGCGTGCAACCATCTTGTTCAAATACGGTGAGACGACCCTGTAGTTCCGGGTTGGGCTGCCACTCTTCTCCCTCAAGGTTCATGGAAGCGAGAGCACTTCAAACATGAAAGTCCCCACCCACGTCTATGGTGTCTAAAAGGCTCGACCACTCTCGGACTCCCGGGTGCGCTGAACATTCACGGCCACTACCATGATGCATGTCAACTGATGAACCAGGTTCTATTGGCATGGGTTAGCTTTGCAAAGCTCCCACGGGTGTCTCTAATCGGACAGAGAATTGTCTCCTGCTCTGGCTGGCTGGCTTACTATATCTCAACCGACCGCGCAGCTTCATGCTGATCCGGAGACTCCATCGAAAGTACCAACAAATTCGCTTGCTTGTCTCACATTGCTGCTTTTGTCCATCCCTTTGGATCTCCTACCTTTCACTCGACTATAACGCCTCGCAGCTGTCCTCCCCAACCACCATGTGCGACTACACACAAGTGCAATATAAATGCACTCACGTCCGCTACGTCGTCAAAGCCTGGTGTACCAAATACCAACAAACGCATGTCAGGTGTCCCGCGAATGTTACCGCTGTGTATGTGCTCAGTCCAATTTACCATATTCCTAAACTGATTATTGGCCCAGAGAATACAGACTCAACGAGAAGTGCGGTTCGTTGATCCGCATGATGTATTAAAGAACTGGCCCTAACACATTACCAGGCGATTGCAGACGATGACACGAGTTTTGTCCCTCTCCATCATTCCTTACAGTCACGGTTGCAATATAGCACGGCGCACACGGCGGACAGCACAATACCCCATTTTGAATTGTTTTCGTACTCTGTTGAATAGTCAAATGTATCATCACTGTCAATCTCAAAAGTCATCTTTCACCATTCATTCCAACACTGGCTCATCGCATTTGGCACTTAACCGAGATTATAGTCAGCAAATGTCCGGCACATGTCACGAATCACGATGGCGGAGCTGCATCCTGCGCCTGACGGCATTGTAAAAGAACGCGATAACCTAGGGCAACTTTACATTCAGAAAGGGTCCGGTTTCCATTCAAAGTTTATGCGGATTTAGGGTACTGCATTAGCCAAACCAAATGGTAGGTGACACACGAGGTCCTACCCGACGGTCAGAACTCCGACGCACGCAATCGGCCACCGGACCAACCGCCACTTACGTGGAACGTGAACAAAACACGGAACGCGCACTGGTAAGGACATACGTTTAATAATCCAGTACTCCGCCTGTTCCGATATGTGAAAGTATCCCTAGGCATCAGGCAATCTCAGCGAGTCGGCTCAATGTCGGTCGCCTCTTTGTTCTGTCTCAGTGTCGCAGGTTCAGAACCTCTCAAGCACCTGAACAGTGCCTGCCTCCAGTATTGGGTCGGATTCGCTTTGCCCAGTTTTTAGTACCCCTAAGACGTTAGATCGGAAAGATGTCGAGATATTGATTGGCTTAACATGTGCTTTTTAGTACGTGCCTCTCGCCCCATAGCGCCAGCTCGCTACCTGCAGCTACGACAGATTCATGCAGGCAACCTCATTGATGTGACTTACCAGGTCCTTGGAGCGCCATATAAAACCCGGTAAGGCAAGTTAAAGCCGTTTGCTCTCCATGCGATCTGGCCAATCACGAAAGTCAGTTCGCCAAAAGCACGGCCGGGTAGTGCACATGCGACGGCACGTCGAGAACTGTCTTAACTGTTGAATATATCTCACAAAGTAACGCAACCTATACACGAGTCGCCGCATCTATGTGTAGCCTAAAGGATGTTGCCATTGCTGTTGGCGACATAGAGTTGCGACCCTCCTTACCGGGCTTAAAGGCTTTGCTGGGGTCAAGAGTCAGTACTGCCCGCTGTTCATTCTTTTTCTTCCACCAAAAGGTCAGGGTTGTTAGTTGATTGATTACGGTTCTCGGACCGACTTACTTGGACAATTCCATTGCATCGGCAACTCCGCTGAGCCACAGTGGCATATTCCAAATATTACAATTGCCGCACGTCGACTGACCATTACCCGGTTCGTATGTGTGGGGAGATTATGTGGATGACCAGCAGCATGACGCCACCTCCGTTTCATCGACACTGAAGATGTGGTCATCCACCTTCACGTGGTACACAAAGGTCAACTCGACTGTGGGGCCTTCACAACCTCTGCAACACATTTGAGAGGATGTGTACAGTACACATTATCGAAACTCAGGCACAGTGGGTCAGGAGTTGGTCACGTACGGTCCACTCTGGAAATCTTCTGGAAGACGAATCATGATTGTCTCAAGGTTGGATGGGAGGACGATGATCTGCGCTACTGACTCAGAATTCAACCGAATGATGAGCCAGGAGCAGAGAAGAGGATAGCCCAGCAAGTTGCTTTTTTTCTTGAACAATTTGCGATGTTCCTTAATGTGCAACGAAAAGCAAAAGATGCATCATCAAGGCACTGGATGTGTACTGACGTAGTTGCGTCGGCTTGATGGTAAACTGCACCCTTGAGCCGTGTGAAGTCGCATCGTGAATCCTCAAGATGCAACCGGCTTGACTCGTACCCAACACCAACACTCCACCACCCCGCCCGCCACAAACGTCCTTGAATACTTGTAGCCCGGTAAGAGTGCCACACTAGTGGGCGGCGTAGTAAGAGAAGCGCAGCAGAAAGTCTCAATTATCACTCCACTGCGATCCTCCTGGCGTTTTGGTATCCAGCGGTTACGGCTGCGAATTCCGCTCTATTCGCCCAACGCAACATGAAACCAAGATATCAACGACAGAACCGTTCGCCGAGGCGAGGCAGCCGGTCGCTGCTCATGAGAAAGGGCCATGGCCGCGGTCGCTACGTACCACTCTTGGAAAGCCGTGATATGGCTCCAACTAGGGATGCTCCAAGATTCCATTGGCATCTTTAGTTCACGGACGATTACGGTGATACAAGCCCTCCCGCCGCCCCGCGTTCAGTAGGAACCTAGTTCTGGGTTGACATGGAACTGGGGGCCGGAAGAGCTTGCGTTGGGCACCTCCTAACGACCTTGGCATAATGGCAGTTGGCGGGCAATTACGCATCCAGTCATGGTGCAATCGCGCGACGTGGGTTTGCCCGAGCACGGGTTGCGAGTCGTAGTCGATTCGCGTGGATAAAGTTCCGGCTTTGCAGTTGTCGTAAGTGGGTGTAGAAATGCGCCCGAGTGGATATGATGGAATCTACTAACGTTGATGCAGGACGCCACAAAGCTTGGAATGGTACGATTCCCGCATGCAGGCGCGGTCATGTTATCTGCAGCAGTCCAACGCTCGTCACAATGCGCACTTCAAGGGGCGCGTTCATTGAACCGAGTTTGCGTACGTACTACATCAACACTAAGAGCATCATCAATCCACGTTAACATTCGTATATACCTAGATACATTACATGCCATCTCCTGGTGCTTACGACACTTGAGCTAATCTCTGTACGGTCAGGAGCACACGGAGCGGACAAAATAGTTTGTTAGGCTTGTCGATCATACCTCACTATACCTTCTGATCGTAGCCCTGGTGCATCTTTACCTTGGAGCCTGCATCATGGCCACGTTCTTTTCCGCTATGCACTGCAGGAAACGCCGGTGTAATCCTCCGAGTCGACGGACGATCGGATGGTGGTCGTGCATGCCGGCACTTGTAATATGCGCCGGTACTTCCGAGCCAAAACTCGCATCGACATTCTGCAACGCTTAGTGGCCTACAACTGTCACAACGAACCTGACAGGTGACACACAGTGGAGGAAGATCATGTTTCACACTTGGTGCCTGAGCCCCGAGGATCCGCATTGGTGGCCTATTCGGCACGGCCCGGGCTGTCACCAGAAATGATAAAAATTGCGAGCTCTCCGGCTTTGCTCTTTGCACGCTACATGCCGTAGGTCCAGCGGCCCAATCATGTATTGTCTAAACATTCAACACCCTTGGTCGACACTTGATGTGCGCGCCGCTGCATATTTCCAAGGGCTCAACACGTCTGGAGCTCCGTCAATTCCGACGAGGATCCCAAGTGTTGATGGAAAGCAGATAGAGCGGGTTCGAACGGTGGAGACGCATACGTTTTGTCGTCCTCGCAAACTTTCTGCACCAAGAGAACCCCTCCAGCGGAACATACCGTGAAGGTTCTGAAGTAGATGAACGCATACCTCTTGCTTCGCCTCGGTCAGTCGCAGTGTTGATCTAGTACGTCCGTAACGGCGTCAGCGATTGTCCGCCATGAGAGCAGCGGAGACGTCTCCGCCCCAAGAAAGACACGGTACGGCACAAAGCCCGGCCTTTCTTTAGCACAATGTGAGACGCAGCTAAAGGCTAACAGGTATGACGTGCATACTGAGGTGGAGCTAGTCGTGGATCGCCTCGGAGGTTTAGCATCGTTTCCATGTCCATGGCACGGAGTCAGCTCGCGAGACAGAACACAGGCAAAGTATAATGGGTTCTATATTGCAAGATTTGTCCCTGTTCCAAACACCCTTCCTGCCGGTCCGGATTATCGCATCTGCTTCCCCAATCTGAACGTCGGCACCGACTGACGGCATTGCTCTTCGGCGCATGAGAACACGGGCCTTTTTCGGTGACATACCTCGATCTCCGCTTCACCACTCCCTTGGTACCGCACAATGTTTTGTATAGCCTCACTATTGCTCTATCTAATAGCTCAACAAGGGGGTCAACATCGCATGATTTGTCAAGACAACATGGTACGAGTCCGGAATGGTTGATCGAGCTTCGTAAACCCTACCTGCGTTGGGCCGCTGTGAGAATAGAGATATGAAGTTATCGCTAACGATGTCCATCCCATGGGCTTACCGCGAACGTATCCCACATCCCCATCCCTGCGACAAGGAGAGCCCAACCACGGACGAATCGTAAATCTGGTGGTATCCGCATGTACGCAAGACTGCCGTGCTGCGAGGCGGGTGACCACGCGTCTGCCGTCGCTCGGCGATTTCACCAATGGTTAAAGTTACCATAAGCGGCGATGAGTGCGGCAAGGTTGACACAGGCTTGGTTCGTAGGAGTAATGCGTACAGTATGCTATATCCGCGACATTCCGCTAGAATTTACCGCTTTATGCCAAGATTACCGAGCTCCTATGTAGCATCCTTGCACACACGTTGATCCGGGGCTTTTCAAGTGTGCAGCTGACG
>JAESFQ010000611.1_pt1 | contig 13140 bp, 13 predicted proteins | sample 9269431 | NCBI WGS metagenome assembly JAESFQ01 (sample SAMN14502588, study PRJNA617103) | algae metagenome | isolation source: Plectolyngbya sp. WJT66-NPBG17 and co-occurring heterotrophs from well... | place: USA: Mojave Desert, Joshua Tree National Park, California | collected 2006-08-06
CTGATGGCCTTTGGCATGAGCAAAGTCTCTTGTCTGGCGCTGCCAGGCGTATTTCATGCCACCAAGACCCATGACCCACTACATGGTGTCAGTGAATAACGGCTGTAGAGCGAAATGTACAAGTGGGCGGAGTCGACCACTTGAGACGTGGTACAGAGGAGTTGAGACAGTCCACGCAACTGAAACGAAACAGTGACAGGGTGCCGTGACCCGGAGCTGGGTAGGCGACGACGGCATTACAAATACAACCTAGTCGGAGACAAGCTCTTCTCTGGCGCCTGATGTGCAGTGCATCATGTTGGAACAGATATTAATACCGAGAGTGGGGCGACTTACCACGAGGTGTCGATCGCCGTGGCCGTGGATCTCATAAGCAATGTTAAGGGGTCCGCCTCTGTTTTTCGCTACAAGGGCCTTGCCCTTCTTCTCTGGCTTTAGGTCCCAGATGGTATGGTTGTACTCTGGGTGTTGAAGCAGCTCTTGGACAGTCATGGGCGCCATACTGGCAGTGAAGTCTCCAACTGGGGAGAAGACGTTAGCACTGAGTAACCGCCCGACACAGGCTGGGTTCAAATGGTAATGTGACGAGGAGCCGAGATGCAACGATGTAGCACTAGAGTAGTGAGCAACGGTTGCGGCTTGTCCATGTGGCTGCCGCTCGGCATGTGTCTTTTGGTAGCGGTGTGCCCATGGCGCATCCCGGCCCATGCAACAGGTACGCGAGGCTTGTCTAAGCTGGCACGGCTGTGCATGCTGCCAGGCAAGGGGGCACGAGGAATGCGAATGCTGACGTACTATCTATTCTTGGAGAGGGACTTACACAGCAGCTGCTTGTCGAAGGAATTGGAGATGTTGGCTGCAGGAGTCAAGAGGCGGCGAGAGTTGGGTGCGTGGGACAGAAGCAACCATCACAACGTCATTTGGACCATTCCGTTTTCAGCCTCAGCTGCTGGCGTGGCTCGTGTCTGACGACGGCCCGGCTGGACGCGCGAACTACGGACGACGCGGCCTTTCTGGTCTGGGGGCTGATGGAGGAGAGTAGACATGCAGAGAGGGAGCCTCTGCTCTGCCTCAGGTTGTCGTCTCATCTGCGTCGAGACGACTAATCACCGTCGGCCTCTCCCTCTCCGCAGCCCATCCTGGCGGCCGTTGCGCGTCTGCAACACAACCATACAAGCTTTCTGCCTCACCCGCGCGCATTCGGCCCCGATTCGATAGTCGGCGAGTCTGCGACGGCCATGCTCACGTCCCTGTCGATGTGATCCTCGGCAGCGTTTCATCTTCCCTCAGCACTAGACCACCCCTCCGCATAGCCCGAACCACCACCACCACACCCGCCTTCACAAAACAACGCCATCCCCCCCCGGATATCCTCGAGGGCCCCATTGCCCGATCCTTTTCACGACTGACGACATAGCGCCTCCCTAATCCACCATGAATCCCGCTCCCAACGGCTTCTATGCCACGGGCCCGCCCATGATGAACCCTCCACCACCTCGTCTCTTCGGCAGCGGCAGCTACGACCCTTCACAAATGCCCCCGGGCAACATGTTCCACGATGACATGGACGATCACAACGACGGGAGCGATGCCAAGAGGCGGCGCATCGCAAGGGTACCTATTGCGCTCAGAGACCAAGGTGCTGCCATGCTGACAGCATGTAGGCTTGCGACATGTGCCGGAAGAAGAAGATCAAGTGCGACGGCAAGATGCCCTCGTGCACACACTGCCAGAACTACAAGACGGAATGTATCTTTACCCAGGTGGAGAAGAAGAGGCAACCACCCAAGGGGTACGTATGGCAACGGCATTGCGCGCATGAGATACTGACTGTGCACAGTGCCAAGTATATCGAGGGTCTCGAGAACCGACTTGCGCGAATGGAGTCACTGATGCGCCTATCTGGTGTCCTCCCTGAAGACGACGACGGCAGCACCGATCTGGCGACACTGGAGAGAAGACTCGAGGCAAGAGCCGGACGATCCGCCACACCCAGGACGAGCGTCGATGACAGACGAGCATCCATGGCACCTCCAACAACAGGCCAATCCACCACCAATGGCACACCAGCCGCACCAGCTCTCCCCAGTCCGAGGAGTGGGACGGCCTCACCAGAGCCCGACGAGCAGGCCGGAGCAACCAAAGACAAGGAAGAGGATGCGCTCGCCGAAATGATGTGTTCTTTGGTGACGAACAACTGTGGAGAGACACGGTATATTGGTAAGCGTTCCATGCTTGTCCCAATTGCTCGTTAACACTTCTAGGTTCATCATCTGGCTTCTCCATATTCTCCCCCAAGGGCATACAATGGGTCAACGAAAAGACCGGAGACAACTCATTCCGCGACATGATTTCCACAGCTGCCGTCGAGGACAACAAGTGGATCCAATGGCGGCCCGATGTCTTCCAGGACATCTTCAAGCGCCGAGTCTACAAACAATTACCACCCAAGCATGAGGCCCTGTCGCTACTCAAGGACTATTTCGAAAATTTCAACTGCATGTTCCCCCTGTTCCACGAACCCACTTTCATGCATCTCGTAGACAAGCACTACTCCAAAGACCCATACGAAGGCTCCGGCTGGTGGGCCAGTTTAAACGTCGCTCTGGCTTTCGCGCATCGATTGCGCGTCATGAGCAACCTGGTACCAGCAGAAGAAGATGAAAAGGCGTGGCAGTACCTCAAAAACGCAATGAGTGTCATGGTAGAGCTTACCATGCGCAACACTGATCTGCTTAGTGTACAGGCTTTGCTAGGAGTGGTAGGTAGTGCATAGGGACTTTCGATGCTTGCTATCTAACATCTTCTAGGGTCTGTTCCTTTTAGGAACTCCGAACCCACAACCCACCTACTTCTTCGTTGCCACTGCCATGCGACTTGCCCATAGCATTGGTCTCCACAAGAAGGGAGCCAACTTCAGTCTCAACGCCGCCGAGGTCGAGCAACGAAGGCGTGTCTTCTGGATAGCTTACATGCTGGACAAAGAGTGAGCCGTTTCACCCTTCCAAGCTTGACTCGAACTGACATGATCAAGTATCTGTTTGCGGTCTGGCAGACCACCTGTACAGGACGATGACGACATGAACGTTGAGCTACCCAGCGAGACTCCACCGGACAACATCGGCAACATTCCGCTCGCTGATGGAAAGGGTACCATGAACCTCTTCCGCCTCATGTGCACCTTCTCTGTGATCCAAAGCAAAGTCTACAAGGGTCTCTATTCCGTAAAGGCATCCAAGCAAACCGACGGCGAACTGCTCAACACCATTGGCGAGCTCGACAAAGAGCTAGAAGCGTGGAAGGATGACATACCACTAGAGTTTAGGCCAGAACACGACATCAAAGCATCGCACACCCCCCTCATCCTCCAGGTTGCTGTACTACATCTCGGCTACTACAACTGTTTGACCACTATTCACCGCATGAGTGTACATCACGGATACTGGACCAGTCGACTATCCAACTTTGCGATACAAGGCCTCAACGCCCGTCCTCTCAACCCGAGGGTCTTCATGTCTGCCCAATTGTGTGTCCAAGCCGCCCGAGCTTCCATCCACCTCTTGAAGTACATACCAAAGGGCGACCTATCATGTGTCTGGCTAGTGATTTATTTCCCCGTCACCGCTCTAGTCACGCTCTTCGCCAACATACTCCAAAACCCACAGGACACCCGATCACGATCGGATCTCAAGCTAATGAAGCTGGTCGTCAATTTCTTGAACATGCTCAACGACGACCAAGGAAGTGGCAGTGTAAAGCGCATGTGCACAGTCTGCGCTGAATTTGAGCGCATTGCCACTATTGTGCTAGAAAAGGCGGATCGCGAGCATGCATCGAGACGGAAGAGGAAACAAGGCGACAGCGAGCAGGACGCTCAGATCGAAGCAACAGCGGCTGAGCTGCTCTCGACGGGTCGCAACTCACATTCGTCACCTCAGCAGGTCACTACTCCACAGAACAACAACACATCGGAAGGCATGATCTTTAACCCAGACTTCCACGGATTCAATGAGGTAAGCTAAACCACCGCCATGCGAAAACCAAAGCTAACATGTGCAGCCGTTCCCCTTCTCACCAAACTTCACACACGACTCTCTACAGCCAAACATCCAAATGAGTCAATATGGCTCACCGGGAATCACCGCGCAAATGCTCCAGCAATCACAAAGCTTACCCATGACAACTGGCGGTGACGTGAACGGTGTTGGCTCTAACATTAATGCCATGGCAGGCATGGGCCAGTTTGATCAAACTTTCAACAACGTTCCCCAAGACCTTTGGAAGATGCCAATGACGCTTGAATGGGATTGGGCAGATATGACTGGTGGACTCTCTGGATACGAAGACGGCATCAGTATGAACGGTGTCTTGCCGGATTTCTCAAACAACACCGACCATGGAACGAGCGAATTCAATCAGGCCGCTATGAATGGTGGACGACGATAGAGGTCCATTGCAGCCGATGGGATGGAACTAGCTGTCCCGAGAACGGAGTTCCACGACATTGAGCATTACGTCTTACGCTTTTCATGTCATCAAAGCCTGTTCTTGCAACAGGGATTTAATGTTATCGCCCGACTCGACTCTGGCACGGCGTTCGGTGCTTCTTTGTATACCATTTCTCGTCATCAGAGATCCCTCGATGTATAATCTGGCTTATGATCTCCTGGCCTTGTAAAGTAGTACTGTAGCTCCAGACATATACCTGGTGTAATGGCACAGCTGTAATCACGAACTTGGCCGCAGATCATGACGCATGCCTGGTCATCAAGTCTCAGTAGTCCGCTGCAAGATCAATTGTAGGCTGACACTAACATCGCGCTACGACCTATAGTCCGGAGATGCTCGGTGTACTCTTTCGTACGTATGATGCGTATCTGCAAGATGTACGCCCCTCTAGACCTTTGCATATATTTGTTGGCAATCCTTGAGCGGATCATGTAGCTCCACTTGACTTTGTTCCACTCGTGGTTGGCTTACTGTACCTCAAACGGTACTTCGAACCAAATCAAGCCAAGACACAATGGCCAACATCACAGCCCTGCTCTCTTCGCTCATCACAGCAGACCATATCCTCTCCTATCACAACGTACTCGACCCCTTCGGTCACGTCAGTGTCCGCAACCCAAACACCAACACCACCTTCTTCATCGCGTTGCAAATTGGTAACCACCACCTCTCCACCATCCTCAAGCGCTGTCCACATGCTGATGAATCAAGGCCCAGCAACAGTCTCCGGACTTGCCGACATCGGCGAATACCTAATCTCAGACGGCACACCCGTCAACGGCACAACTGGCGGCTACGCAGAACGTTACATCCACAGCGAGATTCTGAAACGCTACACAGACGTCAACGCCGTTGTACACAGCCACTCTGAAGACGTACTCCCATACACAGTCATCGATAAGGAGTTGGAATCCATGTACCATATGGCAGGATTCCTCGGCTCCAGCATACCCAACTTTGACATCGAGACGGTGTACCAAGATGACGATCCTCGAGACATGCTAGTGAACAACCCAAGACTAGGCGGGGAACTAGCACAGATGTTTGGTGTCAACGAAACGAAGCGGGAGGCGCCGCTGCACACAACAGTGCTACAGCGCGGTCATGGGTTTGTTACCACAGGGACAAATGTAGAGCAGGTTACGGATTTTGCGTATTACGCTGCGAGTAATGCGAGGGTGCAGAGTAAGGCGTTGTTGCTTGCGAATGTGAGTGGTGGTGGCAAGATCAAGTACCTCAGTGAGCAGGAAAAAAAAGCGACCAACGAAATGAATCGCTGGATTTTGTTCAAACCTTGGGCGCAGTGGGTTAGAGAGGTAGAGAGGAGTGGGAAGTTTGTTAATGAACTGGGGACGCCACCGCTTGAGGGGGATAGCTAGGTGGCGGTCTCGAAATCGTTGACAGTCTACATATTGACAGAAGTGATCATACCTTTAAAGTTTAGACCGTATGCGACTACATCGGCCTGTAAATGATGTGTATCAGGTACGAATCGTGGGGCTGATGCGATAGATCTGCATGACGCCATTCGCCAAGCCCTACGTGTTCCCTCAATAGTTCAGGAGCGAAGAAAATCAACAGCATTCTCTCTCTAATGTGTTGACTGCCGTTCATCGCCACTAACGTCATGTTGAAGTTAAGCCACAAAAGGAAGCTCATCGTAGCGCCAAGATCTTAGCAGCCTGATGGACGTTTGCACAACTGCGAAGGATGTGAGAGTGCGATTCGACTATAGGGTCAATAACGTGCTTATGCCTATATATTACGACTATCAACACAAGCGGCTTAGATCAGGATATAAACGTGTAACTCCGAAGGGTCTGTAAGTCATGCACTTCGAAGTACCTCCCAACCCTTTAGCCAGATATCTAGCATTGGATGTTCAAAGCCGTTGGCCGGAAACGAATCAGCAACCATGCCGGTCTCTCACAAAGCTCCCCTCACTTCATTTCTTCTCTATGCAATTACAGCTATAGCGGATCGATACGCCAGCAACATCAGACCTGTTGTAATCGATGCACCGCAAGTGGCAGCGAACTTTCCCGACATCGAAGGCATCCAGCTGCAATCGCCGGCTTTCCTAAGTCCCGAAAATGTACCAGCAACATTTGCGAGCGGCACTTCTGGACCAACACCTCAGCGTGACTTAGGCATGGCTCTACTATGCAAACAATCTTGGACTTGCTAACCTTTGACAGAAAACTTTGTCAAGAGCCTCACTCAGCGTAATCGTTGGATCGCTTACGACAGCGAATTAGAGTCTGAGGAAGGCCGTGCGATACCTTACGTTACATTAACAAATGGCAAGAATAGTAGCAAAAAGCTGCGTGTCTGGATCCAAGGAGGTCAGCACGGGAATGAGCCTGCTGGCGATGAGGGTGTGCTAGCATTGCTTGGAAAATTAGCGCACGACTCCCAATGGAGCGCGAAGATCATCGAAAAGCTGGATCTTGTGATTATGCCTCGCTATAATGTCGATGGCGTAGCGTATTTGCAGCGACAGCTGGCCTCCAACTATGATCCCAATCGCGATCATGCAGTGCTTGAGAGACAGCAAACGCGAGCTATCAGAAAGCTACAATCCGAGTTTGACCCACATATCTTCATAGACAACCACGAGTATACGGGCGGCGATCTAGTAGCCCAAAGATATGTCCGAGCGCAGGACCTTTTAGTATCGGCCAACAAGAACCAGAACGTCAACCCCCGCATTCGAGCTTTGAACCAAGACTTTGTCGACGATATCTTCTCAGTCGCTGGGAGTAGAAACCTCCGAATCTTTCCATACTTCACCACCAGCGTTGCCAATGGAACAATAACAATCGAAGAGCCCGATGCGACTCCGGCAGCAAACCATAAGGGCGCTGGTAACTACCAGGCTCTGACTTTCCTTGTTGAGACACGTGGCATTGCTATCGCTGCTCAGCACTTCCAGCGACGTGTAGCTTCTCATGTTATTGTCCTAGAGACGATTCTCAACAAAGCCGTTGACGATTTCGACAATGTGTACAAAGTTGTTGAGGCCGGGCGTAAAGCTTTTACTGAGAGCAAAGACGACATCGTCGTCGCATACGAACAGCGCATCACAAACAAGACAGTGCCGTTCATCGAGGCATTAAGCGGCTCACTTGTCAACGTAACAGTTCGCTCCCGAAACAGCGATCCCAACATCGTCACTCTCTCCCGCTCCCGACCAAAAGGCTACGTGTTCTCAGGCGCCTGGGCGGATATAGCTCAGCGTCTCCACATACTCGGTGTTACTGTCGATGTTCTCCAGGAAGACTTTGTCGGCACCGTCGAAGCGCTCGTAGTAACGACAGTTGAGCTCGCTGAGACGAAATTTGAGGGCATTGCAGGGACGACGGTGACGACTAACGCGACGCAGCGTGCTGTTACGATACCCGCTGGGGGCTTCTTTGTTGACACCGCGCAGAAGAATGCTGGCTATGCTTTTGCGCTGCTTGAGCCGGAGAGTGAGGCGAGTCAGGCGTACTACAATAAGATTCCTCTTGAAATGGGAGATGAGTACCCTGTATTCAGGGTTTTGTAAGGTTGTCGGTATATTCTTAGGGTCGGTTTCTTGCTGAGTAGTGCGACATTGGTCGTTCTAGCTCGCGTGCGGTCTGAGGGATGTACATGTTAATTTCCATTGGATCAGAAACACACCATGAAACAACGCACATCAGATAAAGAAGGTCTAGATTGCATATCTTCCGTTCTGTCGCGTCTTTACTAAGACCTCGGCACTGGAGCAGAGCGCGGGGTACGATAACATTCTGACCCTGGATTGCGGACCTGCTCATCTCCTATCCGTAAACTTCACCGTACAACGGAAGGATTCCAAAATTTATTCCTTCGAATAGTAAACTATGGCGCGATCAAATGATGCTCCGCCGGTCGTACTGTTCGGCTACGACTGTGAACAGACTCCCAATCCATCACCTCGTGCATTCCAACTGACTGAAGCACAGCAAGCCCATTCACAAATAAAGTCAGACTAGCGTTACGCATCAAACGAATATCGTTCAGTAAGCCAGACCCAGATTCATGTCTATGCGAACAAGCAGACTCTCGGGCGAGAGGACGAGTAGCTAACCGTCATCGCCAAAGCATACGTAACAGTCCCATCAATGCTACCACGACCCCTCTTAACATCCACACTCGCCATTCAATACCGCAGAATCCCTGTTCTCGCCATCGGCAGGGAAATTTACTGCGACACTTCGCTCATCATCGAGGCTTTGGAGCACTTTTTCCCCGCGGCGCAGGGCTGGGGTACGGTGTACCCGAAGAGCGACAGCATGAGCGGGTGGACGTATCGTGGACTAGCGAGAGGATTTGCATCTTTCTGGACGGACGTAAGTTTTGTAGTCTCGCAGCTCACTCACTAGGTAGAGGGGGTATATGCTAATTGGGGTATAATGTGTGCAGAAACCGCTATTTCGAACGACTACGGGATTCATACCGCCTTCCGTCTGGTCGTCAGATTTTGGCAAAGACCGCGCTCAACTTATCGGGCATTCGATCTCGCCAGCCAAGCTCCAGGCTAAGATCCCACTCAATCTGTCGAATCTGGATCTGCATCTTTCGCTTTTAGAACCGATGTTTAGGTCTGGCAAGTGGGCCATGCCGACGGAAACGCCGTCGCTGGCTGACCTAAGCCTCTACTATCAGCTAAAATGGGGTATCGACATCGCTGCCGGGAAGGGCATAAGCGATCTCAGTGGCGGTGAGACGAGTGATACCAATAATGATATCGTGGGTCAAGTGTTAAATTATAAGAGATATCCTGGGTTGATGAGATGGTTTCACGCATTCGAAGCGTACATCGCTGCTCTGCCAAACTTACAGAGAACAGTACCGAAATCTGATACGCAGTGGAAAGACGCGCTTAGACAGACATCTTTGCTACGCGACGAAGACTTGCTCGTTCCTACAGCGGTGGCACCACATGACTTCCTCGATACCAAGAGGGGACTTGTACCGGGAGTGCATGTGAGCGTTGTGCCAGATGATACTGGACGCGATAACCCTACGACAGGGAGATTGGTCAAGATTGGGAGTGAAGAAGTAGTGATTGAGCCGGATCAGAGCGCGGAATTGGACGTCAGGATTCATTTTCCGAGGCTGGGATTCGTGGTGAAGACCAAGGAGGGAAGTAAATTGTGATGCCATTAACATTATGCAATGACTATACCTTGATCCTGTGCTTGTATTCTGTCAAACGCCCCAGAGAATTCGTCCGCAGACCGAGCAATCGCTATCTCCTCACCCCTCTCAGCGTAGAAACCAGCAGCAGCATATCGCAAAGTAGGAGAGCTATGAGAGCGTACGACGCCGAATTCTGCGCCCGGACGGTGTGGATTTGGTACCAAAGCCTTGCCAGCCTCCCAGTGTTCATCTTGCACCTCAAAAGCAACCACCTCGCTTTCACTGTGTGACTCGCTCAAGTAAGCGTGACTGAGGAAAGAGATATCAGCTGCTAGGGGATTGAACCATCCAATAAGTCTCTTGCCACACCGAGCCACCATGACTACACCACTGGCGCTCTCTCCGCCTAGCGCTATGCTCATGTAAGGATGTACAGTCCAGCCATGTACGGAACCGACTGGTTGAACGATTGATGTGGCATGAATGTGCTCACTCGGGGGCTCGAAACGCAGACCTCCCCCATCGCTTGCCATCAGGTCGCCATCCGTGGTATCAGCATTCAGATCAACGATCGGAAGATCAACAACGGCAATCCTCGAAATCTCCTTTGGATCATCAGTAGTGCGGACGAGTGGAAGCGCCAGCACTGAAATAGATCCGATAACACCGACTAATCGTGGAAGAGGAGACGTTGGATCGAAGACCTTACGACGGCCATTGTACATGGCAGCAAGGACATATAAGATGTGGGCCCTGCTTGCTCTGCCCTCTCTCCCCAGACAGCGACCGAGCTGAGTGCACATGGCCAGGAATGTCACGCTATGTGCGCCCCAGATCCCATGAAAGAAAGCCGTGGCTTCCACAAGTTCGAAAGACAAGATCTGTCCTAGAAGCTGATAGTAGAATCCGAACATGAAGGCCTGATATTTGCAGTAGACGGATTTGTGTTGCGGGTCGAGGGGCTCGTCCAAGTTGTCAATCCGAAGTAAATAGTCTTGCGCAATGTATCTCTGCAGTCATCGTGAGCTGTCTGCGGGCTCCCTTTGCAGAATCCATTCCAAAGTCTTATGTATCGCTTCGGTCTCTACAGGAAAGCCCTGATCTGCGAGCATCCCAATATGCGGATCATATTTCTTCTTCACGTGGGCGTTGCGGGGAACCTCGATGGTGTAGTATACCTCAGCTCTGGACTCATATGGTGCGTCTGCTTTGCCGATCAGCTCCAGATTATCAGCGGCATCTTTTCCGCGCTGCCACGCTTGAGACATGACATCCTCCAATGCACGGCCGACCCCGAGTGCGTCGATCATTGACTCGGGTTTGTCGCGAGGCCAGGAGATCTGGAGGGGTCTGGAACCCAGTCCCCTTGGAATCGGTATCGTACTGGAGCTAGACGCTCCTAGAAGCTGGCCTTCGTCATGATACGCTACACAGGCTTGCCCTTCGTACGCAGGATTTCCATCAATACATAGATCAAGCTTGACCTTTTTCCAAGCCTCAACGATAGAGAAGGTCAACGGAGACATGGCACTAAAACTTGACGAGTCTCCCCTGAGAAGCCAAACAAGCATATTCCTCATGTCTGCCGTCTCAGCTTCGTTCATCTGAGGAATAGCGCATATGGGAGGCTGATCGTGCACGCCACTCGAAAGGCTCTTGCGCATTTCTTTCTTGACCGAGGATGCTATCTCTCTAGCACATCCAAAGGACCTCCAAGACTCGATGTTCTTCTTAATAGTTATTCTCAGCGCAGTCGCTATGTCGTCGTCGCGATTCAACACCTCGGTAAAGACTTGGATGAGAAGTTCTTGGATCCCACTTGACGGTAAACACTCATCCAACGCCGTAACGACAGCTACCATAACCCATGTGAAACTATCCACACCGTCGTTGGCCTCTTTCTTCTTTCTTCTCTTGTTCGCCTCTGGTACTGATGGTTGAGGGGGTAAGCTTTCTACTATTCTGCCCTGTTTCTTCACACCTTGGTGAACAAATTCAACCTGGGGCCATTTCTTCTCCATCTCGCGAGCGTCCACAAGACCACGTCTTACAAGTAGGGCTTCTCGATCTTCAGCAAGAACGTCAAAGAGGTCGTTGTCATTTTGTCCAGCCCGAACGAAATTACCGAATTTTTTGCCTAAATCGACAAGCAAGGCTACGTCCGAGATTGACAAACCTAGTTGGATAAGACCGCTGGTGCCTGCAACAATGGAGAGGGCCATTGTTCGTTGCGTTAGGGAGGCCGATCTGATTTGGATTCAGATTTCATAGTACGGGGGGCTCTTACAAGAAAATTTTAGATGATAGGAAGGAAAAAGTAGGACTGGATGTGCATGTCATGATGGCCAGAAAGCCTGCCGCGTTGCGTCATCAAAAGATCGACTCGCCGGTGTAAAGTCGCCGATGATAATCTGATAACCGCTAATGCATCATAACACTGCATCTGCAGTATGTTTTGATCAGCGACTCTATCTGATTTAATGCTGCGAAAGCAGTGCAATCCATCAAATCAATTTTGACACTCGCTGATACCCTTTGAACCACAAGCTTTCTTGTCCACTTCTTCAAGCGGACAAAGGTTAACTATGACTGGTCGGACTCAGCCAAATTAAGCGTACAGTTAATTGGGCCTAGCAGGTGAAGTTCCTTAATGTCACCCGATCAATAGAGCATGAAGGCTGTGTGGCTTGCAGCCACTGCGCATCAGCGCATGCACAGTTGTCGTGATGCTGTAAGGGTCCGCGTCATGAGGCTTGTTCAGTAGACTCGTTGAAAACCGATCTTACGATGTCCATAATAAGGTATCGATCTAGATGACTAAACAAAGTGGAAGAGGTGGATAGAATTAAATGCGTGTGTTGCAAAAGACGAATTAGCGTCATAATAACATAGGTTAGGATGGATGGAACAGTCAACATGCGGGCATGCTGGGTACTGGGTCCCCAACCGATTGTATCCCGCATGCCCAACATCCTAGCGCACTAGTTGTGACCAACCGCTACATTCACAACACCTACTTCGAGATAGGTAAGCTGGAAGCTGACCAAAAGGGCAGATTGATGCGTCTCCCCCGGACATGGCCATTGTGATCTACTAAGAGACGACGCTGCACGCTTCCACGTCAATCTAAATATCTTGCGAGGTCACTGACAACCTATTATATATAAATGGGACTGCTGGGGCTTGTTCGTATGAGCAAGACAAGCGGGAAAGCGGACGGCATATCGCGCAGAGAATAACAGACTGTGAAATGGCACGAAGTCGAGAATTCGAAATGCTATTGTAGGAATAGAAGAAGCGATGCTCTCTGACGTCTCTGTGAGCGTGCTCAACTTTTCTGGACAAGTTCAACACAGTGCTGTTCAGGTGCCCACGAGCCTTGAATCGGCTTTCTCTTTGCGACTATACACGCAGAGTGAGCGTACGTCTTGCTGAATTAACGAAGGATTGATTGTTGCCGAGATTATACCGACTAGGAGT
>JAESFQ010000612.1_pt1 | contig 13126 bp, 6 predicted proteins | sample 9269431 | NCBI WGS metagenome assembly JAESFQ01 (sample SAMN14502588, study PRJNA617103) | algae metagenome | isolation source: Plectolyngbya sp. WJT66-NPBG17 and co-occurring heterotrophs from well... | place: USA: Mojave Desert, Joshua Tree National Park, California | collected 2006-08-06
TTGCTTTGAGATACGCGATTAGTATCGCAGCAGAGAGGATGAGCTAGAGGGTGAGGGAAGTATGATAAAAACATGAAATCGCCATTTATATATACAAGCCAGTGCTGGGCCTGCGTTCGGTGGACTTGGAATGCGTGACGATGGAAGGGGTGGGTGTTGGATACGAACAGCGGAGTGTTCACATAGTATTGTCGTATTTGAATGTGCCCATCAAGGGGGGTGGTAGTGTGGTGTAGATAATGCCATGTTTGAATGGCGAACACGTCGATACTCCCATGTAGATCATCTTGCGCAAACAGGAAGTAAAGATAGTGCGTGCGTAGGCGTTATTCAAGACTGCTGCACGCATGACGGTACGAGAACCACTGTGAATATCAGCAAGAGCTTGTTACATGTTTCCCACTGTGTTATTAAGACAGCAACAGTGATGGACGAGATGATGCTGTGACAGCAGGCAGGTACTTGGATTAGGGGCTGAGGCGTTTGACTCTGCATTCACAAGCTGTTGTTCCTGCTGAGACGGAACGCGACGAGAGTAGTCGAATGCGAAGAAGCAAAGTCGGGAAATAGAAGTAATGGCGCAATGCATGCAATTGATATATACATAAAAGTAACATGAAGCCAAAACAGGATTCAAAGTATCTGCAAGAAGCGTTGACGACCTTAGCGCCCAACTCGTCGCGTATCCTGATGCTGACAGCCTACATCTAGTAGGTAGCAACCCTGGGTCCAGGAACAACGTAAGAGTTGAAGTTGCTGTAGATGTTCGCAGTGTAGCCAGAGTCGGTGCTCTTAACGTGGCCGGGGATCTTGGTGACAGGAGAAGGCCTGCCGGCGCCGCTACCAGTGACCTTGAGCTGAGCGCACGCGATGTAGAACTGGGGCGGGCTGCCAGGGTTGTGGATACCGAGCTGCTCGATGCGGAGGAGGTACTCTCCAGCGGGGACCTGGGAGGGGATGGTGGCGGAGTAGGTGGCTGGAACGGTGTTAGCAATGGACCAGGACGATATTCAAGTGCACAACTTACCACTCATGTCCCACTTGGCTTGGCCACCAGAGAAGGTGGGGCCAATCTCCTTGATCTTGAACCAGTCGGTGGATCCATCTGCGGAGGCAGCGGAGGTAACCTTTGTCATGTAGAAGGAAATAGGGCCTTGGTGGTAGACGGCCTGGTCCGCAGTGAAGGAGACGGTAGAGCCGGCAGCGACAGAGACTGTGGTAGTGCCGCTGCCTGAGTTACCGCCAGTGTTGCATCGGAGGTTGTTGTCGGCAAGGTTGGTAACAGGGCTGTTGTTGGGGACGGGCCTGATGTTTTGGAACAGGCCGCCCTTCACACCGTTTGCGGTGAGAGTTTGGAAGATGTCTTGTCCCTGTTAGTGGACGCTGGTGCAAGATGAGTGATGAGACATACAATGAGCCTGGGCAACGTTGGCAAAGGCCGCAAGGGCGGTGGCGATGGCAATGCACTTCATGATGTGGGTTGAGTAAGTGAGAGACTGATGAGGATGATAGCGAGTGGACTCGAAGGTGCTGATGATCTTGGTAGAGAATACGAGGGCATAGTAACTGGGTCTTATATATCCCCCTTCACAACCTGAACGCCTCCTATGGATACTACATCCATATTGCATCACGCAGAACATGGCCAGAGAGGGTAAACCTCAAGCCATGATTGGCTGAAGCATGAAACTCGAAATGAAGAGACGTCACAGGATACCTACGATGGGTACCGCCAGACGGCAGAGAACCCGAAGCGTGAGGTGCAGTGTGGATACTCATTGCCGGTGGGTGTTCGTAGAATTTTTTCAGGAACCGACCTTGTGACAGGAATCGACAAGGCGAACAAGTGGTGGTATGGCAGGCAATATCGCGAGTATGGGATTTGACATGCATGACTGCCGGTCATTGGTCATGCATGCACTAAAACTGCATACCGGGCGAATAGGAATGGCGCATGTGGAAATGCATGTGGGTTCGTTGCGTCGAAGCGGGAGATTGGCGTATCCGCTGGAAGTGTACAACACTGGACGCCTAGGATAGATTAATATCTGGGGTAATATGTTTAGATTGAACCTGAGCTAAGCTAGAGCGGACCTTGAGGCGATGCGAAGGAAAAGGAAACAACACCGATTCTGGATGTCAACCGAGCTCATGGGCGCACAAGTACACCGTTATACTACGGCAGAATATGAGTCTTGTGAGACTATGTAGAGTTTTGATGTCTGTGCGATCAAGTCGTTGCGGGATTGATGTTTCAAGCTGAGTCATGCGGTCGACGCGCGACCGTGTGCCAGACGACAAAAGAGTTGATGGTTGCCACAACCTCTGTCGCTAGAACGAGGACCTAGGAACTTCCATACTGGCAGCCTTCTACAATGGGGTCCTGGCGGTAGGCTCCATCATTTCTTCATGATCGATGGGAGTGGACGGTTTGCTTGGTGGCTGGTCGGTTCCCCTCTCATGTCGCAAAGCTCCCACAGAAGCAAGCCTGGAAATAAAAGGGCTGCTCGCTTGCCCTAGGAATCTGAAGTCCGGCTCGCTGTTCCTGAGGTAGGCCAGTAGCGTGGAGGAAAGTGTTCTAAACGCCAGTTCTTGATCGCGCACTCTCCCTATTTCCTTGGTAGACACAGCTCCATGTTGTCATACCCAGACCGTCTATGTTGTTGTGTTGGTGGCAATTGCAAGCGACGGCGCGTCACTGATGTATTTTGCGAGCCGCGTTTCGTGGGTCGTCGACTGTCGCAAAATCAATTCGTCTTCGCATATGCATTGCTTCACGGCATACCGTTTTTGGACCAGATAGAATCGTCTGACGCTTCGGATCGCACAACTCACGAGGATTCGCCAGAAGCTTGCCACGTCGAGTAGGAGCTACCTCCGGCCGAAGGAAGCGGGGTTGAGCACGTGACCTTGCTGCAATCCATGTCGACTCTAGCAAACATCTAGTACTAATCTGGAAAGTCCTCGCGACAACTTTACGAAACTATGACAGTAAATGTCTAGTAGTGACTTGGAAAGTCCTCGCTGCAACTGTAAAAAGATACGCCGGATCTATATTCTTATCGTATCGGGTGCTGTGTTTGTAGAGGCGTTGGGGTTAGAGCCTTGTAACCTATTTCTTCTGGAGACATCCTAAACGTCTAGTACTAACTTGGAAAGTCCTCGCGACAACTGTACGAAGGTACGCCAGTTCCACATTCTTATCGTCGGACGCAGTATATAAGAGAGGCGTTGGGAGTTACAGTGTTAGAATCCATTCCTTAAGGATATCACTTCCTCTACCGTGTATCCCGAAAGCCTTCATATATTCAGAGTTGTTTCTTCGTTCATACTTCGACAAGATGTCTACCGAAGTCGCCACTGGCCCAAATCCGCGGAGGGAGAAATCAGCAGCATCACACCCTCTTTCCCCATTGTCGGCCGCAGAACTTCAAGATGCTGCAGCGATTATCAAGGCTTCATGGCCTGCGCACACAGACCTGCACTTCAAAGTCGTGACCCTGCAAGAGCCACCAAAGGTCGAAGTACTGAAATACTTGGAAGCTGAGCATAGCGGCAAGCCGGTGCCTTCGCTCTCAAGAAAAGCGTTCATTAACTACTACATCCGGAACACGGTATGTATACAAGAGAGATTGGCTGAGAATGTCTTATGCTAATTGATCGATAGAGTAAATTTCATGAGGCAGTTGTAGACTTGACCTCAGGCCGTGTGGATTACAACGTCCTTCTAGGTCCCTTCGTCCATGCCAACGGAGATGGCGACGAGATTGTCGAGATCGAGAAACTTGTCCTGGCTGATGAGAAGGTACAAGCGGAAATAGCCAAGCTCGAGCTCCCTGAAGGCACAGTAGTAATCAGCGATCCCTGGATCTATGGTTCCGATGGTGTTGGGGACGAAGACAGATTGTACCAATGTTTCCTGTACCTCAGGGACCCGATGAACGCATCAGAAGCTGATTCGAACCACTACGCGATGCCGCTTCCAATCTCACCCGTGGTGAGCACGGAAACCATGCAGGTCATCCGGGTTGACTTGTTGCCAACCGGTTCAGACAACACCATCAAACCAGTTCAAAAGTACAAGATCCAACCACCCAACGAGTATATACCCGAGGCCCAAACTCTGCGTACGGATCTCAAGCCGCTTAACGTTGTTCAACCAGAAGGCGCGAGCTTCCAAGTTGAACAACAAGGCACATCAAACGTGATCTCATGGCAGAAATGGAAGTTCCGTGTTGGCTTCAACCAGCGCGAGGGCATGGTGTTGTATGACGTCCGATATGACAACCGCAGTCTGTTCTACCGATTGAGCTTGTCAGACATGAACATTCCCTACGCAGACCCGAGGCACCCCTTCCACAAGAAGAGTGCCTTTGACTTGGGCGACGTCGGTGCTGGTATCATGGCGAACAACCTCAAGCTGGGATGCGACTGCCTGGGCTCCATCTACTATCTGAGCTCTGTACTTGCCGACAACAAGGGTGGATTTGTTGACATGCCCAACGTTGTCTGTGTGCACGAGCAAGATGCTGGAATCGGCTTCAAGCACACCAACTATCGAACTGGCCGGGCGGTTGTCGCGCGAAACCGGGAGTTGGTACTCCAGAGCATCATCACTGTAAGCAATTACGAGTACATTCTAGCCTTCATCTTCAACCAGGCCGGAGAGATCGACTACGAGATCAGAGCCACAGGGATTTTAAGCACACAGCCCATCGACGAAGGTGTTGAAGTGCCTTTTGGTACAGTTGTGCACCCTGGCGTGCTTGCTGTACACCACCAGCACATCTTCTCGTTGCGTGTTGACCCTATGATCGACGGCTACGACAACCGCCTCGTATACGATGAAGCATTTCCAATGCCGCGCTCAGACTTGAACCCCCACGGTACCGGCTACTACGTCCAGGAGACGGTTATTGACAAGTCTGGAGGCTATGACACGGCATACGAGAACAATCGCACCTTTAAGATCCAGAATGTGAACGTTCGCAACCCAGTCAACGGAAAGCCAGTTGCATACAAGATCCAGGCACCACCATTCCAGAAGATCTTGTCAGACAAGGACTCATTCAACTACAAGCGCGCCGAATTCTCCGACCGCAACATCTACGTCGTCAAGCACAAGGATGGTGAACTGTACGCAGGCGGCACCTACACCAATCAGTCACGTGGTGGAACTGGAGTTCGGTCTTGGGCGGAGAGGAACGAAAACGTCAAAGACACGGACCTTGTGGTGTACATCCAGGCGGGAATCAACCATGTGCCTAGGATCGAAGATTTCCCGGTCATGCCGTGTGAGATTATCAAGATCCACATGAAGCCGGTCAACTTCTTCGATAAGAACCCTGCGCTGGATGTGCCGCCGAGTGAGCAGGCTTTCAACAAGAGCAGCCTGTTGAGTGAGCAGCACCAGCAGCCTAGTGTGACTGCAACGATTGGTGAGGACGGTAAATGCTGTGCGCCAACGACGGCCAAGTTGTAGGGTAGTGGGTACGAAATATTAAGCCATACTGTTTGTAGTCTTTATATGATGAATACTAGTCACATAAGAGTGTATTATTGCGAATGATTGCGGAACTGCTGTAGAGACGCCAAGGGACGCTTGTCGCGTGCCTCGTATTGACGCGCCAAGCCCTCTGCACTAGCGATGGTCCAAAGCTCATGCCTGGGCATGGAAGCCTCAAAGAAACAACTCCACACACCGTCGATTCTTCCACAACCTCTCCACATTCTTTTACCACCCACTTCCAAACATACAGCTCCTTCCGTAATATCACGCCTGCACAGCCATGGCGCCCAACGATAAAGCGGGCAGGGTCGTGTTCATCGGCAACATTCCCTACGGTATGCGACTATGCATCCTTCACGCGCACGCGCATGCGCAGAGCTAACAGAGTCACGCAGGCGGAACGGAAGAGCTCATCATCGAAACTCTCGGTCGCGTCGGACAGGTTCTCAACTTTCGCTTGGTGTACGACAAGGAAACTGGACGCCCCAAGGGCTTTGGCTTCGCAGAGTTCGCCGACGCTGATGCGGCAGCCTCGGCCGTACGCAACCTCAACGACTTCGACTTGATGGGGAGGAAGCTGAGGGTGGACTGGTCTAACGAGAGTGGCTCGGGCGACAACGCGCCTTCGAATCGCGACCAGACGGTGCAACCAAGCATGGGCATGAACGGTCAACAGCCAGCTGCACCAGCACCGGCGCAACCCTCGAGCGCGCTGGGCCCTCTCCCGCCGGGCGTCGAGCTGCCGCCCAACCTCACCTGCCCCGATGCCATCTCGCGCACGCTCTCGACTCTCCCCCCCGACCAGCTTCTCGACATCCTCTCACAAATGAAAGGCCTTGTCATGACGGACCCCGCCAAGGCGACGGAGCTGCTGCGACAGGCGCCTCAGCTGGCGTATGCCATCTTCCAGTCGCTGCTGCTGCTCCAGCTGGTCGACCCACAAATCCTGACCTCGCTTGTGGAGACATCGGCCGCGCCTGCCCCAGTTGCGCAGGCTCCACCTGTTCAGCAAGTCCAGCAGCCACCACCGCAAGTTGCGCGACCGCCTGTCAACTACGCCGGATACCCCCCGCAAGTTGCGCCTACACCTGTCCAGCCTCAGCCTCCCGTCGCACAGCCGTACGCGCAACCTCCACAGCAACAACAAGCACCCGGCCTGGACCAGCAAGCGTTGTACGCCCAGGTCATGGCTCTGTCGCAACAGCAGATTGACCAATTGGCACCGGAGCACCGCGCGCAAATTCTGCAGATACGGCAGATGCTGATGGCTGGCGGGCGGCCCTAGTTACGCCGGCAACGTCGGGGGCTTCGCAAGAAACAGCAAGCGCGCTTCGATGTTGCTTTGAAGGACTGGTCGTTCCACAAGCGGGGCACAGAGGTCCTTCAAGGCATATTACTCTACGTAGGAAAGAGTACAACACAGCTTGAACCCATTGGATGGAGTTTACTGGAAATTATGGAATATCCCGATCGCAGTGCAAGATCGCAGTGCAAGATCGCAGTGCTTGAAAGAAGAGATGTTTGCACACGATTTGTACAGTCTGGTTCATCTTCCAGAGGAGATGAAGACGTGGGAATTACTGCTTCGTGACTTGGCTGGAGCAACGGAATCCGAAATTGACTCGGACGACTCGGACTATGCAGGCGATTCTGGGTCGGACGTGCAGGACTGTTGAGGGAACTTGTGGAGACATGATGAGTGGCTTTTGGAAGGGCTGCATAGCATAGTCGCGATGAGATGTGGACTTGTTGCACAAGACGTGGTTAATGCAAAGAAAAAAATGAATTCGATGTCACATGCACGCCTTGCTTTTGTGCTAATCCTTGTCGATGCGACTGGGTGATGTTTGACTATCAAAATTGGGAGTTAACGAATTCGGCGGCCTAACCGACATTGAGCATGCAAGATAACTAGATGGATGGCTTCGGAAATGTCTACTTGGCGCGAGGTTTGCCAGATGATGTTTGTGAAACCTTGCGATGGATGATACGTCTCTGGTCATGGCAACTCGATGCTCAAGTCCACAAGGTGCACCCAGCCCACTCGAGATCAACATGTTCTCGATGACAGCGACAAGAGGGCCGGGACAAGCCCCGGTAAGAATGCGCGTTTGCCATCGGGCAGCTATTGGCCCAACCTCGCCTCCACCCCGAGTGGGCCGAGCTAACCCTGGCGGCCAACTCACTCGGTTACTGGGGCCTGTGTCCCCATGCCGAGCACTTCAGCTGCTTTGCACCACACCAATCCACGCCATTAGTACCGTGAGAGGCTGCTCGGACTGTCCGTGGGCATTGCGCGCATACTTTCCTGCCCATTCTGCATCGGAAAACCTGTACTATATCATCACGACATGACGATTTGAACGATTTCCTCTCACTTGCGACTGTCTACAGCGATATACCCAGCACATCCCACCCCGAGACTCGTCTCATTTGCGCCCGACCCATTGCCAGCACTACTTTGTAATACCAACGCACGCGCGCCCCCCGCGATCCTAACAGCATCCCGCCAGCATCATGTGGAGCAGATTGACTGGTAGCTCCGCTGCCTCGAGCAGTAACAAGGACGAAGAGAGCCGCCGCCGCCGTACTAGCGACTCGACGCGTTCCAAGCGCGACCGAGAATCAGACGCCCGCTCCGTCGTGTCATCGTCCACGACCCGCAAGCCATCGAGCTCCAGACGCGACACGGCGCCATCCGCCTCCTCGATTGCTTCCTTCACCACCGCTTTTGACGAGATGCCGCGCTCACGGGCCACAACAAACAAGGCCAACGGCGATCCCTACGACGACGACAGCAAGCGCCGCGACGATCGCCGCAGCAGCTACGCCGAGTCGTCGAGCTCTACGCTGCGCGACGAGAAAGACCGCAAGAAGAGCAAGGACAAGGACAAGGACAAGAAGCTCGAGAAGCGCCGGTCGACGCGCTCAGTGCGGTCGGGCAGTCTGTCGCAAACGAGCGCCGTCAACAGGGGCGAAATTGTCGACAGCCCCAGGGCAGCCCAGCGCAGCTTCAGCGGCCAGATTGGCAGCGACGACTTCTCGCAGTTTCCAGGACAGGCAGGAGCGCCCATGATGTCGGGCGCTCTGCCCGTCGGAAGCCACCCACCACCACCATCATCATCGCACCCCAACGACTTTGACAGTCACGTGCAGAGCCAGTTCCCCGGCCAGAACCCTACACAATACACTTCGAGTGCGCTGCCGGGCGTGCATCCACTTGGCGCCGCCGCCGACTTCTACAACGACCAGGGCGAGTCTGTGCATCGGCAACCCGGTGTGAGGCCTCAGCCTCCTTCTGTTATCATCGGCCAGGACACACCCCATCTCATGTCTGCCTCTGCGCAGCCCAATCCCGTTGCCGACACCGGATCCGGCTCTGCAGCAGCCTTCTACGGGTCCAGCACGAACACCCCTCCATCCAAACCCCCTCGGCCATCGAGCTCCTCCATGCCGGGTGCCTTCATCGATGATGGTCCCACGTCGCAGAAGCCATCACGACCCGCATCCTCATCCAGGCCCGACAAGCCAAGCACCTTCGGCCCAGCTGCTGCCGTGGCGGGCGGAGCTGCCCTTGGATATGCCATGGGCCACAGCTCATCTAACCAGGAACACAATGCGAGCTACAGCGCGTCTACTGTTCGTCCTTCTACATCATACCCTTCTTACACTAATAATACTACCCCACCCGCTGCGGCTTCCACGTACAACATGTACGGCCCGGCACCTAATTCTTCTAATACCGCTGCCAACGACGCCAGCTATCTCCCATCCTATGGTGCTGCTGCTGCTGCCGCTGCCTATGGCGCCGAAGGTGTGCCCCCGCCGAAGCCACCTCGGCCATCCAAGCCAGAGAAGCAGTCGTCTGGCAGTAATGCTGGACTGTACGCTGCTGGTGCCGCGGGATTGGCGGCTTATGGCCTACACCAACATAATTCACATTCCCACACCCATTCGCATACCACCTCACACCATCATCCCTCAACGCACGGCCCCAATGGGCATCAACACAATGGCCTTGCACCCGGTTCATACACCTCAGGCGGCATGGCTCAGCACCATCAGCACACTGGGCCTGTTTCCAAGTTTGTCGACTGGTGGAAAGACTACGAGGACGTGCAGAAGATGGAAGAATACACCGAATACATTGGAGTCTGCAAGGGTTGCTTCGATCCTCGCTCTTCCGTATTAGACGCTCCACGGAAGCACCACTACTACAAGAGGCGATCCAGCGAGTTCATGCGACCATCTGGCGGCATCGAGAAGCAATCCCGATATTCGCTCAAAGAGAAGAAGTCCCAGAGCTCATTCTCTTCGGGCGAGGAGCGACGTAAGAGCAAGACCAGTGCCGCAGGCTGGGTAGCTGCAGGTCTGGGCGGCATTGGCTTGGCCAAGGCTGGAAAGGCTGTTTGGAGCGCCGGTCGCGACGACTTTGACGACACCTACAGCATCAAGTCCGGCCGGTCAAGAGTCTCACGACATAGCCGCAGTCGATCACGGGATCGCAAGAGCTACAGCTATGGCAGCTCTGGCATCCGTCACCGAAGCCATTCTGGTGACCGCATGTCTCAGATGTCTGTAGGCGTTACGAGCGATAGGAAGGACCGTAAAGACTACAAGGTTGTTCGCCGCCGCTCGCGATCAAGCTCGAATTCAAGCTCAAACTCTGGACATGGCAAGACTGGTCTGATCGGCACTGCTATCGGTGCAGGTCTCGCAGGAGCCGCCCTTGGGGCGGCTACAAAGAAGAAGCACCATAGCCGATCGAGGTCGCCTAAGAGGGTTCAAGTGATACATCCCCGGAGGGACAGCAGTGATGATGAGCGTCGCAGGAAAAAATCTCATCAACTCCGACGGAAAGTGTCTCGAAGCTCAACATCCGGGGCCTCTGTCATCGAGATTGGCGAGACCCACGAACCCCAAGGTGGCTTTCTTGGAGGCTTTTTCTCTGCACCTCCTCCCAAGGAGAAACGAGTGAAAACTACCAGTCTAAAGAAGAAAAAGGGTTTCTTCAACTTTGGCAACGCTTCAACATCCTCATCCGACTCCGAGATGGCATTTGGCACCGGTTACGTGAGGAGGACACGCAGACGATCGTCACCGAAGAGACGGAACTCAGATGAGCGACTGAAAGCCTCGTTGATCGGCCTTGGCGCTGCCGCTGCTGCTATCACTGCTGCCAAGGCTGGCAAAGGTAAACGCCACAATGAAGTTGTCGCCGTAAAGGAGAATCGACTTGGTCGCAAGGCAAACCAAATTTCAGGACCCGGCTCGCGGTACGGAGACGACGAGTGGGAAGATTTGCCGGACGATGGAGCGTCAGACTCCTCGAGTGATGCCGGTCTTGTTTACGGTGATTACGCCCTGAAGAAGACCAAGAGCAACGAGTCCATTGGATCCAACGATTCAGGTACGAACAAATGGGGTTGGCGCTGGGGGTTCGGCAAGAAGAAGAGAAGATCATCCAACAATCTATACGACAACATCGCCAGTACCTCGCTCATTGGGCCTGCCGCAGCCGGTGCAGCCGGTGCCTTGACCGGCGCAGCTGTTGGAGCCGCTCATGGACGCCACGACAGCGAGTCCAGCAGTGCGCAAACACTGCAGTCGGTCTATCCTGTTGCGCCCCACGATCCCAATGCGTCGTTTGACGCTCGCCGTACGAGCTCCGTCGCCACCAACCAGCCTATGGTAACTTCGGGACCTGGTCCTATCCCAATTCAACATCCTCAGCCCATGCAGCAAGTCCCCGGAGCCATCTACTCAACACAAGCACCATCACAATCTGGCTACCCTGCTCCAGCAGGGCCCCCAGTCTTCTCACAAGCACCATACCCACCTCCGTATCCCACGCAATCTCAAGTGCAGAACATTATTATTCAAAATCCTCAGCACCCTGCATTCCGCCGAGCAAACTCTTCGCCCATCCAGAGCTCGTCATGGAAACGAGACGCGGCCATCGCTGGACTTGCAGCAACTGCCGGGGCTGCCGCAGTTTCTGTACTGAAACACCCTGACCGCCCTCCTAGCCGTCCGCCTTCCGCATCTAGTAACGTGCGCTTCAACTTGACACAAGAGCAAGCAGAGAAGGACCTGCGTGAGCGACGCAAGGAGCAAGACAGACTGGACGAAGAGGCCAATCGTCGCCGAGAACAACAGAGACGCGACGACGAGGCGCGACGGGAAGAGGAAGACCGTATTCGTCGAGAGCAGCAGCGACAGGAGGAAGAGGCACGCCGAGAAGCGGTCGCGCGACGCGAGGAGGAAGACCGCGTACGCAGAGAAGAGCAACTACGAGAGGAGGAATCTCGCAGAATTGAAGAAGACCGTCGGCAGACACTGCTCCGCTTGGAGGAAACGACACGTCTAGAAGAGGAGCGACGCCGAGAAGAAGATGAACGACTCCGTCGGGCGCGGGAACGGCAGTCGGAGGAGGCCCGCAAGTTCATGGACATTGAGCGCTTGGCGAGGCTTGAGAACGAACGTCGTCGCGAACAACAAGAGGTTCAGGCACGCCTAGCTCGGGAAGCAGAAGACCGGGAGCGTCATGAACGAATGGCTCTTATCGAGCACCAGCGTCAGCTTGCTATCGAGGCTGCCGAGGCTGAGCGAAAGCGGAGAGAACGACGTGAATCTCAGCAACAAGAAGCTGAACGTATCGATGCTGCGAGACGCGAAGCTGAGATCCAAGAAGACATGGAACGACGACGCAGGGAACGCGAAGCACAAGAGTACACCGACCGATACGAGAGCGACCGTGCGCGGAAGCTTGAACAGCAGCCTACGGGAAGTTCGATTGCTTCAACTGCGACTGTCGTTCAACGGAAGGAGCAAGAGCTGCAAGATCGCGAACGCGAGGCTCTCAAGTCTGACAAGAAGTCTTCTATTGCTGGTGCTGTAGCTGCTGGTGCCGCTGCAGCAATTGCAACTGCGGCAATCTCATCTTACAGGGACAATGAGAAAGAGAGAGAGCGAGAGAAGAAGCGCGATCGCAAGCACGAGTCTTCGTCCACGCAGAGCAGCAAGAAGCGGGCGTCAACCAGTGTCAAGACCATCGAGCCCAGCAAGATCGAACAAGACATGTTTGATGATGAAATCTTCGACCCTAATATGTTCAAGAGGAATGCTCCTAAGACGGACGCTCCCAAGAAGGACACTTCTCGACAAGAAGCTCGTGACGTCCTACAAGATTGGGAGGACAGGTACTCTGCCCAGCCAATCTCTCAAGCTGATTTCTTCGCACCAGAAGAGCTCTTGGCCAACGATAATCTGCCCAAGGTCCACCCAGTTGACCCAAACGAGGGCGCTCCAGACCTTCCCGTGTACCAGTCGTATGAAGAGTATCCTACCAGCCAACCCAAGGTCCCACCGTATCCTCCATCGTACGCGTTCACCGCCACCAGAGATGGCCGGTCTTCCCAACGGCAACCACCACCTCCAGTTCCATCGCTGAACCTCATCTTGCCTACACCTCCTGGTAGTCGCACGCCTTCTGTACGCAGTGCATCTGCCCCTCCTTCGCCAGCAATGGAGCCCATTCGCGAAGCCACACACGAGCCAAGGGATGATGAATCGAACCGAGCAAGATCGAGGGTAAGCTGGGGTGAGAACCAGTTT
>JAESFQ010000613.1_pt1 | contig 13123 bp, 7 predicted proteins | sample 9269431 | NCBI WGS metagenome assembly JAESFQ01 (sample SAMN14502588, study PRJNA617103) | algae metagenome | isolation source: Plectolyngbya sp. WJT66-NPBG17 and co-occurring heterotrophs from well... | place: USA: Mojave Desert, Joshua Tree National Park, California | collected 2006-08-06
AGCCGAGGAGGAGGTAGTGGGTTGCACGACGGGCTTGGTTGCGGGTGGTGAAGGATGGGAGGCGCGTGAGGTCGGTTTTGGAGAAGAGGAGCGTGTTGAACCAGTAGATTCGGCCTTCGTGACTGGGCTTGTTAGCTGAGGAAAAGATCAGGGGATGAGTGGGACATACGCTTTTCGTAGGTAGTCGAGCGTGGAGATTCGTTTCGAGGCAAGCTCGTGGATCTGCTGGAATACTATGTTGGGGTTGGAGCCGTTGGGGACAGGGATGGGGGCTGCTGGAGCCAAAGTCCGATTTGACTGCTGGTTTGCCTGGAGAATCTCCTTCTGGGAGGGTGGATGGCGTAGTGGCGTAGGGACAGCCATGCTGCTGAAAGGTGTCTTGGGCTTGTCGACGGCACTGAGGGGGCTCTTCTCGTAGACGTGGGCCTGGCCCTGGACTCCCCCCTCGGCCTTTACGTTGTCGCTGCTCTTTTGCTTATTCCGCGAGAAGGTGGATATGGAGAGGGCGGGGCGCGAGGCATTCGACAGGGTACTGGGCACGGGAGCCTTTTCGGGGGAGTAGGTCAGCGCCAGGGTGGCCGAGGGGGTCCTCTTATGCGAGGACGATGTTTTGGCCGTGCCGTCGGAAGTGTTTGTTCGAAGCGAGGCGGACCGTGACCTGGTCAGCTGGGAGCCGAGATCAGTCGAGAGGGATGCGATGCTATGACGGCTGCTGCTGGGCTGTCTGCGTCGCTGTGGCGTCGTAGGTACTCTGGCGGGAGGGTCGTATTGGCCCGACTCGAGAGGGGGAGTATTTAGCCCGCTGTTGGCGGCGGGCGTTATATTGAGGGTTGGGGGAGCGATGGTCGACCGTGTTTGCTTATGTCCCTTGCTCTTTCCACCGAAAAACGAGGGGCGGCGGGAGAAGATGCCCTGGGCACTGGATGATGCGTGTGCGTCGTCGGCCATGCTTGGTAGCCCAAGTGCTGCTGCCAGAGGTGTGGGGCTACCGAGCGATCAGGGGTTGTTTCACCACGGCGGACCCTGATAACATGCCGCCTAGCTTTCCAGAAGAAGTCGTGCGCGAAGTATGCTCCGTAGACAGTGTGTGCAAAGGAGACGGTCGCGACGCGCAAGAATTGGGGAGTAGGCGACGCAGATATTGGCGCGCAAAACGAAAACGGGTTTCAATTCGCGGCTACACCTGATACCGTGAGAACCTATCCCGACGCAGGAACACGCCGCCCGGAGCGAATCCCTGCAGGTGTCCACCGCCCCGAGTCCCCTGCCCGAGCAGCCAGCCATAGCTTCACGGGCCCATCACAGGCGTGCCTCGGGACCTGTCTAACCACGTGCGACCATCAAGACTCTAGGCTGAATGCAGCACTGGCAGGTCTTGCTTGACGTACTTCCAAGCTTTCCAGTCGCACCGTTGGACACCACACCCTTCGACTCTCTCCCAAATACCATTGCTACCCAGCTGCTGTTGTTGCGCAGAGCCCCGCCAACTACCCCCACGTCACGATGCAGCGCAGACAGAGCGCACGAGTACGCCGCCCTACACGCCCATGCCCGCGCAAACAACTGACGAGCCATAGGGAGAGTGGATTCCCACCGAGGGACAGTGGCCCGTGGACCCCCAGGAAGACGTCGAAGTTTCCGAGCAGCGCATATGGGTCGATGGCTGTTTCGATTTTGCCCACCACGGTAGGCCGACTTGCGCATTCACATATGTCGCGCTTCTAACGTGAATAGGCCATGCGGGCGCCATGCTACAAGCGCGGCAGTTGGGCAACGAGCTTGTTGTTGGTGTGCACTCGGACGAGTCCATTCTGGAGAACAAGGGCCCGACGGTGATGCGCCTGGACGAGCGGTACGCCCCATCATGACGTGAATGCGCCGTCTTCACAGCTAACAACAACAGTGTCGCGGCCGTTGAAGCCTGCCGATGGGCCACCAAAGCCGTCCCGCGAGCGCCCTACGTGACCTCGCTGCCCTGGATCACCCACTACGGCTGCCAATACGTCGTACACGGCGATGACATCACCTCCGACAGCGACGGAAAGGACTGCTACCGCTACGTCAAGGCAGCTGGAAGGTTCAAGGTCGTCAAGCGCACACCGGGCATCTCGACGACCGACCTCGTGGGCCGCATGCTGCTATGCACCAAGTCGCACTTTATACCATCGCTGGAGAAGAGGCTGTCGGGAGACGAAGGTCCAGGTGACGAAAAGGAACGGTTAAAGACGGGCGAGGACATGCTCCAGCGCATCAAGGACTATGCGACCGACGCTTCAGGTCGCGCACCCGGCTGCGATGTGTGGTACTGGCATGCTTCCCGACCCGTCAAGTTACGGAGAACGACCACCAGCAACACAGTAGCCTCACCGACTTCACCCACCGCGCCGCGACCTGGCAATATCCGCCATGCCTCGACCGCCTCGGCGTTGGGGCCCGTGAAGGAAGAAAAGGGCAAGTTCCACCAGCTGGTACAAGGCAAGGGCGTCAAGCCCGGTCAAAAAGTCATTTACGTCGACGGAGGCTGGGATCTGTTCTCCTCCGGCCACATTGAGTTCCTCCGCCTGGTCACACAGTCAGAAGAGGAAAACGCCAAGGAACGAGGATGGTACACTGACGAGGCAAAGCAAGAGCGCATAGACAAGGCCGGCGAGGACTACGGTCCAATCTTCCTTGTCGCTGGTATTCACGACGACGAAGTCATCAACCACTGGAAAGGCATCAACTACCCCATCATGAACATTTTCGAGCGCGGTCTCTGCGTTCTGCAATGCAAAGTACGTATCCCCTTCCCTTCCCTCGAAACAAAAATCGTCCTAACAAGCCCAGTACGTCCACGCTGTCGTCTTCGGCGCCCCCTTCTCCCTCAGCAAAGCCTTCCTGCACACGCTCCCCTACTCCGAACCCCTCACCGTCTACCACGGCCGAACCACCTTTATGCCCCTCGCCTTCGACCCCTACGCCGTCCCCAAGACCCTCAACATCTACCGCGAAATCGCTAACCACGACTTCCAAAACGTAAATGCCGCCGAGATTGTTGCAAGGATTATGAAGGGGAGGGCCTTGTATGAGGAGAGACAGCGCAAGAAGGGCGAGAAGGGCATGACGGAGGAGGTGGAGAAGATCAGGCAGGAGATGGAGAAGGAGCAGAAGAGGAAGGAAGTTGAGAGTCAGTTTGGCCTTTAGATGGGGAGTGCAATGTGGTACATACACTTAAGGCGGACTAGACTATTATTCGCAGCTGAGAGGTGGTCAGGGTGTGGCTGTCGAGTTGGCGGTTATATACCAATTTTTCAAAAGATCTTTGTATCGCTTCCCCAGTGCAGCAAGAACCGGGTTGAACGGCTGCTCAATCTCGTTTCCGATTCCTTCGGCGATAGGCTTGCATACGCTACCCAGGATATACAAACTCTCTCTCATATCCCCAAAGTCGATCTCGTGAGACTTTTGCGGGAGCATACGCAGGAGCAGTAGACCTTAAGGAATAGATTTCTCATTTCCTACTACACGTGCAACGTTTAATATGCGTCAAGACTTTTAGACTGTTCTCAGAGCTGTAGCTTTAAGCTTTTAACTGCAAGTATAAACACACACCCACCGGATCATTCCACAAGATGTGAATAAGAAGAACAAACACGCGGTAGCAGTGTTCAAGTCTGTAACATACATCCTCACCCACCCTACCGCTTCCATACCGCCACTCAATCGCCCCGCCACAGATACTTCAGAACCCGAACCTCTATACAAGTGCCCTGCAAATCCTCCTTTCCAAACGTCTTCCCCAGCACTCTCCTTCACACTGTTACCCGCCCAAGAAGTACCCAGTACATACACCCTCTCCACACCAGGCAAACACTCGTCAAGTGGCCATCACGTCTAAAGCTACCTGGTTAGCTTGCTACGCAGAACATATTCGAAAGCAAGACTCAATCTAACACGCTGTATTGGCAAAATGGGCGAGGACCTCGAGAAATATGTCTTATAACATTTGTAGTATTCAATCTAATATATACAGCCAAACTCCCAGAAACCGAGTAAGTTTTCACAGTCAATTCAGCTCATCCAACTCGGACCCACATCTAGACCTTGGGCTTCTTGAGGTAAGTTGGTTCCAGAGGCGGGTCAGCGTTCTTGACCAACATCTGCACGTACTCGTCGAACCAAGCGCCAGCCGCCGGCGCACCTGGGTAGCCACACTTTCCATCGCTCTCGCCACCAGGCTTGATCCACACAAGAGAGTCGACGTAGGTGTTGTTCTGCTTGGAACCGGGCAGAGGGCCGAAGCCAGCAGGGTCGACGTTGCACCACTCGCCCCACTCTGGGCGAGCGCCAGGAAGGGCGACACGGCCTTGGTCGATGATGAAGTGGGCTGGGAGGCCTTCGGCCTCGAGGTAAGGAGCGAGCGACGAGGCGTAGTGGCTCTCGTCCCAAGAGGGCGAGAACTCGGTGTAGTTCTCGCGAACCTTGGCCTGGAAGGAGTTGTAGTTGGAGACGTTGGTGGAGAAACCCCGGATCTTAGCCTTAGGGTTGATCTTCTTAGCCATGCCGACGACCTTGGCAAAGATCTGAGCGGTGGGCTTCAGGTTGTCTGCCCATCCGAGCCAACCGCCGTGGGCAGCATCAATGTACAGATGTACGTTGGGGAACTGCAACTTGGCGATGGCGTACGCAATACCCTGCTCGTAGAGGGGAGTGGCAGTGGAGCAGAAAGGAATACCCTGGTTGGTGATGGCGTTACCCAGACTATCAGGCTCGAGAACAATGGCAAACTCGAGATCCTTGGCCTCGGAAACGAGCTTTGCGTACTTGTCGACGAATTCCTTCTTGTAGATTTCGAGGCCGTTCTTCTCGGAGCTGAGTTCTCCAGCGGACTCTCCAGCAGAGCAGTCACGGTCGGGCAAGTTGTACAGGACCAGTCCAACGATCATCTTCTTGCCGCCCTTTCTTTGACGACGAGCCTCTTTGATGGTGGTAGGAATGAGGCTGAGAAGATCACGTGTAGTGACCCAAGTGAAAGTTGAAATCTTCTGAGCAACTGTGCGAGTGCGCGCTGCGTTGAGGGTGTCGTTTTGCGCCGTGAAGTAGGCAATGGTCTGGTCGAGTTTCTTGCCATAGCTCTCGACAACATGGCGAGATTTGTCAGTCCAAGGGTTGACGTTGGAACCGCTTTGGGATGGCTTGGGAGCTGCAGACGCAGCGCCAGCGAGGGCGGCGGTAGCCAGAACGAATTGTGTGAGTTGAACCATGATGAAACGAGAGGCTTGAGAGTGACTTGAGCTGGTGTTCAACAGTACGAGGGAACTTACCTGGGCCTTTATAGAAAGACATGAAGATGAGAGTTCCGCGGAATGGTCACGTCCAATTATGTGGGCTTCTTTGATCAGGCTTGGTGCGGGCTTGCCCTTACGTTCGCGTGGCTTTCTTGAGACTTGATCAACGGTACCATCGGCCCGCCATACATTCTCAATACCTTCTCAAGACGATCCAAGTCCTTGGTCAAAAGCATTGACATCTCGCATACAAGGCGCCATGGTGGCGTCGCTGTAGTACTTCATTGACCGTGTACCATGTATTCTCTTTGGCGAATGTAATGAACGGTTGTTCGCTTCTCGAATGGTATGTAGTTCTGTTAACAATAAATTAACCAAGACTAAATCTACAGGGGTCGTCCGGGAAGGCAATCTATCTGTGCAGTTTACCCGGCTGTCTACCCCAGCTTTGTTCAAACGCGGACCCCGCAATCCGGCTCGTGATATTGCGATCTCGAAAAGCTCCTTGCGGATTGGTCGAAGCTATGAAGCTACTGCCGTGTATATTACGCGGAGAGTACAGTGGGTGTCTTGTGTCATTTCGAGATGCACCTGGCCATCTGCAGACACTGTATAGAAGATTCGCTGCGTCTTCTAGCGCGATTGTGAGCGGCTCTGCCCTGAGGCTGAGTTGGATGTAGATGCTGCAGTTGCGATGCAGGTACACTAACATTGAATGATACCGAGAGGGAGACCAGCATACGAAGCAAAGAAATAAAGTTGATCGCGCAGTCTGAAGACTCTGAGACGTGCGACTCCGAACGTCGAGATTTGAGTCCCTTCGAATGAGACATGTCCTTCGCCTGCTGCGCACTACGATGCACGTGGCACAGTAGCGACTAGTCGCCTTCTGCAAAACTTCGGCATCTTCGTTCAGAGATCCCGAAGGCTGGCCGAAGGGGCGCATCGCAGCCGAAGCGCGACAATGCACGAGAACAATAGTGTTATGCGACAAGCGTAGCGTGCATGAAGAAGCGGAGTAGAGCGCTAATCGAACAACCGAGACCTTTGGATTTCAAGAATATACTAGAGGCGCTTCTTCTAGTCTTCGCGCTCCAGTTTGATGGATCCCGTGTCGGTTGGAGTGAGATGAAGCTCAGTCGGACGCGTGATGTGTCACGGTCATACCGACTTTTCGTTGGAGCGAGTAGACTACCAGCCGCGTCTTGGCAGCCCCTGTATAGACTACACACCACGTGTGCCAAATTACACCAACTCCCTGCTATTACTGCTACAACGCGTTGTAATCGTCTTGCTCCTAAATCATCAACCCGGACATGCAGATTTTACAGCTTCACAGACAATGCCGGTACACATGTACATATTTGCCTATCTTCGATGTGAGCAACCATTCATAATTATCATCATCCACTTCATCAGTAAACTCGTTTCTTGATCGAAAATATACATTGAATTGTTGTCTAGTTTACAAATGTGTTGACAAGGAGTGCTATGTCATCATGTCGCATCGTGTTTTTATTACGAAGGAAGGACTCGACTCAGCGACGATGAAGAAGAAGAAGAAGGTAGGTGATTTTCGTCTTCGATACACCTTTTAGACTCACTTGTTAATGATCCGAAATCAAAGCAAGGTCTCATCCGTCCATACTAGTAATTTAGCATTGGCGGACGTACATGCCAATGGGACTTGGGTTCCAGTCTTGGAAGTAGTCCATGGAGAAGTCGCCGCTGCCGCACATCATGTAGGAGACAGTTTTGCCAGCTTCGCAGTCACCAGACTCGACAGAGTATGTGTTGCCAGGACTAAGCTCCACGGAAGCCACGACATCAACCTTAGCGGGCTTGTTGTTGTATGTTGTCTTTGCGTCAGCGTTGCCCTGGAGCTTGCTGATAATGCATTTTCCGTGGCCAGACATGGTGTAGTCAGAGGTCTCGAGGTCCTCCTTCTTGGGAAGCATGAACATGGTAGAGCACTTCTTGCCAGCCATGGAGGCAGGGATGTCGAAGTTGAAAATGGTACAAGTATGGCCACTGACCTTACCGTTGTATGAGGTATTGTAGGCTTTGTCGGGGTGCTCGGAGTCAACGGGAACGATCAAGTGGGGGTACTCATAGTTGCCATTAAGGTCCTTGGGGCAGGAATCCCCGTCGCCGCTCTCTTCGGGAACCTCAGCGGGCTTTGAAGGAGCTGGAGTCTCGACTGGCTTGGAAGGAGCAGGCTTTGTCTCAACAGCAGGGGTAGGCTTCGTCTCAGCTGGAGGAGCGGGATGGGTCTCGGCGGGAGGAGCAGCGGGCTTGGTGACAGTGACGGTGACGATGTTGGGAACGCACACTGACTCCTGAGGAACACCAGGTGCAGTTGAGGAAGGCTTGGGAGCGTCAGGTGCCGGTTTAGTTGGCTTGGGGGCCTCGGGAACCTCAGGTACTGGCTGCGAGGGCTTCTGGCCTTCAGGCATGCCGGGCTTTCCAGGCTTTCCAGGGTGACCAGGGTTGCCGGGTTTTCCAGGCTGGTCTGGGTAGCCAGTATTACCTGGCTGATTGGGTCCGGTAGCAGCAGGGCCGGTCGGGTATGGGGGCTGAGAGGCTGGGGCTTCGGGAGACTTAGGGGGTTGAGTCTCGGCAGGCTTGGTCTCAGTAACGACAGTGGTGGCTGCAGGAGGTGTGCCAGCAGGTTGGGTCGCGCCAGCTCCACAAGAACCAGCAGAGCCAAGGGAGATTTCAACACACTTGTCCTGACCAGGCGCAGGAGTTGTGTAGACATTGTACTCGCCGTTGTCGTTGACGGGGCAGGCGTAGAACTTGCCGGAACCGTTGTAGGTAACACGGCCACCAGAGCCTACTGCGAAACCGTTGGTGGGAGAGGCACCAACATCACACTGGAACTGAGTAGTAGGGGGAGTCAAGATGCAGCCCCTTCCGTTGGCATCAGTGAAGCCGCCGTTACCATCCAGGCAGTAGCAGCCGGTAAGATGGCCGCCACCAACACGGTTCTGGCCGTCGTCGAGTTGGCCAAGTACACCAGATGCGCCGCCAGATGCCTCAAGCTTGAAGCACTGTGTAGCCTGACGCGCGACAAGAGCGTTGGCTCCAAGGCCGAACGCAAAGGGAACGAAAGCGTATCTCATATTGGAGAACGAGCGATTATGAATGAGATGAAGTTCAAGGATGCCATCCAGAAGATTCAAGCTGGGCGCCTCTTATACATCTCCGGGGCTCGGTTCCTACTACAACAGGCGCCGCTAGATGTCCCTAGTCACTCCCGGCGGCGCGGCATCATAGTGTGTTGTTGGGATTCTAGCAGGCCTCGCACGTTAACTTCATCGTCATATCGATAACGATGATATCAGGAAACGCAAGCTTGCACAAGCAATTGCGGAGACGCGATTCAATGGCAGTGGTAGCTCGAAACTTGTCGTTTCCTAGCTTTGGGCATGTGGCCCACTTTAGCATTCAGAAATGTCGCACTCTCAAGTAACAGTAACAGCCGTCATTGGCCGGTAAAAAAAGAAGGCCCATGAACGGTGGTTCTGGATGATCGCCAGGCCCGATTGCGTGGGGTAAGATCGACAGGAACACGTTGCTTGGATGTTCCATGCAGAGTATCCGATGCCAGCCCAGATATTATGTCAATGAGAAGTTGTTGTGTGCGTTGCGTGCTAAGAATGAGTGGAAGTCCGGTCGCTACCAATACGGTACAGCATATTCCTGTTCGTAGCCCTTTCGATGTTGACCAGGTAAATGTGAAATTCTTCAAAGAAGAAGGAAATCATCCACGGAGTGCATTCCGATAGCAGGGTCGGCACCGCTTAGTAAATCAGAATTATTGCCATAGGTCTTGGTGCTGAACAACGAAGAACAAGATTTCCAACATGGTAGCAAACTGTCGCCGAGTCTTCCGCTACCGTCATAACTTACGCAAGATGAGCAAATAAGCAGTTTGGTGCGTTTTACTCTAGACTTCCCCACATTCAGAACGCATGGAATGCGCCGACAGTCGGATGTAGCTGTGTTGATCACATGGAGGCGGCCTTCAACGTTCCCAGTCTGTAACTCCGCTATTCCTGGAAACGGAGGATCTCGGAGAAGCGAGTAGTAAATAAGCGCTTATATGACATGATGATGAGGTTCGATGCGGTCCAACAATGAGAGCGCGATGAACAGGTCTAGCAACCTGGGTCGTTTGCACGTCCTCACTGCCTAACTGGGGCCGTCAAAGCTGTCCGTAGGTGTAGTAGCTGAGATGGCGAGCGCACAATATCGTTGATTATCGTTCCACATCATGTACTAACGGTATAATGGCGAGCCTTTGCGTCATCTTAATATGATGACAAGGAAGGTGATCATCATAGCGCTCCAACGTCGGCGATACTGTGATCTTGAGCGACCGGTGGATACTTTCACTCTAAGAGATGTAGAGATGCTGCCATACAGTATAATATCTGGACGAAATTCGGTAGTCGTCTAGTTGGCGCAGAAGAACCGAAGCACGCGGGTGCTCGGGCAGGTCGTCGTGCAAGTAAGGGTACACTTTTCATCTTGTGAGCGTCGTCAGATGTGGGGTCTGACCACCAATGTGCTGACGAAGTCGCGCAGAGGTACCACAGCGGGCTCATGTCAGAGAGTTGATCGTTATTTCGCGTGTTCCGGTCCACTTGAATTGGCTCCAGTCATTACATAGTGTGGAATCGATCGTGCGATGTTCGCTCTCGAAATTCGTCCGACGGGGTCTAGGCACTGATTTATCGGGGCCGCGTGAGATTCCTTCATGCATCGCATTCTGGTGTAGATTTTGATTGGATGCTGCGATGAATACGCCGTCCCCAGGGAGGTTTCGATGTTAGGTGGTGCCGTCTCAATCAGGTTTTCCCCTCTTTACGTCATAGATCGCTAAAGCATCTCGGGCCTAGCTGGCCCGCTTTTGACTGGGGATCCACTTGCCATCTCGGCTTCCGAGGCTTTCTATCACGATCACCAAGACGACGCAACCATTGTTTAAGCACCTTTGACACACCTCAACTTCGATTTACGAATTCGCCAAAGTATTTCTCTACCTCATAAAACTGCGGCTCGAACTCAGACTCTTGGCTGCTCTGTCGCAGCCCAAATTCAGAGACTTACGATGTACAACGAAAGACATTGAACAGTCTCGCTAAGCTTTTATACCAAGCTCTTGGACACTTAACTGTAAGTACCATCTGCAACGGTTACTTCGCCACAGCAAGACGTGCATGAAGATCTTGTTCCTCGCTACCAAATTTACTGCCTTTGAATCTAGCCTCTATGCTATTAACGGCCCAGTCCCATCCTGCAATGCTGATCGGAGGTCACTGTTCGGCGCAGTACATCTGGTACAACAGCAATCTAGCAGTAGCAGTAAGAAAAGAACTCGGACAGGTCACCGTATGAAAGCGCATTCGTCGTCTTTGCCGCAAGCCCGTTCGACGATCGATGTATTAGTCGCGACTCGCTGCTTGGAGCAGTTACCAGCACACGAGAACTGCAGCGGTTTCTTGAAATGAAGTTGCTTATGTTGGAGTGCATGAACGGACCAAAGGGTTTATTGCAAGACAACTGTAGTTTCACTTAAGGCCTTTAATTGAATGTGATTCTATAGCCTCAGAAATCCTCGTTGAACATACCTAGGCCCCCCTACCTCTACGCTACGATAATAGCATCAACTCGCCTATCATCCGCTCTTCCAAGTGTGCCAAAGTACCTTCAGAGAGGAAATTGTCTCTCCGTAACCGGAGGAAGCCAAATTCCATGTGCATAGTGTCATAATGCTAGCACCACCAGCACGCGTCTTGTCTAGTTAAACATATTTAACATGATCGACCTCGCTGTGACTTCACCTTTCGCTTCACGGGACAAGTGCTCGCTGGCTGACAAGCTTCACAGCGAGCGAGTGAGGGATAATTGTGCATTGTTAGTGCTTTGACGACTCTGCTAAAATCATTGCTACTGACTCTTACCTCTACCACTTCGACACACCAAAAGTATGTTGACTGCAGCCATGCAATTTGACTGCTCTATTTCGTTGTGCAAAAGAACTACTTTGACTTACATGACTGTACGCGCAGACCCAAAAAAGCACCAAGAAAATCGGCCTTCCCCGGGAGACAATGCGAAAATTCGTGACACAATAACAGCAGAACCTGGAGTCGACGAACTAAGTGACTGGGAATGCGACGAGGTCGAGGACAGCCAATGGATAGACGAGGACCTCAAGGATTATGGTCGGCCAGGAAGACGACGCTTGGCAGAAGACCAACCCTCAAGCCTGTTCGACGTTGCACCAGAGGCGAAAACAGTGTCAAGAGAAAATCGTAGGATGTTAGATGAGAGCGGACGGAGTGTTGAGAAAAAGCAGATGAAGAGTAAGATCGCCAAACATGAGAACGTGTTGTAAAAGCAATAAAAATTGAACGGCGACAAGCAGTAGATTTTCTAGACTTGTGCAGAAGAATGGAAGCATGTGCCGGCACTAAGAAGCCCAAGGAAAGAGGCATTGGCATCAAGTGTGGTGATAAAACGGAATCAAAGAGACATATGGATAAGCGTGATAGATGACCAAAGTAGTGTAGATAGTTTCCGACTCAACAACTGCATTTCAGCTAATAAATTGAACACAACACGCTGCGCAACGGTTTTGCAGCGTAGTTCAAACCTCGCTAATGCCGCTTACAACCATTGCAAACCTCCAATGTCGGCCTTCTTGCTTTATGAAGTAGATCTTCGCTAGCAGTCTTGAATCCTAGCGATGTTTCTATTGTCGATAGCGTTGGTGCTCCAAACGTGTCCAATGATGGAGGTCGGGGACGGCTGATCTGTTATCCGTGTCTCAACAGTCACCGGGCCCTCTTAACAGAACGCCAGCCGCAATTCTAGACGCTTAGCTTGTAGTATCGAAAACGTGCGCACGGATTAACTCGATCGCAATGAACGTGGCGTCGACTGCTCAGGCTATTGAAGGTCTGTTCACCGGATCGTGATCGTAAAGCATCGTAAGAGCTGAGCTGCTCAGTGAACGCCCGCTTCTCTTGACCTTCGTATATCTCGTAAACGTCAAGACGAAGTAGACACTAACGCACATATTGTCGCCATAATCACGGACACCAAGGAGCAGAGAGCTGAAGATTGACCCTTTCATGACATCATACCCACTAGCGTGGGCCACTAATCTATATACGTCATAGCTTGGCTTTTAGTGGGCGATCCCCACTCACCCCAGACGGCAGATCTTCTGCATCACGAACTTCTGACCACTCACACCAAAGCCGCCGCTCTATGATGCACTGAAATTCCTCCTCCGCGGGTCTGACAAAATCGGAGATGGGAGTTTCATGCAGGGATGCAGACTGTGTGGCTGAATATGATGATCGTGCTTCAGGGCCAGTATCGCGCCAACGTGAGACGTGCGGCTGCTCATGAGGACTCCATAACGCCATGACGGGTGAACCGTTGGTCTCCCTTTAGTCCACGCGTCAAGACCCCGCCGACTATGGCGCTCAGGCTTGTGGAAGACGTCAGTCTTCTTAGGAAAGGCTGCTTGTTCTTCTAGTGGCCTTGCTTAACCTTCGGCGGTGGCTAATCCTTTGTCTAGATCCCTTTTCGCTGTCTTCGGCCTTGTGGCATTTGTGTCTTTGGTCAAGCGTAAGAACGACTGCTTAACAACCTTACTGCCAACACTTGACGACTGCAACCAGCCTTGGGTCTCAGCCGCCACAATGGCGTTGAAAAACATTCTTCCACTACACAAAAAGGACTCGTCCTCATCGTCGCGCCAGCACCTGCCAAAGAGCAGACCGAAGGAGACTGCTCCCCCGGGTCATCCCAAAAGATCAAAGAGCTTTATG
>JAESFQ010000614.1_pt1 | contig 13111 bp, 17 predicted proteins | sample 9269431 | NCBI WGS metagenome assembly JAESFQ01 (sample SAMN14502588, study PRJNA617103) | algae metagenome | isolation source: Plectolyngbya sp. WJT66-NPBG17 and co-occurring heterotrophs from well... | place: USA: Mojave Desert, Joshua Tree National Park, California | collected 2006-08-06
CGGCCTGACCAAAGGCATAAATGAATGAAAATCTTTGACTCTGATGTATACTTCAAACGCGGTTCATTGTCGCAGTCAAGAAGGTGCATCGTGAGATGTCGTCGCAAAGTCACCTATAATCAGTACCAAAATCCACCTCATCACATCTGAATACCTCCAGGGTGCGTTATTCCGCGGCGTGGTATGTTCTACAAACGTGTGGTATTCGTCAAAGCGTGGTGAAGGAAGTCAAGTTACACGTACCCCACAAAAGCCACATGTGCGGCAGCGCACGGACGAATGGTGACGTACCACGATATCACGATCGATATGCATCACATTACACGCCTGGACGACGATATGCACCTGTCTCCTTCAAGCCCGCCTTGTCCTCCCAAACTGTCTCCAGCACGTCGTCTTTAACAGCCCGCAGCGACTCTCTCGTCCTCTGCCGTCGTACCCGAACCTATTCCCGAACCGCTTCACCCTTGCGACGCATCATCCGATATCGCAATATCGTCATCAGCTCAAAGCAACATCAACCCCCCAAAAGAGCAGGTCCTCAACGGCCTTGAGATACGCGAGTTACACTCTGATCGTACATAGCTCTCGTATTCGTTGCTTAATTACGCCAATCTTCCCCAGACTTATTGCGACTAGGCGAAGCTGGGAAGGTGCCACAACCCAACGTTGCCAAGAAGAGAGGATTAGGAAGAATATCGGGGGAGCATTCACCTGGCAGGACTGACACTCAGGGTACAGTCTTGAGCCTTGCTTGAGCTCCATTACTCTTCTTCCGGGGGCAGCCTGCATATAACAGTTACCGGAGTCTAATCGATTGCTCATAAGCCTTTCGCCACCCAAGCTGAGGTACTTGGACGTCGATTGATTGCCAAATCAGACCACAAACAGCTTTAGAAAGCTGCAAAGATTCATTCATAGCCAAATGGAGCTACAATCTCCCGAAAGCCCAGACCAAGCATCACAGTCGACGATCCCGCCACTACTCAATCTCCCTTCGGAACTCCTTCACCATGTACTCAGCTATCTCTCACTATCAGATCTCCTCACAGTGGGCATGGTTAGCAAGCTCCTGCGCGAGCACACACTACAAGATACGCTATGGCAGACCTTCGTGGAAGCTGAGGTGCCGCGCCCCAGCGTCACGAAACCAGCGCATTTAACATGGCGGGAACTGTTCCGAGAACACCACCCATACTGGTTCATCGCAAGGCGCAAGATCTGGTTCGCCGACACACCCCACACAGGCAAGCTGCTCATTGCACGCTACGACCACAGACTCGACGCAATCGAAGCCTACGCCCTTGTCGCAGAACGCCGCGTTCCCGAAGCCTTATCATGGGACCAACACCCCGAAGCCATAATCCACACCTTCAGCCCCAAGGTACGCCTCGATCTAAATGCGCCCGTCGTTCGACTAAACCGAGAAGCCTACGAAGACACAATTGGAAACATTGGATACCGCCTCCAAAAAGAAGTCCGCATGGGACTCTACCATGATCGCACACAACAAACCGCCTCGCTCTTCTCCCAACTCATGCTTACTCGCCCCTGGCCCAAAGCCATCACAACAGACGCCACCCCAATATGGCCGCCTCTCACACTACCCAGTTCAGATCGAACGCGCAACGACCACTCCCCATCTGGCTTCAGACAACCAGGCCAGAAGCCCGCCACGCTAGACCAGCTCTCTACCTCCAGCTTCCGGATCCGACGTTGGATGGAGTTTTCCACGCGCGCACTTGGCCTGGGTATGCGCATTGGCGAAGACGTTACCACGTGGGCCACGCTGCCAGAAGAGTGTTACACGCCTACGGCTCAGAAACCGTGGCAGGGAATATGGTGCGGGGATTACGCGGGACATGGCTGCGAATTCTTGGTTATCATGCAACCAGATGACCCAAAACCGTTGCCCGAACGCGCGCAGTGGGCTATGCGTGCTAGAGAAAGGGAAGAGAGCGTCAGTAGTGAGGGGTCTTGGACGACCGCCCCTACTGATACAACTTCATCTTCGTCGGAGAACGGGGACGGTGATGATGCGATGGAGATGGAAAGTGCTGATGATTTGGAAGATAGTGTTGCCACATTGCAAGAAGCTTATCATGAGCGGAGCTCCGCATCTCTAGACCCTCAAACTACCGCTGGAGAAGACGAAACTGTATACCGCGGTCGCATCGAAGCCGTCAAACTAACCGGCGACCCAAACATTCCCCGGGGTGAATATACGTTCATTGCACCTGACATCGGACCGAACGGCCTTATCCGGATTGCCAAGGAAGAGATTTTCAAGGGCGCGAGGATCGTGAGGAGTGTGGGGCATATTGCTGCTACAGGGTTTAGAGACGGTATGTACACATTCCCCATGGAACTTGCGTTCATGTTTACTATGCAAAGTGAGGTTTAAATGTGATCACCGACTGACTGGGATAGACAATTACATGGCGAGTCAGCTTATTCTAATCAGTCATGATCGGTTGGCGCAGTATTGGGAGACATTTGGGCACGTGAGCTTTTACCAGCGAGTGGATGTTGATGCTTTGACAATGGTGTGATATGGAGTATTTGGTGCCGTACTGCTGGACTTGGTAGGTTTGAGGGCAGAGGATGATGTTTCTAATCAACCATCCACTATTCCTTTTAATGCTAGTCTTCTGTAATCTTTGTTTGCTCTCTACATTTCGCACTCTTTTTTTTTCCGTGGCTTCTGGCCCTTATGCCATGCGCAGGATGAAGGCCGCCGCATGGCAGATCGCGCTTTACCGCATAGATACTAACGCCACGATCCCTGCTTCCGCGCCTTCGGAACGTCATCGCTCATCACCAAATTTTGGGGCAGTCCAACAGCGCGTGTGGTCAGCACTGAACGATCATCCCGACGACGTCACACATCATTTCAAACACTACATGCTCGCCTGAACAGCGGGCCTATTTTCCAGACTCATCCTCCACCCTATAACACATTCGAGTCGAATACCGTTCCGAAGCAAGCATGGCGCACCCCGACCAGTATATACTGCACGTCACGGCTGGCGCAACATACGATACCTCGAAACACCAGGACGTCCTAGTGAATAGCGAGAAGCCAGTAGATATATCCTCGGACCTCATCGATGCGAGACTACATATGCGCATCAAAGACTACCGCGGTACGCTTCCCGCTTCGACGCTTCGGCACTCCCGCCCCTCCAATGCGAACAGTCACTAACACTACCCAGGTCTACCAGAAGGCTCTCCAAAGACATCACCCTACTTCTCAACACCTCAACATCCCTACGACCGCTACTCGATATCCTTCTCCTTCACGCCGAAACAAGACATCGCCGGCGACAAGCTCGTCTTCGGAAACGACTTTGACCACCCAATCCGCGACCGACTACCCCCCTTGTTCGACAAAGCATTTGGCATAGTCAAGTGGTGGATCGATCCAGGACTAGACGGCGATGTATACGCAGACGAGCCATACCTATACGGCGCACTACTCTCTTCCATAAACGTCCTGCGCATCGGAAGCAAGGCAGACTCAGACAAGCCAGCCAAGGGCGATCTCGAAGGCGAAGCTCAAACCGAAGGTGACGTAGAAGTCCCTGGGTCCGACGGCGAGGCTGTTGTCTACGAAGAGGGCGCAGATGGCGATGGAGTCGACGTCAGGAAGAGCAAGGGCGTACCCGACAAGTCCGGCGCGCGACAAAAGTTCTTCCTTACGGAGCAAAACCGGAAGGACTTTATCTTCGAAGCAGGCCGCGAATACAAGTGCGACTTTTTCAACCCGTATCTTGACTTCAACGAGTTTGCGCTCAAGATTGGGTATGGATTGCCTGTCATAAGCATGATTGGGCATTGGGATGGACAGCCACTGCGGTAAGAGATCTCTTTCGTTACTTGCTCATATTCCCTGTTGTTACCACCACCACTACTAATTACACGCTTTCTTTGGGCCGTGGGAATATGGAGCTGACTTGAACATTCACTAATCAGACCGCACACACTTAGATATGTGCTCAAGAATCGAGAGACGAACCAGGAGCTCTTTGTTGTGGTCATCGAGTTGCTGCCTACCGAGCAGGCGAAGAAGGAGGGAGCCGAGGACCCAAAGGAGAAGTTTGAGGAGGTACATGGGCGCGGGAAGGCAGAAGAGAAGGAAGAGGAGAAGAACGATGATCTGGATTAGCGGAGTGCTTTGTGGGCGGTATCAGCGCGGCGTTTGGGGGAAGGAGTAATAGAGAAAGACATGGATTGGGACGGTACTTTAGACTAGAACGGTGTTGTAGTTGGTATGAGCAGCAATTGTAGAAATGAATGGAGCTATAGGACTGTTTTCCATCATTGATGATCGGCGTTGCCCCCCGTGGGGTATTCAAGGCTGGCATTGACATAGAGAGCTCGGGCCTCCGAACTTCGGCGTGCGCTGCAGCAACACCAAAAATTCCATCGCGAAGTTGTCATCTCCGCATCACAGCTTCAACATGGCCGCACGCACTTTAAGGATAGGTAAGACAGCCAATTGCATTACACCACCAGTGTCAAGCTTAATTGACTAACATAACCTAGGCCTCATCCCAGGTGACGGCATCGGCCGCGAAGTCATCCCCGCCGGCCGCCGCATCCTCGAGGCCCTCCCCTCCTCCTTCGGCCTAAAATTCTCCTTTTCGCACCACGAAGCCGGCTGGGAAACCTTCCAGAAGACTGGCGCCGCACTCCCCGATGCAACTGTCGAAGCGCTGAAATCCGACTGCGATGGCGCCCTCTTCGGAGCCGTCAGCTCACCCACCGTGCAGACCAAGGGCTACTCTAGCCCCATTGTCGCTCTGCGCAAAAGAATGAAGCTCTACGCCAACGTACGACCCGTTAAGAGCGTGAAAGGTGGCCTCCGAGACGTCGATCTAGTCATTGTGCGGGAGAACACGGAGGACCTCTACGTCAAGGAGGAGAAGACATACACCGCACCTGACGGCAGCAAGATCGCCGAAGCAATCAAGCGAATCTCTGAAACTGCATCCTTCAACATTTCCGAAATGGCCGGCGACATTGCCCTCCGCCGCCAACGCGTTCGCTCCTCTGGCGCCCCCTCCATCCACACCAGCCCGCTCGTGACCATCACACACAAGTCCAACGTCTTGTCGCAAACCGACGGCCTCTTCCGCGAAACAGCACGTCGCGCGCTGCAAAACCCTAAATACTCTGGTGTGAATGTCGAAGAGCAGATTGTGGATTCAATGGTGTACAAACTTTTCCGTCAACCAGAGGACTACGACGTCATCGTTGCACCCAACCTCTACGGCGATATCCTATCTGACGGAGCCGCTGCGCTTGTTGGATCGCTCGGCCTCGTTCCTTCTGCCAACGTAGGCAAGGACTTTGTTATCGGCGAGCCGTGTCATGGTTCTGCACCGGACATCGAGGGCCAGGGCATTGCGAATCCAATCGCAACGATCAGGAGCACAGCGTTGATGCTCGAGTTCATCGGTGAAGAGGAGGCCGCGGCGAAGATTTACCAGGCAGTTGATGCCAACCTTGAGGAGGCTAAGCTGTTGAGCCCAGATATGGGCGGTAAGGCGAAGACCGAGGAGATTATTGAGGATATCTGCAAGAGGTTGTAAATAGGTCGTGACGGGGCGTGTAGATGACATGCAGGTCATCATGATTCAGGCCGACCTTCACGGGAGAGTAGAAGGGAACAGATGCATGGCGTATGCTTGAATGCACAGCATTGGTCTATATACACTATACATGATCTGACTGCTACTACCGATTCATATCCCTCTTCATCCTGTACGCTTCATTTACAAACAGTACCAAGCAACACACTAGCCAATGCAGCAAAAACGCTCTCATCCCAAACAGAGCCACGACTAAACCCAAAGCATCCGCCACCAGATTGGCATAGGTAGAAGGTAATCTTGGTATCACATGGCCGTCCCGCATCATGCCTTGCATCCGCTGTGCTAACCCACGCTGCTTACGTGTATCACAAGTCACACTACCTTATAAACCTTTCTGAACCCCCGTCTCTAAACTCAAACCCTCTGCCCGTTTGCCGACTTACGTCCTCTCTGAAGGATTAAACAGGTAGATACATGATGGTGTCTGGAAACTTGCGAGATGGAGGAGTGGGGGATAGGCTTGCTGTGCTTCGGCCGCTGGGTGAGTGTTTGTTCACCATATTGCATTGCATTCCACTCTCACTGCGCTCCGCTGCGCTGCGCTGCGCTTCAAAAGGACGATACGGACGATATGGACCACACCCTACCAAACTAACCACCACCCCCAGGCCAATCCGAAAAACTCTCCTCAGTATCTCACGCCCTCGGTTTCTTCAAGAACGTAGGAGTATCCGCACACTACACTCTCTCCCGCTTCCCCTCCCACTCCAACTCCACAGATGCAGAAACAACGGACCTGCACCGCGTCATCCACGCAGCATTAGCAGACGTGATCCGCAAGAACGGCATTCTAGCTGCTATCCCCGTGGACGAAGCGTCTCCGGATGCGTATTTTGCGCGGCTACCAGCTATTGATCTTGCGCGGTGCGTGGTCTGGAAACTGCGTGAGGCGGCGAGTGAAAAAGAAGGAGGAGAAGGAGGAAGAGGAGGAGAAGAAGATGACGAGCTAGACGCTATCCTGCAAGAACAGCATAACACCGATTTCAAAACCGAGTACGGCGCGCTACCCTTCTGGCGCTTGGTTATCCTGTGGGATTACGGGACCGAGATGAGTTTCACCGCGTGTTTTATTTTCCACCATAGTCTCGGTGGTGGCGCGACGGGCGCGATATTTCATACTTGTTTCCGACAAGCGCTCGATGCTACTATCTCTCTGCCTTCTATGATGGCAGACAGCAGCTCGCTCGTAACCCTCGATTCGGGTGCCCAGCTTCTCCAGCCCCTAGAACAGCTCCATCCTCTGCCGCTGAATGGGAATCCGAAGGATTATCGGACGCAAAAAGAACTAAAGGAATGGTTTGGAAAGCCTATTCATGTCCCCCTCATAACGCATTACCGCACGCTTTACTTCTCTCCGGCTTGCACTGCAGAGTTTGCAAAGAGGTGCAAGGAGAGTGGCTTTACAGTGACCTGCGGTCTCACCGCTGTACTAGCTTCTGCTCTCTTCTCAGCTCTACCTAGTACGGTCGAAGCACTCACGGGAATCATACCGATAAATCTACGTCCGTGGCTCAATTTACCTGCCGGGTCTGCGAATGGCGCCATGGGCAGTTTCATCGACGCGATGAAAGTGCAAATTCGACGGTCGCAGTATGAAGATGAAGATGCCGATGGGGATCAAGAAAAGAGCAAGTTCAGGGGACTGCGCGCCGCACGTCATACCGCAGAAGAGATGAAGAGATATCTCACGGCCAACGCCTCGTCGTCTGGAGAGCCATATACTTCCGTCGCGGTGTTCAAATCCATTCCGGATATTGCTGCGGTATTCACATCCATGCTTGGTTCGCCCCGCGACGCGGCGTTTGAAATATCGAACTTGGGCCGCTTCGAATCTCAATCTCAATCTCCACGCCGTGGTCACGATCAGGGCACAGACACCGATCAAGAAACTGCGCAGTGGCGTATTGGCAGAATGACATTCAGTCGCAGCGCCGTCGCATTCGGTGCGGCGATTACAACGAGTGTCATCACAGGGCCAGATGGCGGGTTGAGCGTGGGGGTTTGCTGGCAAGATGGCGTTGTCGAGAATAGCGTTGTGGAACTTGTCATGCAGAAATTTAGGCAGGGCGTTCAGTCAGATAGTTTCTGATTGGGCGAGAATTGGCCATGTGCAAGTGAACGAGGACGTAGAAGTGGAGCTGTGCGAATAAACACTCTTTCCAGCCATTTGCCGATAATGCGCTCAAACCGACGCAACGGAGTCGTTGCAGCGGGTGAGCTAAACAAAGAACATCTTGGCATAGGATAAGGCCCGAATACATGCGGGTATTTGCTTCGCTACGCATGCGCCCCGGGAACGAAGCTGGATGTGTTCTAGTTGAGCTTGTCAACATTTGCGCTAGACCGGTGAGGCAGTTGTAATAAGTTAGGTTAGGTCATACTTGTGCCAAGACCTCGTTGATACCACTGGTTGTGACGGAACTTGTAACACATTGCCTTTTCCAAGGGCAAACATGTTGGTTGTATGACACTTGCGTGACTGACCGGTACATTGGTGTCGCTCTCCACAAAGCTAAATTTGGTCCACTACACCGCGTCCGACTACCGCATGATATGTAGGCATGGCTAGGAAGACGAAGCTGCAGTCTACGAGCTGAGCATCCCAGTTGTGGGATCCGAGGTTGTCAGCAAGACGGTGTGGGAAACGTGTTGAGGCAAACAGAGTCGTACCACGTCTGCAAAGTGAGGCTTGTCTCACCGCACGGTTGGGTATGCATTTGATGCATGTGGTGGATTGTGTCGCCAGTTGGTACGCCTGCAAAGATGTGGGGTTGGGTCTTTTCACAGACCTCGTATCATATGCGGCAAGGAAGCTATCGTATCTTTGACTCATGTCACGGTTCATGGAGTAAGTCTTACTGACGGGGCGTCCCTGAACCGGCAGAGACGTAATCAGAACCACGTTGGGGAAGGAGAAAGCGTGGCGCGAAGAAACGCCCTGGTCAAATGTGAGTGTCGGTTTAGGAATGAATCGTGTAACACAATGGTCCATTCACGACAGTGGTTAAGATGTCAATAACATGCAAGTGCCTTTCGTGATCGTATGTGAGATGACTCAACGGCGGGAGTGCAGCCAACTCATCTCAATGTTGGACCTGATCAGCCTCAGGTCATCCTCCATTAGTCTTCCGCTTTCAAAGGCACCAACATCCTCCTCAGCCATGCCCGCTTGGCAGCAATCGCTGCACCAACGACGGGAACTTGAGGATTCTCAATAGCATCGAATAGATGAGTTCCTCCGGGCCAGACATGCAGCTCGCACGACGAACCACATCGCCACAAGTTCATAGCGTACATGACTGCAGGATCGCGAAAGACCTCGCATTCAGCTGCATCGATGTAAGCCTGAGGTAAGTCGGAAAGGTCCGTAGCTCGGGAAGGCGATTGATACATGGTGACTGCATCAGTGCCACGCTGACCTGCAAGGGCATGGTTCCAGGCCGCACGGTTTGTGACACCGTTCCATGGCACGCCGTATTCGAATTGGTCATCCGAGACGCTGTTGCACCGGTCGTCGAGCATGGGTGAGAGTAACATCTGCGCTTTGATCGGCACGGTAGGGACCTGACTGTCGCGGGCCATAAGGCAGGCAGCTGCAGCGAGGGGCGCGCCACCAGAAGACCCGCATACGACAATGCCCGCAGGATTGATGCCTAGGCTCGTGGCGTTTTTCGAGAGCCAGACGAGCCCTTCGAAGCAGTCCTCGGCTCCTCCTGGTGCAGGCGTCTCGGGCGCAAGCCGATATTCGACCGAGGCGATTATGCACGGTATGTTTTGGACTAGATCGATCAGCTGGGCGACGGCGCTGAAGCGGTCGCCTGAGATCATGCCGCCACCGTGTATGTGGTACAAAATGGGTAGTGCATTGGCTGAAGTCTTCGGGGCGAAGATGGACAAGGCGATAGCGTGACCAGACGAGCTAGGGACGACATGATGCGCATGCGTCAGATGCGGGTTCGCGGAAAGGATTGGCTCGGGGCTGCCACCAACATCCAGGCTACGGAGAAAGGAGACATCCAGCTCCTCAGGCAGAAGGACTGAGTCGATTATGGGTGCCAGACCAGGATCGATGGGAGGTCTGGGGATCGTGATGCGCGGGTCCAGCTGCGCGGCCTGCGAATAGGGGTACTGGTAGGCTAAGGGATCAGAGGCCATGATGGCGGGTGAGAATGTGTTAGCGAGCCGCAAAGTGACATGGCTTTGCATGTGTAAATGTAGATGGTTGCGACGAAATGCAGAGGCATCGTGCTGACAGTAAGCGGAGATGCAGGAGGAATCCGCGAACCAGGATGAAGAAGAAGCAATGTATGACCACAGGCCCTGTCCAACGGCCCGCTCCACTGATTGGGATCTTAGTGCGTATTACCCGCGGTGGCGAGCATTATCCCGACACCGTCCTATCCCACGTACCAGACTTTCACCACATGCTTCCCACGAGTATGCAGTCGGGTCTAGTCCGTACCACGAGGCCCCTGTCGGACTAGCCACTAAGCTGCGCTCTGTGATCACCTTCTCAGGCAAGCGCATTTTGTCATGAGCGCATTTTCGAATGAGCAGTTTTCGCATGAGCACGTTTCGGCTATCACCTGCTCTTAATAGCAAGTTTAGCGACGCGGTCATGGCCGCTAGAAGTGTCATATTCAAGTCCAACAAGCAGTCGTTCTCTGTCTTAACCTCGTGCGGACTTATGCTCCGCAGTCAAGAGATAATCTCTTCGCCCTACGGAGATCTCATGTGAGTCTGACGCCGAAGCCCTCGTACAGGAGATATGTGGTATGGGTGACGTCGGGATCGAAGATTGGATGGGCGTGGCCGCCGAACGGCGTGAACTAGTTGGTCGTGTGTCCCCATGTGCATAACACGTTGCGAACACGATTTGGTTCGACCGTAAGACTGCAGTATCACTGTCAAGGTTGCTACTCTCACGCTTCCAGGATGCTTACCTGCTTCTCTTAGCCTCTAGATAATCATCGTATGCAATCGTTGCTAGGCGGTGTGCTAAACTGGCGGCAGTGGCCGAGGACTGCTATATCGGAGCATCGTATAAGCTTATAGACAGCTGTGGACCACGCTCGGGTCTAAGACGTCGAGATGTCGACCTATGGAGTCTCGTAGGACCAGAGATGCGCACCAAGACTGGCGAAAGAGGTGGAGGTAGTGTTGGAAGCATTGATAATGTTGGTGTAAGCGCGCACGATGTTGGAAACGTTGATGCAAGATTGAGCATCTCGCCGTTTATGGCAGACCACTTGAGCTCGCATCTCCTAGTATTAGTCTCGATCAAAGTACGAAAATGGCCTAAATTGAACATGCGCCTGAAATTGCGAACATGTGGCGTGGTGGGTGCAGTAGTGAGGCAGCTTGGCGGTGGAGTTCGACGAGCGAGTTTGGCGCTCGGACACCCGCTGATCACGTGGATCTTGGCACCCCTTCGTTAGACGTCGGCAAGAGCTGACATGCCTTCACTCCAACCGTCCTGCAATGTCAACCATCTTAACCACATTGCACTTTAGTCTCCGTCCGCACATCAATCATTGCATGGGTCTCGTCGCCTGTCAGATGCATTATTTTCAAGCAAGATGGCTTGGCAGAAGGACACCGTGCATGCCCACCGTTGAGCTTCCAATCCCAGCTGGCTTCGTAAACCTCCAACCCCATCAATGGCAGTGCTGTCTCGTAACAGCGAACTTTGCTCCCGCTGCCATGACTCGGACGATGCGCTGACTGTACTGTGCCCGGGAAGAGGCAAGTCGGCGAACGTCGTCTCGCCTCGAACAACCTCATATCACCTCAGCCACCCCTGCAATGCCGGCGCTTGGCCAGTGACTGCGTGCCGCTTCGGAAGATACAGTCTGATCGTGACTGCCATCAGCCTTCGTCTGACCCGATGCCCCATGTGGCACTCATCTCTCTTGCCCGCTTACTCCACAAAGCCTAAACTACCTAATCCTAGTGTCTTTATATGAACAACTCCAAAACTTGAGGAAAGACTCTACTCACCTTAGAAAACCACAAGTCTATTGATGTCTCACGCGTTATGGTCGACATGACGGTACGCCTTGACGGCTTGACTGGTGGCAGTCCCGCTGGACTTGGAATATCGCTCCCGCACGAAGACTCGTCGGTTCCTGGAACCAATTCCAAAAGTAGCGACGTATCTAACACCATTCTCGACATCATTTACGAACACGCTCTCAACAAGTTCGATGACTCCAAAGAGCGCCTAGCCGCAGGAACGGCAAGCTTCTTGTCCGTAATCGAACAATTCGTTGTTGATGGCAAACGCGTCGAAGCATGTTTGCCGGCCTTTCCCTTCAAGTCGGCTAACAAGGTTTACAAAGTGCTTGGTTCACTACCCGATAAGGCTGAGGAACTAGCGCTTCAACGGCTGAACAACATGTGCGCCAGGATCAAGGATGTCTACAAGCCCGGAGCCAGAGTCACCATCATATCAGATGGCATCACCTACAACGGTACGTATATCCAGTCTCAGTCGAGATGGTCCATCCTGATAACTAGATGTAGACCTGCTATCGATATCCGACCGCGAGACCTGGAACTATGGGGAGGCTTTGCGACAGATGGCGACGGAGAGGAAATTTACATACATCGATTTCTCCCGCTTCAAAGACATACTTGACTTTCCTCTGCCGGACAAGCTGCGAGAAATCACCTACGTCGCCAACTGCACCAATTTTAGACGACTGCTTTTGAACAAGTATGGACGGCCAGACATTGACATCGACAAGGAGATCAGAGACAACACAGACACTCGACTCACCTATCTCGGCTACCGCAAGTTTCTCGAGTCGGATCTAAAACACATCTTCGCGCTTGGAGAAAACCGAGGCAGCAACCAGTACAAGAGGGACGTGAAGTATCTTGCTAAGCAAATGCTCCTCAGAGGATATGTACGTTGGTGGCCTCATTTCTTACACGACTGAGCTATTGGAAACTAATGATAAGCACAGGCGTTCGCTGGAGCAGTCAAAGAAGCGTTTCCAAACCATCTGAGGCTCTCAATACACGAATCAATCGGCGAGCACAAAGTGTCGATAAGCCTTCTAAACACCAGATCTGGTTATACCACACCATGGCATTGCAGCGTAGCCTTGCTAGCCAACGGAGACTTGGTGAGCGCTCCCATGGGCGAGTTTCAGAAGGACCAACGGCTCGAACTCGTTTACGAGAATGGACGACCAAGCTACTTCAAGGAACGGGAGCTGCAAGGAGCGGATATGCCGTGGATAAACGAGGCAAATGCCAGCTATCTGCAGGCTCGAAGCCTCTTCAATGGGACACAGAGTGGGTATTCGTCGCCGAGTGCGAGCTCAATCGTCAGTGGCGTGTCGACTCCACCCACCTCGTACGAACAGTCGCCACCACGTTCATCGCCCAGAATCAGCAACAGCATGATGACTCCCGAGACGTCCTACACCAATGGCGCGGGG
>JAESFQ010000615.1_pt1 | contig 13103 bp, 12 predicted proteins | sample 9269431 | NCBI WGS metagenome assembly JAESFQ01 (sample SAMN14502588, study PRJNA617103) | algae metagenome | isolation source: Plectolyngbya sp. WJT66-NPBG17 and co-occurring heterotrophs from well... | place: USA: Mojave Desert, Joshua Tree National Park, California | collected 2006-08-06
ATCGACACTACATGAGTCTGATAGAAGGCGCGTGAAGAGGTGGGGGCCAGTGGGGTGTTCAGGGTGGGTTGGGGCCGTGCAGGGCTATCGATAGCGTGCGGCAAGATCCCTGCCATGTCAAAAAAGTTCGAGGCCAAAAAAGTGAAATGTTGGCGCGCAGTCGTCTACAACACCGCCCAAGTTGCCCGTCATGTCGCTCGAAGAGAGACTGTCCAAGATTCGGGACAGCCCAAAGCTGCAAGGCCAGCAGCATGTATGTCACATTTTTCACTTCTCGGTGTCGTCGCATCCTAACCAATCCAGACGCATGTCCTACTCTCGGCCATTGAAGACACGCTCCGCCAGCAGAACTCAGAGTTCACCCCGACGGCGTACTTTGCCGCATTGCTGTCGCTGCTTGGCCGCCAGATCACCGCGCAGGGCATCGCGAACAAAGACACGGCGACGGCGACCATCTACCTCCTCGACCTCGTCACGCCCAACGTCCCCGCCCCGCTGCTGCGAAGCAAGTTCACCGACATCCTCACCAACCTCGCGCCCGCCCTCACAGCTCAAGACGCCGATGCGCCGCTTATCCGATCTTCGATAGGATGTTTGGAGTCTTTGCTGGTGGTGCAGGATGCGCGCGCATGGGAGCTGCCGCAGACAACCATCAGCCCGCGGAGAGCTGTCGCCGGTCTGCTCCAAATCTCCGTCGACCACAGGCCAAAAGTGAGGAAGAGGGCACAAGAGGCACTGAGGAAGGTGCTGGCGAACCCACCACCAAGCCCTGCTCTAGACCACCCGGCCGCCGACATGTGCGCCGAGACGGCCCAAAAGATGCTCAAGGACATCGCGGCAGAGGCGGCAGCCAAGGCGCGCAAACACAAGGGAAAGAAGGAGGTAGACAACAAGGACCCCGATCTGATACATGCCCTACAGCTCATCAAGACGATTGCGACTTCGTCGGGTGGTTGGCCAAGCACCAAGATCGATGTTCTGTGTGAGCTGTTGCTGAACATCTCCAAGTCGACCAACGAATTCCTAACCATGGCTGCTTTCGACATTTTCGAGGTCATCTTCGCCGGCATGGCCGATGAACTGGCTTCCGCCAAGCTTCCCAGGCTCCTCGAGGTCATCTCCGAACTGCAACCCTCCAAAAATGATTCACAGCTTTTGCCTCCATGGATAGCCGTCATCTCACGCGGATACGAAGTCTCGGCCCAAATCGAACCCGAGGATACTTTTATGAAACTCCCGGACCTGTTCATTATGATTGCCGAATTTCTCACGTCCTCATCGCACAACATCCGAATATCCGCCTCCGAGTGCCTCATCTCCTTCCTCGTAAACCTCGTACCCGACAGCGTTATCCTAGAACCCTCCGTATACGATGAGAAGACGCTTGAGAAGGTAGCAAAGATTGCGCAGGATCTGTTGAGTGTTAAATACCAAGCTGCGTGGATGGAAGTGTTCAGCGTCTTATCCGCCATGTTTGAGACCCTCAGATGGCGCTCAGACCCTATTCTGAAGCCTGTCTTGAAGGTGGTTGGAGATCTGAGGGGCAACGATAGCTTCGCTGGCAAAAAGGAGGCGGATGCAGTCATCTCAAGAGCCATCAGTGCAATGGGTCCCGATGTCGTACTGGACATCCTCCCTTTGAACCTCCCCCGACCGCCCCCAGGACAGACCGGAAGAGTCTGGATGCTGCCGCTTCTTCGCGATTCAGTCCACAACACAAAGTTGGCACACTTCAGAACCGAGATGGTGCCGCTGAGTGAGGAGCTATACCAGAAAGTCATTGACCATGGTGAGAAAGAGAAGACAATGGAGATCAAAGTGTTTGAAACAGTTGTACAGCAAATTTGGTCCATCCTTCCTGGATACTGCGATCTGCCTTTGGACCTGGTCGAAGCCTTTGACCAGAGCTTTTGCGAGATGTTAGCAAACTTACTCTACGGCCAGGCTGATCTACGAACGGACGTCTGCCGGGCTCTCCAAAACTTGGTCGATAGCAACAAGGCAATCGTGGAGCTGGAGTCTGACGACGACCTACTTGCGCAAGCTCGGATATCAAAGGCCGACGCAAAGAAGAACCTCGACCACTTGGCGGGTTTCGCTAGCAACATGCTTGCAGTCCTATTCAACGTCTACAGTCAAACCCTACCACAGTACCGTGGCACTATCCTTAGGACCATCAATGCTTACCTGAGCATCATTCCTGAGCGTGAGCTCATGGAAACCTTTGAGCGAGTTGCTTCTAACCTTGAAGCTTCACTACCGGAGCCTGGCTCGCAGACGCAAGCAGCCAAGCAGAAGCAGGAGACAGGCCCGAACAAAATGCCTCCGATGAGCCACACCTTGATGGATCTCATCATCACCATTGCTCTATACCTCCCACGCGACAGCTACCGCTCGCTCTTCCGCATGGCTGAGATCATGATCAACAGGGAAAACGAGCCCCAACTACAGAAGAAGGCTTACAAGCTCATTCCTCGTCTTGCAGAGTCGGAGATGGGTAAGGAAGCTTTGAAAGAGCGCAACGGCGAGCTACAACAGCTCTTGATAGGAAGCGCAGAGAAAGCTTCTGCTCCGGCGCGGCGCGACAGACTGAATGCACTATTCCAAGTCATCGAATCCCTACCCTCAAGCGATCTGCACTTCATCCCCGCCATTCTCTCCGAAGTAGTCATTTCTGCCAAGGAGACGAATGAGAAGGCAAGAGAGGCAGCCTACAATCTGCTTGTCGCCATGGGTGAGAAGATGGCAGAGGGAGGCCAGGTCGTGCAAGCCAAGGTACCCAACATGCCCGCTGATGCGCCAACTGTCGAGGCCTCGCTTGAGGAATACTTCACCATGGTATCGGCTGGTTTGGCCGCCACCACGCCACATATGATTTCTGCGTCTATAACCGCCGTCACACGTATCCTCTATCAGTTCCACGACCAGATATCCAAAGAAACAATAACCAACCTCTGCGACCTCATGGACATCTTCCTCCAGAACCCCAATCGCGAGATCGTACGCAGTGTGCTTGGTTTCGTAAAGGTTGAGGTCATTTCGTTACCAGAGTCGCTTGTACGACCACGTCTCAACACCCTACTCAAGAACCTAATGGTCTGGAGTCACGAACACAAGGCACACTTCAAGGCCAAGGTCAAGCACATTGTCGAACGAATGGTCCGGAAATTTGGAGTAGAAGAAGTCGAGCGCGCTACTCCTGAGGAAGATCGCAAGCTCATCACCAACATCCGTAAGACACGCGAGCAGCGCAAGAAGAAGAAGCAGCAGGCTGCAGAGGATGGTGAGGAGCCGACCGAGAAGCGAAAGGGCAAGTTTGAAAGCGAATACGACCAAGCTGTGTATGGCAGTGAAAGCGAGGAGAGCGACGGTGACTCAGAGGACGAGTTTGTCAAGAGCCAAAGCAAGCAACAGCGGGGCGGTGCAAAGGGGGGCAACACATACATCATCGAGGACGAAGATGAGCCGCTCGATCTACTCTCCAAACGTGCTCTCGGAAACATTTCTTCGACAAAGCCTCTACGCCAACGCAAGCAGCCTCAGAAGATGAAGGCCCGCACAAACGAGGACGGCAAGCTGATCATCGGCGATTCCGATGAGGAGGTCGAGACCAAGGGCAAGAAATCCAAGAAACACGACGCAGTTGATGAAGACATTCTTATGGATATCGACGAGAACAACACATCTCTGGAAGCAGGTATCAACGCTTACGTAGACGCGATCCGCGGTCGTGACACAGCCCAGACTGGTCAGAAAGGCAGACTCAAGTTCAGCAACAAGCGCACACATGAGGATGATGAGATGGATATGGAGGACGATGGCGGAGAGGCAGATTGGCAGGAGGTGCGAAAGGCGAAATCCGGTTCGGGAATGGGTAGGGGCGGTGTAAAGAGCGGAGGCGCAGGGCAAAAGAGTCAGAGGAGAGGCCTGGGTCAGGAACGGACAAGAGGCGGTAACACCAGTGGTGGAGAGGGCCGAGGAGGCAAAGGCAGAGTTGAAAAGACGAGGAGTCCGCGGGGCAGGGGTGGTGCGCGTGGTGGTGGCTTCAGAGGAAGAGGAAACGGCCCGAGTGGCAAGTGGAGTGGACCGAAGTAGGATGTGAGGAAAGATTATTTACTGTAGTAGCAAGACAAAAAGGGAGGACGGGCGTTGAGGTGTAGTCACGTTTTCTTACGGTATTCAATGAACGTAGATATCCATGTCGCTGCTTCATTTATTCCAAGACATAGCAACATGAACGTGGGAAAAGTGCTACGCACCCCTAAACTCGGTCGTCGGTAACAAAGGAGTGCGAACCACACATACGCCGACATGCTTAGGATGGGTGTGTAAAATTAAGACCCCCCATCCATCAAAAGAAAGATCTGATATCACCCCGTAAAAGTACAAATAGCGGATCTTAATCTATTGCCGAGCACCACGGTACAAAGTTGGGGCGGGGACGGAGTTTACCTATATCGTCGGTACGCCTTCCCCACATACCGAGATGTAAGGCGGGGTTAGCTCAACCCGCGTGTACAACCCTGCAGTATGATTACTATGCTAACTAACATGAAATTTATTTTCTGTTATTAAGATACTGGTATTTTGGCCTTTCTAGTAAGCGGAAGGGGATGATTGAGAAGAGCTCGGGAAGGTTGGGCATTGGATGGTGTTCGTGTGATGGGATGGGTGGGATGGGGTGGTTTCTAATCCCTAGACACACACATACACCAGAATCCAGCGGCTTGGTGAAGTCGGGTTCCGAGGTGAGCGGAGAGCGCGTGGAGGAGTATGAGCATGTCGTGACTCGTGGTAAGTGGGAAGTAGGGCGAGATCTGAGGATTCGGATTTATCGGCAGATGTTTGTTGTGGAGAATGGACGCGTGATCGACCGCGCAAGGTTTGGCTATGCTGTAATGAGGTACGTTGATGGGCATGTACGGCTTGAGATCTGCATCTGGATAAATGTTTACCTGGTTGTTGTATAAAGGTTGGAGTACCGGGTTATACTACGTCTTACCTCTAGCCTACAGCCATCAGTTTACCACCCTCTCAGTACATCCACAATGGCAACCACGGCCACCCCATCCCTCTCCCGCAACGACTCCGTCATGCCCTCGCCATCTCGTCCTCTGAAACCAGAAACCAAACTTCCTCGTGTCTCCCTCCCCACCGGCGCACCAACACCGTACTTCCTCCCCTCCCACACAGGCGAACACCTCACAATCCCCGGCACAAAAGCCGTCTTCCGCATCCTCTGCTCAGCAGCCGAGACCAACAACACCATGAGCGTCTTCGGGCAAGACGGCGTCCTAGCCGACCCCCCAGGCTTCCACTACCACAACCACGCCCACGACGTCTTCATGTGCACAAAAGGGCGGCTAAAGATCTGGGCCGGCGACAAGTGTCGCATTCTCTACCCTGGCGACTTCGCCTACGTACCACCAGGCGTGGTACACCAACCGCAATTACTAGACCAAGGCCCCAACGAATCCATGGGCCTCGTGACACCGGGTGACTGGGTAGATTTCTTCCGTTTCGTAGGCGAGGACTACGGCGGTGTACTGTGCGATGAATTCGACAACCGGAACACAGGCGCTGTATTCGGGCCCAAGATCCGCGAGATCAAAGAGCGCTTCGATGTAGTTTTCCAACCGCAGTTCCAGGGCGCAGACGTATCGGATTTCGAGCAAGGAGAATGCGTGTTGCCAGCGGGCCAGGAAGCGTATTTCTTGAAAGCGAATACTGGACCGTGTTTCTTGCTTGAAGGTGTTTTGTCCAGGCCGTTTATCACTACGCGGCAGAGTAAAGGACCGTTGGGAAATTTTGCTATTACGAGTATTGAGTCTGGAAGCGAGTTGAGGAATTCGGTGCTGAGTAAGGGGGTTCGGTTCGACAAGGTACATCAGGTGTATCATGTTTTGGATGGAGCGATATTGCTGATGGTGGATGGCGAGGCGGGGCATATGGTTAGAGCGGGCGAGACGGCGTTCATACCTGTGGGGACGGAGGTTGCGGTCGAGTTTGTGGATAGGTATGTGAGGTTTTGGTCTTTTGCTAGTGGAGATGGGTTGGAGACGTTGATCGCGGAAGCGGGAGGCGCTTTTGAGGGGAAAGTAGTGCCTGATCGGACGAGGAGTGTGGATGTGGAGAAGGTGCGGGAAGTTGCGAAGCAGTTGAATATCAAGATCGATGTATAGTTTTCATTACGAGATCGCTCGCCTATGTTTTTACGTTCAGTTCCAGCATACTATCATACATGGTGAATCGAGAACAGAGATAGCATGTAAGTCTCGAACTCGGCCTCGGTGTATACAAGCCTTTACGCATGCGATGCTTCGTCAGTTATTGCCACAGTCCTTGCATGTGCGAAGCGATGGGCAATGGTGGCGACGTCGGCGGCAGACATCAGTGACACCCAAACGACGTGTTACATGTAGATCTAGTACATCAAATTCGAACATTTAGACAAACTAGAACAAGGTATGTCGGAGCGCAGGAAGTGGTGTTATCGAAGTAGTGAAGTTGATGCCTATTGAACACGAGCTTACTGCAACGCAAGCTGAGAATGATGCGTGCGAGACTTACTGGCCACTAGAGCAACATACGTTCTGGCTGGACATGGATATTTCCACTCTATGTGAGCCGTTGCTCGTGCAGTATGTATGCCTGAATCATACTGTGAATTGGGTTGTTACCAGCGATGTCTACGGCCATTGGCTGGAGCGGCATACCGATACTCAACGCCGCGTGGTGTTTCTTCAACTGCAGCTAAGGGCTTGGTGGTCGCTATAATAAGAGCTTTGAAGGACTCTTTCATGGGCGCTTTGGAGTCCAGGACACTATCTACTTTGCTGGTTCGTGGTCCGAAGGCGCAGTCCGGGAGGCTTGCGCTATTCGACGTAGGAACTACTACTGGCCGACCATTGGACAGAACTCCTGTCCACTCAGCGTCCAGATGGCACTATCAGCGTCCCGATGGTGTTATCTGATTGATCAACAATGCGCTCAGCCTCACAAGTTCGACTAGGGCTGGGAGCTGAACTTCGCTTGGGGCCGAACTTTACGTCGGACTGTGTAGGTTGGCGAGGGCGGTGCTTTTCGAGATGCCTTGCTGCCTTCCACCATCGTGAAGTGGGAAGAATATTCAAGGTATCTGTGAGATTGGGAGCCTTAGTGAACACGAAAAAAAAAGATTTAAATGTTTGAAGCTCCGCGCTCCTTGTTGAGACATAACGGCAGCCAAACGCCAGAAAATCACACGCTAAGCAATCACATTCGCAGCCAATGCTCCTCGTTCCCATCATCCTCTCCACCCTGGTGGCCTTCGCCTTTGCCCAGGGTACGGCCGTGCCCTGTTCATCCTTCTGGCCTGGCGTCACGCCCGGCGACAGTAACACGCGCGACTCCCTTTGCTATGTCCACCAGGGCACACCTGAGATCATCGGCACGGTCAACTACATCTTCGCCTACGAGACGGCGTGGGCGCAAGACCCCAATTCGCAAGCGCAGCTTGACTCGCTAGCAACGCTAGTACACGATGCCATGCTGAGCATCGTCCCCTCTTACGGGACGCTGCAGAATAACATCCCGGACGTTGTTGTCATCCTTACGACTCTTAGCCTTTCCGATGAACAAGCTGACACCAGCCGCCCACTCTCTAACGGGCCCTGCCAGGTCCAGCTCTCGAGTGCCTGGTGGGAAGCTCCCGGTGCGAGTGAGGATGGCAAGCGCATGCAGACGATCGCGCACGAGATGTACCACTGCGTGCAGAGCGAGTTCTGGGGTGACGCCTTCAATACCGTGCCCGACAACTGGGTCATCGAATCGAGCGCCGAGTACTTTTCCAATGTCGTCTTTCCCTTCGTTAATGACGAGTGGAGCACGGCTGCAGTTTACCGCCAGGAGGTGGCTATCTTCGACAATGACATTTATGCCGCCAATATCTTCTTCCAGTCTATGGAGCAGGCGTATGGGCCCTTCTTCATCAACAACTGGGTAAAAGGTTCGACCCTCGTAGACAGTCCCGAAGCCGAGCGCACTCGCCTCGCGAGGCTTAGCAGCTTCGCCGACGACTTCCACTCCTTCGGCCGGCAGTTCACGAGCGGCCAGATCCGCGACACGAGCGGCGCCTGGCTCAAAAAGTACCAGCAGGTGCTCGACACGATCGCCTTCCCCCTCTCTATGGACAAGACGAGCGCGAGACTCTCGCTAAGCCCAACAACCTTCACCATCAACACGTATCGCTTCGAGCTCGCAACGGGCCAGACAGTGCAGATTACATACTCGAGCGACAAGCCCAACGTGCGCGTCTCATATATGCTGGATGGTGACAGCGTGTGGATCGATATGCCCGGCGGCAGTGACGCGGTGGGCGCCGAGGGGACCATCGTGGTGCAGTGCAAGAGTGAAGACCAGTCGGTCGGTATGGTAGGTGTGCTGGTACTGATCACGGCCACGGACGACGCTGTTGCGGTAAATGTGGAACTGGAAGTCGACCAAACGTCGCAGGACGAGAATTGCCACTGCCCGCAGTCCTCGGACGGCGGCACCAGTGGGGGCCAGAGGCTGCGCCGTCGCGGGCTGGACCGTTGCGGGAAGATACCGACGACACCAACGTCACCGACGACACCGACGCCGACGACGCCGCCCGGCTCGGTCTCCAACCAGTGCGCGGCTGTCGCGGGCCAGCCGGTCCACGACGCTTGTCTCGAGGGCAAGACATGGATGCTCGACCGCGATGCCATCGAACAGGGGCTACGCTCCCAATCCCTTCCCGACATAACGATCATCAATCCTGTCGTCCTGGGCTCTGGCCACTTTGCCATCACCGGCACTAACGCGACCTTCACCTACACGAATTTCGAGATTGACATGGTCATACAGGTGGCGGGAATCGACTTTCCGACCAAGACGGTTGTCAATGGCGCCTTTGAGGCCAACTTCTACATTCAGCAGCCAGGCCAGTTCTGCCTGGATGTGTACTGGGGCGAGGGCAGCGCTGTGCAGACGAACCTGCTAGTGGGCGGGTACAGCGTCGATCTCGGGCCCGGGGATGGCTTCGTCCCACCGAGTTACCGGGTTGGCTATACGTGCTCGGCGGATAGTTTGATCATGTCGATGGATGATGGGACTCAAACGTGGGGTCCCTATGTGTATACTATTTAACAGCTCCGCTCAAAGTACTTAGACGAAGGAGCTCGTATTCTCCGAGTTTTAGGCCTGTGCCCCACCCCACCAAATGCAATCGCGCATCCCAAACAGATGAGCTGGCACTCTCCCGGGCCGTATCGGTAACAACAACGTCGTCCTCACATGTCAGCCACATGGGCATCCGCGCTGCTACGTTCAGTGCAGAGCAAGCCATGTCCAAAGCAGAGGTCGGGAATCGGCCGGTCATTCAAGCAGCACAGAGGAGTAGTGCAGTGCGACTGAGGCAAAACAGAAGGTCGACGGGCTTTATCTTCTCATACTTCCCGTTTGTGGATTGGTACATAAGGTCACACATAATTGGCGAAGTAGATGCACCGTACTGCTAATGGGATACATGAGTAAGATGCCATCGTCTTAACGCTGGTGGTAGGACTGCCTGCGACGCTGAATGCTTGTGACTGAGAAGGAAAGGGAAGTATTATTACAGATAGGCTATATACGCTAAGTCTAAGGGATTAAAAGTGCTTGCGGAACTTCCGCTGAATTAGTGCAGGCGATGAATCAGTCTTTCTGGTCTAGTTTACACAAACGCTTGATTGATGACCAAAATCAAAACAGCAAAGAAATTACCAGCATTCAGTAGAAAACGCTAGATCGAACAGTACGACCGAGTGATTAGGCTATCATTAAACGGCCTATCGTCCGTTGTCCACCGACCCTCCGTACGAGAGTGTATATTGTACGGCTTAGACAACGGGCTGAGTGCCGGCGGCGGTATGGCCTGGGGCGTACTTTTGTTCGTGAGCGTTGTGTGGAGCTTTGAAGCGCTGAATATCGTAGAGCCGTCCCTCGAGGAGCGTGCCAACAAGGTTGGTGAAGCTGTTCGCATCCTGTTAGCAAGAGGTACAGAGAATCCCCACGAGCAAACGGCTTACAAAGCAATAAAGGCAAAAGCCTCCAACGTCTTCTTGAGCGAGCACTTGTTGACGAAGCGTGGAGAGTTCGCCCGGCAGCCCAAGCCGAAGTTGTAATCTTGGGAGGCGAAGATGAAGGCTGTAAGCCAGAGGTAGGAGAAGATCCAGGCAAGCGGCCACATATATCCTTTGTATTTGTTGGAGGCTGGAAGCACCAGCGCAGGGATGTAAAGGAATGCGTCGACAGCACCCTGCAATTAATGTTAAACAATCTCTCAAGAAACATGGAAGTTCATTACTCACCACAGTGACCCAGTAAATAATATGCGTATTATGTGAGAAGGCAGAGATGAAGTAGGCTGCGATACTCATAACAATGATCGAGGAGATCCAATGGAGGATATGATTGGCGAGAATGGCCGGTCGGTGCATCTTGTTGGAAGTACCGGCGGCGGTGCCGTAGTCGCTTGCGCCGTGTCCAGCCATTATGTTTGATGGGTTCGTCTGACTGCTGTGTTGGTGTTGGTGTGCCGAGAAAAGATGATTTAACTACAAAGTATTGCTCACAAGACTGTTGAGATGTGTGTTAATGAAAAAGTAGTTGTCAATTAAAGCGTCAATGTGATCTTTTATGATAGCTGAAACTCGATGAGCGAACGAGCGCGTAATGGCCAAGTCATTCACAGTCGTTCGAGTTCTTGCTCCCAGCGCATAACTATGACGTGACAAACACGTCACATTATGATTTGGTGTGACGAGGTCATGATATGCTCAAACCATAGGTTATCACAAAGCAAATATCGTGACGATCTTTCAAAATGCCGATGCAAGGTTTGTTGTTGGAAGATCAGAGAGGCCCGTGCCCGACAGGCCGTGAGAGAGCACGACGCGACATTACAACTCTAAAAAGCTTAGTTTTAGCTCTTTTAGCTTGCTCTCTATTCATATCATAGTCCCCGCGGCAGAATCACGGAATTCGGCAAGCTATTGAGAAGCTTAATCCTGTAATGTAGGTTGTCGCACTTCCGTTGATTTTGGCTTCGTAACATGGACGTCACATCAGTCAATCGTCATAGTCATCATCGTATGATGCATCACCAGGGGCGGTAATAATTCGTGCACGCTCTCAGATGAGTTATCGTGTGACGCAAGCGTGCACGAATTATTGGCGCCTTAGTAGCATTGGCCATCAGAATGACGAAAGGGTGTTATCGTCCTCCTGGATAAAACATAATTCAGCTGTGTAGGTGTGACTCTTGCTATGGGTACAGCGCAGATTTTGCATTCCATCTTGTGATTAATCCCAAAATTATCCACGCACCTGGTCCATTATTATGAGCGAACCGAAAGTTGTCGTTCTGCCTGTTTCGGGCAGCAGTTCGCATTCCGATCAGGAGACAGCAGAGAGTAAGTTGGCCAGCACCTACTAAATTTACCCTCGTCAAATGCTGACATTTTAATGCTTTTCTTTAGTCGCTTCAACAGTTCAACATGCGCTGTACGAAAGAAGCCATCCAGAACCAGAACATCCTGGACCGTTCAAGCAAATCTTGGGTACGTATCTGCATGGGCAGCATGATCAAGGAGGAAATAACGAGCTATGCTAACACATAATACCACAGACCACCCAGACAGTGTTTACAGATATATCAATGTCAGTTCCACACCGAAATCGTTGCTACGGAGCTAGTTACTGAATGTGCGTCCAGTGGGAAGATCCGACCCGAACTCTAGCCGTATATCTCGGTGCTCTGGGCATCTTGTTCGGGGCACATTACTTGCCTCTCACTCAAATAGTCCTTAAAACTGGGGCAACCACTCTTGGAGGTATTTAACCACCCTAATTGACGGCTACAATAGACATATATCTAATTAACATGTTAGTGGTGTCTGTTACGGAATTCGCCAGCCGCTCGTTCAGCGGCAACTCCTTGTCCGCTCGTCTACGGCCCAAGGAGTACAAAACAATCCCAGAGCCGACTCTCAACGCCACACTGAAGGACATACATGATTTCATTCAGTATGCTGTCGACCAAGCCCAGAGAATCGTCTTCGGTCAAGACTTGGGCAAGACCTTTGCAGTAAGCTGTTTACCTTACTGGACATGAATGGATTAGTCCGAGCACGAGCTTTGTACTAATGAATTACAGACTTTCCTCGGCTTCATGGGGTTGTTTTGGCTGACTAAAATGATATCTCCATTTTGGTTCGCCGTCATGGCCCTGACCTCAATCTTCGTTGCTCCCCTCATCTCTTCGGAACAAGGTCGTACGGTAGCCCGCGATGCAAGTGTGCGTGCTCAAGAACTGGCCAACGCAGCCGCAGAGAAAGGCAGAGAACTTGGCCATGATGGCAAAGTGAAGGCTGCTGAGTTGTCTTCTAAGGGAAAGCAGACAGCTGCTGACCTGTCTTCTAAGGGACAGCACACAGCTGCTGACCTATCGGCACGAACTAGGGACACCACCTCTGGCATACTGGAGACCGCCACAGAGAAAGTCAAGAGGCTGTCGCAAGTAGGAAAGAACGCTGTCAGCAAGACTGAAGACATCGCGAGTTCGACATACGGCAATGCAAAGGGACACATCAGCGACCATCAGGCCCCTCCCTCCAACCGCACCAACGGACACTCCGACGGGAATCGAAACACCACTAATGGAGCATCGAATGACGTTTCCCACCGATTGAACGGCGCCAGCGAAACCACGAAGCGAACGGCGCCGGTGGTGAATACTGGGGAGGAACCTGACATGGCGAACTGGCCGCGCGGTGCTGTTCAGGTACCAACGGAGCGAGCTTTATGATGTAGAATGAAGTGCTATTGGAACTCAGTAAATTCTGCGGAGATTTGGAGCCAATGTCGGTTGGCTAGAAATCTTTCCAAATTGTCTCAGCAAAAAAAGTTAGCAAAGACTTAACGAGCGTTTCTCTTAGCGTCTCAGTTGTATAATTACTCAATGAACAAATGCGATGAATATGTAGTGGGATTTATCAACGAGGAGAATGTACTATACAAAAAAGCAGTACCGAGGTCCACGCCGATGCAAAAGCCCGCTC
>JAESFQ010000616.1_pt1 | contig 13097 bp, 13 predicted proteins | sample 9269431 | NCBI WGS metagenome assembly JAESFQ01 (sample SAMN14502588, study PRJNA617103) | algae metagenome | isolation source: Plectolyngbya sp. WJT66-NPBG17 and co-occurring heterotrophs from well... | place: USA: Mojave Desert, Joshua Tree National Park, California | collected 2006-08-06
TGATTTTTTTTGTGATATCGTTAGTGACTACAACTCTAGAAAAGTATTACGATATCGCTTCTACAGCAAACCCAAAAGCCTTACGCACGGGCCGAATCCTATTAATCCTATTAATCTGATCAATCAATCTGGCAATTTTGAGCTTGATTGACTGCTATTTTACGATATGCTGGATTGGCTTGGCTTGCAGTACAAATTGTCACAGCTTGATTGATGAGATTGATCTGGATTGATTGTTGACAACTCTGGCTGTTCGGAAGTGAGCTGACGAGGCTGACGGATTGTAGCATCCCCCATGCGCTTGTTGAATTCACATGAATCAGTAATATGGTGAGGCTCATGGGAGATAGATGGAGTAGACTGATGAGAATCCATGTGCATCCATTTTGTCACGGGAGCCATCTTATTTGTCGGAGGTCTTGCTACCGTGATTGGCCGTTTGCAAAAGTGCAAAGGTGGTATTCGATGCGGGTTTGCTATGCTAGTGCAATCTGGCAAGATTTTACACTAATGTACTCGTGATTCGACTGGGAGGTTCTTTCGTGTACGAGAAGCTATCAGCCAAAGAAGGGGAGAGAAATGGGTGGGGAGAGCGGGAGATTATATAAAGGTACAAATAGCGTCCGCAGTTGTACGAGAGCGATTTGCGTCCACAGCCGCAGATGACTTTCGCTCTGCGTCGTGTGACATGAACTTTGGTGTGTGAAAGAGTCGCCGTATGGCTTTCACCTAGAGACATTCACCAGATCGTCAGCAAGGAGAGGTTGTTTGAAGTGTACTCCGGAATCCAGATGGGGCATGGTCGCGAATCAACCATTTGTGCATATATATTGTGGGAAGAATACATGATATAGCCGCTGGTACGGATACTGCAAACATATCTCTCTAGGGTAATGATGGTGGAAAGCATCTGAAGAATCCAGCATCGGATGGTGGAAGATGTGAGAACGATGAGTTCTTCTGGAATGACCAGTGTAGTTGAATGGACATCAAGCCAAGGATGTAGCAACTTGCTACCAGTGAGGTCGTATCGTTTTGAGTCCACTGCGATCTACAAATTCCGATGTCTCAAGATTGCCAGCTCACAAAGCAAGCCTGTCCTGGTGTGCCTCGCACCCGTAGGAACTGGGAGGCTCGCGATAAAGTGGCGATAGGTAAACTCTAGATCGTAATTCGTATCTCCTTCTGACGCTGGAGGCTGCTGTGCTGACATCTTCGGGAGCGAAGGGACGACGATGACAAGATAGCATGGTCGAGCTGATTGGCAATAGCAGTATTGGGAGAATCTTTAGCAAACATCGTTAGAAGCAGCAGCCTGCTCTGTGTTGCCTGAAGGTAGGGTGTTGCAGTGAGCAAGCGTCTGATGCGATCTCCGCAGTGAGTGCTGCTCCGACTAAGAACTGGCGCGTTCCCAGAGCCGATGCCCTAGTGACCATGGTACATACTCTACTTACAATGTTAGAACACAGTCCGTTCCTTTTACAAGGAATGATTTCCGATACTGCGCCGATGATGTAGGCGATCAAACTGATGGTTGTGAAAGACGAGACGTTGCAACAGACCTCGCTGCTCGGAAGCGAACGCCTGGGAAACGTGACACACTAAGTTTAGCGACGTCATTAACTCAACCTCCACCATTCCAGCTTCATCATATCTTCTGACATCACTACTGTGGAAGCCTGATCGTTCCAAATTGGTCTCAGCATGATGTTACAGAATGAGAAAATTGCTCATGTCGTCTATTCAACCCGGAGGGCACTTCTGCCCACGCAACTCCGTCAATTTGAGACGATTGGCATTGCGACTCCGATAAGTTCGTCCCATAAGTAGCATACCTATCACTAACTCATAATTCATATCCTGGATTTCACATCAGTTTCGCGTGAGGTGTGAACCACTTATACTATGTCCTTCACGCTCACCAACTTCCTGTCTACGTCATTGCGGTCTCTCATTTGATCTTAGAAATCTCTAGCATCATTTCCTTATCTCAGGCACCTACATGACGCACTCTAATATCTCTACAAGCTTTTGTCTCGCCCATGCGTGCACTGATGCGCGTTCATGTTTCCGCCCGTTTGATGTCACGGTGTCACGTGATAAGACGCTTGCTGCCTGCCTGCTTGTTATTGGCCATCCGTGTTAGCCGCGATAGCACAATCACTTCTATCAACACAACAAGCTGATCTGATACTCTGCGCTGTTATCGACACCAACTTCGTTCTCAAACTCGCCGCCGCGAACTCGCAATGGCTGCGCCTGGCAACAACCGTTATGCCATGTTCGCTAGCGCAGACAGCAGCGTAACTCCCGTCCGCAGTACCGCTGATAACCCCGCTTTGAATCCATTTCTCAACCAGGTCGCTGATGACTCTACACCATGGCAGGAGGTAAAGAAGCGCGGCACTCCCGCACTGCAGCCGGCGCCACCAGCTCGACGTCTTCAGCAGGTGGTGAGGGATCGCACCAGAGCTATTCTCATCCGGCCGCTCACCCAAGAAGAGCGAAATCGTGCCATCTCAGGCGCGACGGACAACACGAGCGAGAGGGCCTATGATCCGCACGAGAACTGGTGTGGCGTCTGCTCGTACAAGTTCGCCAATAAGGCCACATTACTGAGTCATATCAAGCAGAACTCCGGGCACGAAAACTACTGCAACCTTTGCAAGCGTGTTTTCGTGGACCGCAATGGACTCAAGAATCACGTCGACCATTCGCCGAATCATGAGGTTTTCTGCAACCTCTGCCTTTCAGCTTTCAAGGATGAGTGGGGTCTCAAGAACCATTTCGAGAATAACTACAGTGTCGGACATGAGTTTATATGCCTCACCTGCCTACTTGGGTTCAAGACCCGCACCGAATTGGATCGCCATCTCCAGACCGCTGCGAAGCACACATGGTGCGAAACATGCCAGCGCCGCTTCTGCAACCAGGACGAGCGTGACGCACATTGGCAGCACACGAACAGTAAGTGTGTAGCGAGATCTCAGCGTTGCTCAAGCGTGCCTTGTTTATTTTGCCTGATTTAAGCGTTGGTTCAAGTTTCGATCAATCACTGTGTCTTGTGCACCTGGCTAACCCCAGGTAAGAGCATAAGCATTGCTTACAGCCAGGTTGCGACTTCGATGGTCCGGATCAGACCGCGCTCACACAGCATCTCAAGCGCGATCACTTCCAATGCGAAGGCTGCAAGCGCATACTTCCAAGCTTGACCAAGCTCAATCAGCACCACGAGAGCTGTAAATTCGCGCTTGCCTGTCCCCAGTGCGGCGAGGAGTGTGCTGGAAAGACTCAATTAGGTTTTCATCTTGAGCACTGCTTTCTTTGCGAGGACTGTGGCTACCACACCCGCCACGAGGGCAACTACCACATTGTAAGTCATCTGCCACGTGACTGACTCGCGACTGCCACGCTGACACCATCCCAGCACATGACAAAGCACAGCTCCGCTATCATTGGCTGCTGGGGCTGCGACGCACCGATGCGCACCTACTCCAGTCTCATCAATCACCTAGAGTCAGGCAAGTGCACCGGCCTTAGCGACCCGACCCTTCTCTTGCGCTGTCTTGGAAAGTGGTGGTACTCGACGCTCTACATGGACCTCGACATGCATGCATCCATTCGCACAGACCGCGTCAACATCTATGAGGTACAACAGTGGTCGAGCGCTGGTATCTTGTACCCCTTCGTGTGCCGTGATGAGGAGTGTAAAAAGGTCTTTGGTCATCTGAGTTCGCTGGTTTTGCACTGTGAGAGCAAGGCGTGTGGTTGGGATGTCGATCGGCTGAACATGCCTGGGCTGGAGAAAGAGTTCCAGCAGATGTGCCTTCGGAGGGATAGTGCTACTGGCTAGGTAAGGGTGAAAGCTTTCAGATGGTCACATAGATACCCAAGAATGATACTGAAATGCAGCATATAGTCATTATATTACATCTCGTGGAAAATATTTGAGCTGTGCCAGGAGATCCTCAGCTACTTTTCGAGGCTCCGACGACCAGCTGATAGTTCATTATGATGGCTACATCAGTCCACGGCCCATCCCTCGCGCCCATAATCTAATCTCAGTGTGCGTCAAGCACTGGGTTCACCTCCTCGTCCTCCTCACTCTCCTCCCTTATGTCGGCGGCAGCCCATCGGATGATGATCTCGATGGGCTGCTCTTTCGCCGCGACTTCCATCTCGCTGTCGAAGCGAGCCTGCCTCGCCTGAATCTCCTTGAGCTGCTTCTTGAGCTCTCTCTCTCTCGCTTGGCTTCTCGCTGCTTTCCAAGCTTGAGCCTCTTCCAGTGCTCGAAAGGCGTTTCGTCAGAATCGGCCTTGCGCTTCGAATTCCTGATGACCTCTGTCACCGTTGTGAGCGCACCCAAACCCATACTGCTCATTGCCTCTGAGATGACTGTTTGGGCTTCATCATCTTGTGCGCGGCCGAGCGGGTTTGGTGCGCGGGGAGCAGGGGGAGCGGGTGCGGCTTTGGCCTTCGTCTTCGATTTGGAAGAGGCTTTCGCCAGTACCGACGCGAGACTGTCTGGGGACACTCTGACCCTTACAATGAGACTCGCGGGGCGAGAATTTGTCAGCTGGAGAGCGATTTGATCATCATCGAAGGTGGCGTCATCGAAAGGACCGGGAGCATGGCAGTCAGGGATTGCCTGGACGCCGCCTAATCAAGTCAGTATCCATGGTCTAATAGAAGAGCTTGAATGTGGACTTACCCTTTGCCTGGTACGTTGAGTTGATATTGCCAACAGCAGCTATGAGTGCCTCGCCTACAGTATTGAGGCTTTCTTTGTAGACCTTGTCCACCTTACCGGTGTACAGGAAGACATACTCAACAAAGTGCGACAGACGGCGAAGGCTCTGACCCATGCTCACCTCTTGGAAGACTCTGAATGGATACATCAAGGCCATGTGTGAGAGCTCTTTGACGATCTCGCTATCTCCCACAGGGTACTCGTTGACAAAGGCCAATATTTGAGAAAAGCCCACGTCCGGCGAGTCGCGTTCTGTCCCAGATACAGCTTCATCTCGTGCGTGTTCTTGTCGACGAAGCGCGAGACGCTGTTTAGGACAAAGTGATAGTCGTCTACGGGAGGGAGGGCGTCGAAATGGTGCTTGACATTATGGCTCTCGATGATGGCGTCGACGCCGGCGATCTGATTAGTGACCTTGGGCGTGCGATTCGACTTGCGTACGGCCTCGGCCTTCGTTTTGAGTTTGGTCATGATGAAATCGGTTATCGAAGAGATCACTAACTCGAGAAAGTGTTAGTAGCAGGAGAATCTGTTTAACGCTTGCGACAAGAAATAATGGCGAGGATATCATCCTCGAGTCGCCTTAACAGTCGGCGCGGACGATAAATGATGAGTATATCATGATCTCGCCTGACGCGGCGTATTTAAAGTCCTCAATCTCTTGATCAACAGAGTGAGAGCCCAGCGAATGACTGCGCGCAATACGGAATAGCTGACATACCTATCGGTTTGATTTGGCGTATTGTTATAAATTCTCCCAGTCGAAGTCGAAGTCGAGAGTTGATGGCGGTGTTGTCCGTGTATTCAAGGTTGAGGCAGTAGTCGGTGGGGGCGGGCCTACCTATATCAAGATCATCACGAGCACCCGGGACGATAACGCACTAACGACAGAGCAAGCAATCTCTGCAAAAGGGCCAAAAGACGTAGCTCGGCTCGCCTGTCACGTTGAAGAATGTTTTAGCTTAGGGATTGCAGCAAGCACCATGCGGTTATTCAGGGACATTAATCAGATCACAGAGTCGTCGCTGCCGATAGATATTGAACTCGTTGAAGGGTATGCAATGATCATCAATGGCGTGAGGCGAATCGCTCTCTGCAGAGGAAGAATATATGGAAAGAGAACTCAATTTGATATAGTAGTTTACAATGTACACGGGCTTTTGCAGATCTTCCGACGATTCATGATACAGGACATCCGCGGTGTTCCACCATCACTGCGGTACAACCTTACCGCATCCGCTCAGCCTTGTCATCATCTTTGCCCTCCAGACGTCCAGTGATCTTCTTCTCGAATTCATCAGGATGCAGTGTCCTACCCGTTTTGTCCCTGAACCGCCAGCTAACCCTGTTCCATACCATTGAGCAATCCTGTTGTAATATGCGAGCGACTAGACGTAAGTCATCGGCGGAGAAGGTATCATCAGGTTTGACTTCTAGTTCGAGAGGACGAGCGGTCGTGGGCTGGACGTTCTCGTCGCTAGCTTTGTGCTGAGGGCGGGATCGGGAAGGAGCTTTGGTCGAAGGAGGCTTCGACGCGGGTTTGGGCGCAGTTGGCCAGGTCTGACTGTTGAAACCCTGGGATATCTCGCCGCCGTTATTGTTACTCTGGTTGTTTACCGTGTCCCAAGTCGCGGTAGCAGCGCCCACTCCAGCCGTGGGTCCCCACGAGTCTCCTATATCACCACCAGTGCCAGCACCATTGTTCCAGTTAGAGTCGCCTCCGCCAGTGTTACCTCCATCTTTAGCCTTGTTGGCGTTATCGTTCTTACCATCATCGATATCCGCAGTAAAGCACTCGCCCAAGGCTCCCCATAGATTGCCTGCCTCACTATTCCCCTTGTTCACGTCTTCTCCCTCTTCATCTTCTTTCTTTCCCCCGTTATTCTGGTTCTGACTATGGTTCGCGTTGTTTCCCTTGTTCTTCCTCTTCTTCCCTTCTCCCTCTTTACCACCTCCACCTCGCTTAGACACGTTAAGATTACCATCCTTCGAATTGATTTGCTTGAAGCGATCCTTGCACTGGTGGCCTTGCTTGCCGACGTGCTCTGCAAAGTCAGCCCAGGGTTTGTTTTCGTTCTCAGCTTTCCACTTAAGCATCTCCTCATCTTGTTCCTTGGTAAAACCATGAGGGTTATCGTTCCTCTTTTGTTTCTCTTTGTTGTCTCTAGTGACCGGCGGATTGTTATTTGAAGCCGCGTCCACAGGCCCAATTGCAGCTTGCCGTTCATCTGTGGTTAGGTTCTTCGTGCCTCCGATCTTGTCATCGCCAGATGGAGCATCTCCATTGTTTGCCCAAGTACTTGCAAGGAAGGCATTGTCGCCGTTGCTTTTGTTATCCACGACCCATTCATCACCCTTATTGGAACTCGACTTCTTAGATCCATCTTTCGCAGGAGCGTTATCCCAATCACCTTTGGCACCCCATTGGTCTTCTCCAGCAGCGGCGGGCTTGCTCGAAGCTGCTTTCTTCGATGTGCTCTTCGCGCCTAATAGTTCTTTCGTCGATCGCTGTTCGGAAGGTACCTTCGCGAGGCTTGCTGAAGTGAGTCGCGGCTTCCCGGTGCCGGTGAGTTTGCCTTTACGTCCATCACTCGCGGTCCACTCCATAATGCGGCCCGGGGTAGCGATCTAAAAAAGTGTCGGTTAGTGAGATTCGCAAACGGGAGATCGAGTAGATCTCACAATGTTAGTTGACTGGCTGGACTTTCTGGGTCGCGGCAGAGGTGGAGGTACGGGTGGCTTCACTTCCTTGTACGGCTTCTCGCTGAAACCTAGAATGTAAGCCATGGAGACCCTGCGCGGAGCGCCATTTCCATCGGCCATTCTGACGTTCGGAGGTGCAAGTGGTGAGCTCGAACTGTAAATGCTGCCGGGTTGTGTAGTGGAAGTGTGATGCACGAGTGAAAAAGGTGGGGAAGCGAGGTAAGACGATGGGCGAAGGTTTGAGTTGAATGATACAAGAAGCCGAGAGTGGCTGTGTGAGACGGAAAGGCTGGTGTTGCGGGAAACATGTGGGAGAGTGATCTGGCGGTTGTCTTGGCGGCGACGAGGGCCTATCCAGAATTCCCAGATTCTGACCGTTGACCTCTAGCAAACCACGACAGAACAGAAAGAACCCCTTACAGGCATTCTATGAAGACTGTCTTTTGAACACCACGAATGAAGTAGTGAAAAGTAGGAATATAAACATGCAAATTGTATGGGCACTACCTTTCGTCACATCTGCCCATGGGGAAAACCGTTCCAACAGGAGTTCTACTCATTGCAGTCGCGAGATATTGCCCTCAAAAGATTCAGATGCGCCTGTTGTAGCTTGCATGAGCACATAGTTATGATCGCGCAAGACGGTCGATGGAACAGCAAGTCGGCGTGTGCAGGGTTAATCTCAAAATCGTATCGTCTGAGGTTGGCGTCTGTCAGGATCTATATTACAATATCTTTCACGGTCACTGGACAAGGCACATGTCGAGTTGGCGAACGATGACATCGTGGGTGTATGGACAGTAAGGCACCGTTCGAGGGAAGTTCAGATGGACTCTTGGCTGACTAATCTTCACGCTAACGTTCTGGGCCCTTGCATTGCGGGCAAGCTGGCATCTCCGTGTATGTAGCTTGGCGCTCCACGAAACACGCAGTTCACCACAATAGAGCAGCATCACTATACACCCGCCATGCTGTTCCCGTCTTTCGCCATACTCGCTGCGGCGAGCAGCTTGCTTCCATTCGCGACAGCGCACAACATCCAAATGAAGGCCCACCAGCGCGAATGCTTCCACGAGTCCCTCCACAAAGACGACAAGATGACAGTTACCTTCCAAGTCGGCGACCGGGAGTTTGGAGGCAGTGGAAACTTGGAAATTGACTTCTGGGTACGTCAATGGCGGCTCGATCCTCATCTCCACACGGCATAGCTGACTTTCCGTGCGCAGATCGAGACGCCCTCTCGAAGCTACCAGGTCCATGAGCGCGGCGTATCCTCAGGCGACCACTCTTTCGATGCCAAAGAAGACGGCAAATATACTTACTGCTTCAACAACGAGCACTGGGGCGCCAACACGAAAGAGGTCTCGTTCAACGTGCACGGCATTGTCTACGTCCCCGAATCGGAAGCACCCCAAGATCCACTGGAGAAGGAGGGTAAGAAAATATACCATGTTTTAAGAAGAGAATTGTGCTGACAGAAAAAGTACGAACAATGTCGGAACTTGTCTCTCAGGTCAAAGACGAGCAGAGCTACATCATCGTGCGCGAGCGAGTACACAGGAACACTGCTGAGAGCACCAACGCGCGCATCAAGTGGTGGAGCATCTTCCAGCTGATGGTTCTGGTCGGCCAGGGCTTCTTCCAGGTGTGGTGGCTCAAACGGTTCTTCGAGGTAACCAGCACCCGCGCATTCCAGTCTACCGCCTAGTAGTACTCAACTGACACCGTCTACAGGTCAAGCGTGTTGTTTAACTTACCTTTTCTCTCTCTCACGAGCTGCATGCGATGCAGTCTATTTGTTTCATGTTGCTAGTCTCATCCACTTTGTCTCTATACTTCTGGCGTTGAAGCGTGTGCTTGGGAGGATAAGCACAGGAAAAGATGGGAGTATGGTGGATACTTTGTATGACTCATCAGCGAGATACTGGGTAAGGTTACATTTGCATATGCATAGTTCATCCACTTTGCTCAATGTTCCGCAGCGGACCACGGGTCTTGCTTCTGCCTACAAGGCTTGGCACGGATCGAGCCGTCTAACGGTTGGTTTTGGTCAGCTGCTCTGACGACAGCCTGCTTCTCTTGAGGACATGTGTATCTAAGTGGCCGTTGAAGATAAGTACTGTGGATGGTCATGTGGTCAGCTGACCTCACTGCGTTTCTGATTCATACACTCAATTTTGCCTCCATCTGTGGCATCTTTACAAAAAGTCCTCCTATCCGACTGCAGTTCGCTAGATCTCCGTCTCTGTCCTCATTTCATCGGTCATCTCTGCGTTTGCCATCCTAATCTCCCAGTCCATCTCATTACGTCACCACCAGCACAGTCAGGCAGCGACGTTGCTGCCTCAACGTGGTCATTGGCCCCTTGTTGCGCGTTCATATCCGGAGTCATCGAGTGAAGGTGAAAGACACGTCGTGACTTCCTTCTGTCGGTGTGCTACCGTCTGTTGTTTGGGTAGCGCACCTGCTATCACCGACCGCTTGCGCCTTCCACGCGTCCGTCACCACGAGCAACGGCAGTATAAATAGTCAACAACCCCCGCTCACCTCCCCCATTATCAAACATGAGCCTCGCAACTCCAGCCGCTACAAATACATCAGATGGATCCTTCTCAACATGGCGCGCCTTCCGGCTGGCATCAGGCTATGAGCTTGGATGACGTGCATGGCACTGCATCCATGCGCAAGAAGCTCATGGCTAGCTTTGACAATCCCTCGCAACAAGCGACTGCGGCAAGTGCTTTCATCCCAACCCTCCCTTCTCCTGAGCCAGAAAACCTCCACCAGCCGCAGCATAGGCATAACGCACCTGTATCGCACTGGGCGGATGGGCAACGGCCACCTACCCCACCCCTTCATCACCTCGACGATGCCCATCACTATCCACGCCAATGGGACACTTCGGTACCACTGCGAGGCCCCTCGGGTTATACCCCATTGCCTCCAGTCCAGGCAGACTACACATCTCCGTACGGCACATTCGCACCAGCATCCGGTCATCTCCCAGTCCAACGTTACCCACCACAGCAAGCCGACATTACGCCTCCCCGCCTACATCCATCCGTCCACATCCTACGATCATCTCCGCAAAACCAGGCTCTCCTTACAAAACCTGCTCATGAAGCACCCTCTATTCAACATTGGCCAACCCACAACCTGGTGATTGATGCGCAGAGCAAGAAGAAGCAGGAGATATACAGGAGAAAGGGCGAAGCAGCCAGGAGAAAGACAATATCTTCCCAGGACTCAGCGCTACAGTACGAACCGATCCCCGAACCTGCATCGACGCCCCGCAAGCGCAAGGCTGGGATTCTCAATGACTTGGTTTCACCTACCCCCTTTCGGCGCCTACCTGAGCCTTATCGACAGCAACAACAGTATTACGTACCACCCTCGTCCTTTTACTATCCCCAGCACCAAGGCGTATATCGTGCGCAACCCTGGACATACGTACCTCGAATTCCACCGCACACATCTGCTGCACTTTCACCACCGCGCCCCAAGATAATTGATCCCGAGACCATACCTCAGCACATTACCAACATCTACGATGAGTACAAGTGGCCGGTCAAGCTATACCAGCTGCAAGCCGAAAAAGGCTACGACTTTGCCGAGTCTTTTTTGCAAGCTCTATTCGTGCGAGATATCTACAACTCGGATAGAGATAAATGGCACGCTCATACCACGACGGGCTTCATCAAGAACGGCAACGGACTATCTATCTTGGTTTTGCACAATGCAGCGAATCCGTTCGAATGGGGCATACCGCCTGAATCGACGACCAGTATCGGTGTATATGGCTTGAATGCTCATGAGCATAACGAGATTCATTGGACAACTATTGCGCCGAGGAAACCAGAGTGGTTCAAGTGGTGCGAAGATCACGGCTTCCTTGAGATGAAGCAGAAGTGGCATCCCGGCATGAAGGCCTCGGACAAGCGTTTTCATCGCGCGTATTGGTTGGCCGCCAATATGTTGCCGCTTAACCGCATACTCAATAGTAGTTTGTCGTGCGAAAAGCCATACGGTGCGCTTGAAGACAGTGAAGACGATAGGTTTTCGATTGCAGAGGAGGACCTGCAGCATGGGTGGGTTGGAGAGACGGTATCGGTTGAGGAATCGGAGAAGATCTGGCAGAAACTTGTCGATGACCTGGAGGGATTGAACTTGGAGTCGCTGGGCTTTGAGCATTTTCCAATCGGCGGATCAGAGAGGGAGTTTATGGTTGACTGAAGTATTGACTGGGGTATTCTCGCTGTATGAAGCCATGGATCGAAATGTGCTAGACGGGAAGGTACTCAGGAAAGGAGTTCGCTGCCAATGGGCTAGCTTGTACCGTAGTCTTGACGACAAAAACCAAAAGCAAATCAAATGATCAAATCACTTTGAACATTCATCGGCTGCCCACAAGCACTAATCAACATAATGCTCTACTTTCGGAATCTATAAAGCCGAAGCCCTGATTCTAAATAAGAATACTTCATCCTCTCACATCGCCACCAAAACATGACTCTCTATGAGTACTCCATCTAGCACTATTCATCAATATCTTCCTCCTGCACACTCAACGTATCAACGCTCTCCGCAAGACTCAGACCCGTTCCACCAGCTCTCAACGAGGGTTTCTTCCCTTTCCCCTTTGTCCTTTTCTTATTCTTCGTTCCATTGCTCTCGCCCACCGGCGGCGCATCCCTAACCCAGCGCGAGATGGCTTCCGCGCGTTCCGTACTGATAGGGTACTCGCGGCCGTCATCTTGTGCCCAGCGCTTAGGTGGCGTAGGTTGAGGCGACACCGGGCTGCCATCTGCATCACTAGGAGGAGATTGTTGTCTCTTCTTCTCGGCCTCCTCGTCTTCCCGGTTTCGGCGTTCGCGCGCGCGGACTGCACGTTGGAAACTCTCTTCGTCGACGACGCGTTCATCAGCTAGGGCTTCGAGAATGGCTTCGTGTTTCTGGCGTTCGCGTCGTTGGGCTTCTGTTTCGCCGCCGTTGCTGGATCCGTTCATACCGTTCTTTCCTGCTAAATCTGTAGAGCCGTTCTTACCACCGCTCCCATGGCCGGGTAGGGGTGCAGGACGACAGAGGTTCTCCCAGGATGTAGAAAGACCGATCCAGTTTCCGGCTCGACGGAGGACTTCGATCCAGTCTGCGCGGGCTGGAGAGCGCGCAGCGAGGAAGATAGGGTAACCGTCACAGACACGAGCGAGGCGGGCGGCGTTGTGGGCGTGGCGGAGGTGTTCTTTGGGGGGCGTTTGAATGAGCGCATGGCAGAGGAGGAGACTATGCAGGGCGTCTGTGATGAGGGGGTGATATGTTATGCTCTCGTGACTGTCTGCGAAGGCAGTGGCCGCTGCTGAGGCTGCGGACTCGGATGAATTCCGCGGGGGTGGGTAAGGGGGCAGTGAGGTTGGAGGAGCAGCATCGAAGAGCTGAGAAACTTTGAAGATTTCTGGTGGGGGAAGTTTGGGCCATGATGCGCGGTCTGAAGAGGATTTGGCTGGACTGCGATGAGGAACGAGAGCTTCGGAGATGGGGGATGAGGCACCGTTTGTCTGCTCGATTAGACGGTTCATGTTCGGCTTGATCTTGTCATTCGAATAGCCGTTGGTGTTACCGTTTGCCGAGTGGCCTATTCTACGTAGGA
>JAESFQ010000617.1_pt1 | contig 13096 bp, 9 predicted proteins | sample 9269431 | NCBI WGS metagenome assembly JAESFQ01 (sample SAMN14502588, study PRJNA617103) | algae metagenome | isolation source: Plectolyngbya sp. WJT66-NPBG17 and co-occurring heterotrophs from well... | place: USA: Mojave Desert, Joshua Tree National Park, California | collected 2006-08-06
TGAAGAGGCAGCGCATCTTGATGGGCACCCCTTGAGATGCGCCCTACACGTGGCCGATAAGCCGTACGATAAGGTACCGAATAGCCTGCTTGGTGGGAATTGGTCGTAGCGGCGCCGCCAACAACACTCGATAATCTTTCTTAGAAGATAGATTACGAAGTTCTATCATACAGACTATTGGATTCTTTACTCGGTAGAAGCGGGCGACTGGCTTTGGAGGTTGGGAGGTACCAGAAGTTACGAGACTGGTTCGCGGGAGGGAGCGGGACACGCTAGTCCTTTAGCGTGTCCATCCCGCCACTAAGGAAATCCACGGAGTACTTCCGATATGCGACTTCACCTTGATTTTCTGATCTCCCTCATTGAAAAGGGGAGGTTTCTAGCATCGTTTGGGTCGTTGATGTTGCGGGAGTTGTGAGTGGCTCACTGTCGTCTATGGGTCATCGCAGTACCATGGGATGGATGGAATCAGAGCATAGTTCGCGCACACAGAGACTGTGAGTCAAAGGCGAGCATAAATTGAAGCGACTGCTGCGCGTCTTCGTTGCTTTCACAACTCACACACATCATGTCGCTCCCTGCAGATGCCTTGCATAACTCCATCACGATCCCTTCCGATATGCGAGGGGCCGGTATGTTACGCGCTGGGTTTTCAGTACTGCTCTGAGCTTCTGACATCGATCCTTGGGTGGGGATAGTTCCGGACCGTACCATGCATATGCACAATGATGAAATATGCCGAAGGCATTGACAAATCTAAGAATGAGGAAAAGTCCTGATAAATTGTTCTAGAAAAGTATGTACATCTAATGGGAGAAAGAAGAGGGGGTGTTGAAGCTCTTGCGCAGCAAGGACCGACGACGGAATTGCCTAAACGCTGAAGCTGACAGCGGGAGACTTCCAGTTCACAAACTCTGGTCCAATCTTCTTCAAGTCTGTCACACCGATGTTGGCCGCGTCGTTGATGAGCTCATACTTGAGCATCTCTGTTGCCCTTGCGACACCCTCAGCGCCGTAGATGTTGGCATACATGTAGGGCCTTCCGAGACCGACAGCCCTTACACCCAGGGAGAGTAGCTTGAGAACATCGGTTCCGTAGCGAATACCACCGTCAGCGTAGACCTCGATCTGTTGGAAGATCTCTGGGTCCTCGTTGTAGATCTCCAGGGCGACTTCGAGGGACGACGGCGAAGTGTCGGTTTGACGGCCACCGTGGTTGGAGAGGAAGATGGCCTTTGCACCCTGCTTCACGGCTTCGCGAGCGTCCTCGACGGTCTGGATACCCTTGGGGATGACAGGCAGGGAGGTCATGTTGGACAGCTGTTGGTACAGATCCCAAGTCAGAAGGCTGAGGTTGACATCTGCAGAACCAACACCGTAACGGGCGGCACGATGCCTGACACCATCGCCAGGCGAGTCGACAGTCAGAACGATAGCTTTCGCACCAAGAGTCTCAATCCTTTTAAAAAGGGCCTGTGTGGCCTTGATATCACCGTCCAAGTAGACTTGTTGGAACAAGACCTGCTCTGAGCCGTTGGGACGAGCACCGTAGATGTCCTCCAAGCTCTTGGACGCGTAGAGCGCGGGCATGTAGAGGATGTTACCCTCACCAGCACCCTTGACAAGACCAAGCTCTCCATCTGGGTTGGCATACCCGCCGCGCGCACACGGAGAGATGAAGAAGGGTGCTGAGAAGTTGTGACCGAGGATAGTCGTGGGCATGGTGGCCTGGATGTTGGTGATGTCGCGCAGGACACGCGGCCTCAAGCGGTAGCGGGAGAAGACTTCCAGGTTGTTGCGGTAGGACCATTCGCCAGCCGCTCCGTTGCGGTAGTAGGTGTAGGCGGAGGTGTTCATGTGTTGACGACCAACCCATTGGAAGTCGGGTAGGCCGACCAAAGAGCTGAGAGGTGGTAGAGTGTCATTGGCGACGAATGCAGCCAACTGCTCATCGATGCCAGTGTCTGGTTCGTTCAGGAAAGGTCGTGCTGCCAGAGCGCAAGTAACGAATGTAAGGAGTGAATAACGCATCTTGGGCAGCTATTGGTAGGGTATCTAAGAGCAGAAAAGATCGACTTTGGGTACAGAACATTGGGTGGAAGCTCTCAAGACTCTTATACTCCGTCAGTCAAGCCTGGCATACACGCAACCGGCAACACCGCCGCTAATTTGCATGCGAGCTACTCTGGAGATAAGAGCCTGGATGTCATCTAATCCTTGCCTGTACTCCATTTGTGCCAAACTGGTGTACGCATGGCGTTACTTGCCAATCTGGGTTTCGAAACCATTTGCGTCATCGGAAAAGGGCCGCGAAGTCCCTTCATCTGATAAACAAAACTGTCAAAACGTCACAAGTGGAGCATAGCTGTCTACTGCGGTGTCGCCAAGGGCTCCAGAAGCGGTCGTGACTAGGTTGTTGTTTAGCATGAATTGAACGCACTGGGCACAGTAGTTGCATCGGGCCGATGTGGTTCATGGCAGGATTGACAATCCAGGCACGCGGGTGACCCACAGGAGAATCTCGTATCCACCAGTGCCATCGTGGCAGCCTAATTGGCCAGGACTTTGGTGATGGTTGCACAATTCCTGAAATTGAGGTACCGGAACACCACCGAAACATGGAAGGTGGCTTCGGTCCCTGCCGTGGAATACCCAGGTTGCTCGGCACATTGCCGGACCTGGAACGTCATTTAGCCTACAGGCTAGGGTGAAACCTCGTCCAGCGTCTGAACTGGGTGACAAAGCCAGTGATAAATCATTTCGCTGCTCTTTTGACCCATAATCCCATGTCCATGGCAATATAGTCGCGGGCTGTGCCCTAGTCGGGCGGTGCTGCAACGCGGCCAATCTGGCTCCGCTGTTGCCACGAGGATCGCACACGCATGCTGCATCGAGCCATGCGCATATCCGACTTCCTGGATGGTGCTCGCTACCTCAACTCCTCATTTGCGGTTGACAATGTAGTTACTGTGTTACCGCATCAGATTGCAGCTCCGAAGCTACACCCGGACTTCGCGACGATGCAAGTCTTCCAGTGCTGGCACGGTCGCACAGTACTCTAGCACCCTTGCTGAGCCAAATTTTCACGCGAGTGCATGCACGTGTGGGGTAAACGTGATATTGAGGACCGATGAAGGGAGTGAACAGTGGCCCGCCCAGTTTCAACCCAGTGGGAGATGCGAAAACGCTAGTGGCTCGGCGCGTAACAGTCGCGACACCATTCCAAGGTTCATGCCGGACGTCTGTTCTCATTCAACACCGACGACGAACTTTCCAGGCCACCGTCGAGTAGCGTACCTACTCCACACAATACCCGAGAGGACGGCTGTCGGTAGTATCCGCGATCAAGACAGGCGGATCCACAGACTGGAGCATGTCCATCTCGGAAGTCCGCCTACCGTTTCTTGCACTGTGCAAAATATTGTACGATGCATCATGAACGCGATGCAAGTCGCACTTCAGCTGACGGGTTTTGCATCTTCGGTTTGAAAGAAACTTGGATGACCTTTTCTCCGAAGAATTGTTACAAAGAGCCGGCCAACGAAGTGACTGTTCACAATACAGACCGGATAGCTCAAACCGAATGGAGACCTTGATCTTCCGAACCTCAAAGCTGGTAATTCCTGATATCCTTCGTTGCAGTGGTACCTTTCCAAGGTCCAGATGATGTTGTAACACCAGTGCGAGTGTTCAGGTATGTTTCAGGACGCAATGACCTCCACCCCCAGAATTTGAAAAAGACCTGAGGTCCGTCAGAGCTCCAGTGGCCGAATGAATGTGTCCTTTCAATATTGCGAAACTTGCAGGATCCGTGGGAGCAGTGTGGTTAAGACGTGTGGTGCGGGGAAATCGCGCCGCAGACGCGGGGTTGCAGCATACATCAACCAAATTGTCTTCCTGATTTACCTCACGAAGTATGACTGTTCTTCATGGCGAACACTCTACGCATCGCGGCTTGCCACGCATCCCCGGTTTTTCTCAATGCACGTAGGACAACCGACAAAGCCATATCGTTTATCAAGCAAGCTGCATCCAACAAGGCCAACCTTGTGGTCTTCCCGGAAACCTACATCTCTGCTTTCCCCATATGGAGTTCTCTGCGGCCCCCTACTGAAAATCACTCGCTGTTCCAACGCATGGTGCAGGAATCCATCTATGCTGATGGTGACGAAATGGAGGCAATGCGCGAAGCGGCTCGATCAAACGGTGTCCTAGTCAGCATCGGCTTCAGCGAAAGATCGCGACATAGTAACGGCTGCTTATACAACTCGAACATTATTATTGGAACGGAGGGCGAAGTCCTGGTGCACCATCGCAAATTGGTCCCGACGTTTTTCGAGAAACTCACCTGGAGTAGCGGTGACGGTCATGGACTGCGTGTAGCCGACACACGATTTGGACGCATCGGCGCATTAATTTGTGGCGAAAACACTAATGCACTTGCAAGGTACTCTTTGATCGCGCAATGCGAGCAGGTTCACGTGTCTACATGGCCCGCAATTTGGCCGACGAGAACGTCACATCGCACCGCGCATACCACCGACAACAAAGACGGAGAATCTCGTCCGGGCGTAGCGCGTGGGACAAACTACGACAACTTAGCCGCGAACAGGACCCGCGCCGCAGCACATTGCTTCGAAGCGAAATGTTTCGGTATAGCATGCTCTGGTCATCTCGGTGAAGACGCCATCAAAACCATCATCGACGGTGCAAGCCAAGCGGATGTCGTGGCCGAAACTCTACGCGCTATGCCTCGAGCTGCGACCTTCTTCCTGGATCCCACTGGCGCTCCGTTGCATAGCTTTACCTTTCAAGGTACGGAAAAAGAGTACGTGCATGTATTGCAAGACCAGGAAGGCATACTGTATGCCGATATGAATCTTGATGATTGCATCGAGGGCAAACAATATCACGATGTGGTGGGTGGATACCAGCGATTGGACGTATTTGACCTCAAGGTCGATCGATCGAGAAAAGAGCCGGTGCGCTTCATTTAGGAACATAATGCTATGATCATCGTCTCTCAGCCACTATCGCTGTAGCTTGGAATTACTTTGAGGTGATTCACAGAATGCACTTTGACCGTGTGCATGTCTTATCCATAAGCCCACAACACTACAACACGCAGAAGGTCGTGATCACAGGCATAGTAATCCTCGGTCATAGCTCATAGGCTCAAGCACGAATTAGTGTCTGCCGTTCGGATACGCTAGGGAGACATACAATAGACTAACAACCCGCTCGTATCCAGGCAAGGCAAGCCTGACCACATATCTCATATACCTTCGCTAAACATCATTTCCTCCGTTTCAACCATGTCTTCTTAAGTCAAATGCTGGCTTCCTGTTCTAGATACTTAACCTTACCACATGGATCATCCGCCTCGATGATCGACAGCATGCCTGAACGCATCATCGGATGTAAGACGGGAGTTCCATCTCCATTACCATTACTCACACCTTAGTAAGCATCAATCCAAAATCAAAGACAAGAGCCAAGTGACACCTGGTCCTGGTGCAGTCTCAGTAATCATCGAATCTCTCTACGTAATCAGGGTCGTGGCGCGGCGAGACCGAGACCGAAACCGAGGACGAGCTGCGGTGTTAAGCCCTTGGCGCGTCAGCAGGTCGTGTTCAGCGAAGAACGAGCAAAATCAAAGAACAGATATGATACAGTTGTACGTCACACATGGCACAGTCGATCACTGGTACCTCAGACACGCAGCAAGCTTTTCGAGACAAAGATCCCCTTGTTTATTCCGCAGCTAAGGTGGTATTTCAAAACTCTCGAATTCCTCCCAGTCCGTCTTGAAAAGCGGTATGCATTGTCTTCTACACTCCGTTCTTCCCAAGCTACCGCATCCAACTCCCTAGCCGAATAGGTCTCCGAAAGCTGATCCGTCATCGGATTCCATTTCCATATCGATACCCTCATCTTGGTCTTGCCCGTTGGCGTTATCTTCTCCAGATGCCCTGCCATCTTCAATTCTATCAACCGCGGTGTTGCGACCGGCTGGCGCAGCCGTGATCGCAGTGAGGACTTCCTTGACGTTCTTATCCTTGAGTGCGTTGGCGAAGAGCGTGGTCCAGATGGGCTCGACGTCTTCGATGCCTGCAGCCTTGAGCACTGCTTGAAGTTTTTCTGGCGTGATGGCGATGCTTTCGTCGGCGAGGATCAAGGCAGCGTAAGCGACGGCTTGCTCGGACTTGTTGATGGTAGTAGACATTGGGTTGACACGGCAGTGTTCGAGTGGTGTTTGGTGTTGAAAGAATGTTGTATAAGGAAGCGAAGTTGTTGTGTGGGTATTGATGCGAGTATGTCGTTCAGATGTTCAGGTGCTCAACTTGACATGCGACTTTGTCGGGGCAAGTCTCTTCAAATATGCTTCGAAAGGACGCCATTTCTTTGAGTCACAATCTTCTCATTACTAGAAGAGTGCGTTCGATCGCGATGCGATCATATTGCAGATCCTGCGACGACCATGCTTAGATACTGATGGACAGCGAACCACTCACAGTACCGCAGTTCGGGACGACGCCAGACGCAACCTCGATGCGCAGCCACTAGTGGTTCGCAAATGGCTCATTCGAACTACATCCTGTATATTGATGTTGACATTGCGTTGATGGAGTCAACAAAAGGGCGTTGAACCACCTGAACGAGCAGTTCGCCTCATCACCCCTATGAGTCACACCCAACATCACCGTACAAGGCCACCCATATATGCCCCCAGCACAAGTATGACCTCATTCGGAAGTAAATTTTCGTTTCTCTTAACTAAATAATCAGATGCTTGATAAAACCACATATCACAAGTCCTCTATGCCCTTCTAACATGAACCCTCTAAAATACAAAAAACTTACAACCCGAATTCAGGCGTGAATGAAACCCACTAGTGTTCGCTGACGGAATCCGGCAGCGTAGTCTCGAACAACTCCATTAGCTTCGTCGTGAAAGGTATCATATCCTCAAGAAGCTCTTCTATACTCATGTCCCAACCACCAAATACGGACATACTCAAGAGCAGGGAGCCTACTTCATCGGAAAATTCGGGAACACTAACACCGTCCTTCTCATACCATGTCGAAACTTCTTCATACATTTCTTGGTAAGGAAGTCGCGCCTTCTTCTGATGCTGTGGTAGACCCTCGAAGTGGGCCTTCACAGTGGCTTGATCACCCGGGAGACCAGTAGTCTCACGAAATTCGATGAGTGTTCTCAGGCAAGCTAGCCATCGGTCTAACGCAGTCTTGTACTTGTCGTAAGTATTGCCTAGCGCCTTTCGGAGGCGTTCGTCATCGTTGAGCGCTATCGTCTCGATGATTCCGATCATGCGCTTCATGTCTACAATCTTGTGGCGTCCGGGGCCCTGTGGCTTTAGCAGCTTGAGTAGTTCTACTCCCAGGTCGATTCGATCAAGACGCAATTGGCGCGCGATCAAGTCCAGGTTCGCTTTGGCTTTACCGGTCACAGATCGGCCATGGGCTGTTGCTGACGTCGTGCGACGCGGGATTTCACGACCTGGGATAGAAACTTTTGATGTTCTCAGAGACTTTTCTATCCTGTTGCTCTGTGTAGATCGTCTAATTGTTTCCCTGCTCTTTGGTGTCTCGCCTCGTAGACGCTTTCTGCTAGCCATTCCTGTAGCCTTGGTCATTTCAGGTTTCCTCGTGGACACTACAGCAGATACACTGCAGTTGTTGCATCGTTTTGCAGGAGCTTGCAGTGTATTGTGAGCTTTACTTGATGCTCTTGGCTTGGTTTGTCGAACAGTATCGCGGTTTTTTGGGGTATGCTTGGATGTCATTCGAGGAGAGTCCGGGTATTCAAGGGAGAGCTCATCCATACTGCTATCCGAAGACGAAGTCCAGCTGCGGGTACGCTTATCGCGGTTCATCTGGACTGCCTTTTTGAAACTTAAAGCAGCTGTTGCCTTCTGTGGAGTCTTCTCTGCATGCCGATCGTTTTCAGTCTTACGACATGCGCGTTGGATAATCCATGCAGAGACTTGCAATCGGATTCTGTGTTGAATGATATTAGTTTCCACCGATTGGAGAAAGATTCCTTATAAAGTGACTCACTTGCGTTGATCGCCTGGGTCTTCGTAGATCAAGTGCCTTGGATAGTTGCACTCCGTGGATATGGCATGCTTTTTGTTTCGTGGAGGCTTCCTGACTCTGGAGGTATCTTCGGCTTTGTAAGTCTTGCTGAGCGTGGTAGGAGTATCGATAGAAGTGACAAAAGGTCCCTCTTCTCCATTGCTCCAGACCTGGCGACCGTGGGTTTCTAGACAATCTTTCGATATTTCGTCTAGACAGATACGCCGAAATCTGAGCGCTTCGCGTATGGCCTTTCTTGATTTATAATGTGTCGCAATTTTTTTGACTTCCACCGCTGTCGCAGTCCAAAAAAGATGAAGTTCTTTGGGGTTCTTGAATGATTTGGGTAGCCCCAGACGGGAGCGGTACAGTGAAGCCAAAGTTGTTCCCGTAGTGCATTCCTCTACCAGATCTGGAGAAACATCTCGTGGCGGCATAGCTCCGTGGCTGAACTTCATCTCGTTGCTGCGAGCTGTATGGGTTAGTTGATCGGTACTCTTCTTCCTCTTTTGTAGTGTTGTGCCTACCTTCATTGAGAAACTATGGCATGTCTTTGCCACTTTCGGTGAGGGCAACTTGAGGCAATATATGAAAGGAGATAACAGCGGTATAGAGTCTTCTCCCACAGCCACTATGTTAGTCGCTAGTGCTTTGCTCTATGGTTGAACTACGAAATATGGGTGTCTCGCGTAGCTTATAACAGTATGTCAAGAATCGTACACCGCTGTACCTTCCAGAGTAAGGCCGGCCCTGGTACCTGGCGGCTAAGGAGGCCGGTGAAGATCCCGTGGCTAGCTACCTGAAAGATGAACAGGGTACCTGCTCCCTCTCATCGTACGATTCATCCCCCAGTCACCCCCAGGAAACAACATAGCTGATGTCAGCATAGCCATTCTTCGAAGAAGCGTGGATCACATACCCCAGTTGCCACCTCTTCGTGTCGAACAACGGGCCGAGCATTGGCCATTCTCACTGAAATTCCGTGCTTATTTGAGAGACACAATTTCGGGGAACGTCCTCAGCCGGGTGAACTTCTAACTCGATCGACCAAGAAGAGGTCCTCCGGATCACTATGCAGGGTGATAATCCTGGTTAAAATGATGTTGAGCGGCAAGCGCAACCGTGCGCTATGTAGCTGGCCCAAATCTGGTCTAAGAACATCCCTCACTTCAGCCACGCAGATACCACGCCGTGCTTCCTCTGACAGCAAGGGGGACTGCTACCGTCCTAAAAAGCTCGTTCCTGACTCCGAGCAGTGTAACGAAGCCGTTGCCCCATCCTATGCTTCCGTAGAAAATCCCACACCTAGGTAGACCATACGTCACCCGTACGTACATAGATACTCTAGAGGCAATCCTGCATAGACATGCGAGGCGTCAAACAACCGCGAATATGATAGTAGCCAGTGATGAGCCACTTCGCAGAGTCCGCCTTGAACCAAGAATATGAACGTAGGCCGCCATTGCAGTGATAGCGTAGGCAACAGTCTGGGCAAGGCTGACCCACAGAGAAAAAGCAACTAGATCTAATCTGCTGGCCTACAGCCATGCCGTCACGCATACAGGGCACGTTTAAACGAACCAGTGCGAAAGGCGGAGGTATTAACGTACCTGCACAGACGACACGCTAGCATGTGCCCACTGTGGGAAGAAGGTGATCCTCGCAGCTACCAGGGAAGTCCCAAAGTTCCCCGCTGTTCGTATTCGACCTGTAAGCACGCGATACTGCGTACAATCCCTGACGTTGAGCACGTGGCTGATACGATCACCATCAAGCTAACCCCTATCATCCCTAGCCCGCGACCACGCCGCAGCCTTGCATCTTGTTTCTACCTGCGAAGCATCGAAGCAGCCAGAACAATCCCCTTTCTTCGGCGAAATGTAAAATGAATATTCCTCATTCAATCACGCCCGAATGGTGGCGTATATTGCTAAGGCTGAGAGGAAATTAGGATTTTCGCCACCGAGATGCCCAGGTTGTTGACGCCTTAACGGGGAGGCGATCTTTCCTTAGTGTTAATCATCGACCTTGTACTTTGGTGGGCGGGACGATTGTACTAGTTTCGAACTAATTTGATGGCGTCATTGGAAGCAACGTCGCATCTCTATCTCTATCCCTGAATCTGGTGAAGGTCAGTCAGGTAGATATGATATGCATCTCAAAGAGTACAGCAAGACTCTGATTACATCAGTAGGTAGTTGAGGGATACCCTGATACCTCTATAACATTGAAAGTTCCCATCCAGCAAGAGTCCACATCGCAACGTCCTCGGAGTTCTGCGACTTTAGCCCCAACATCTGGCTCCAGTCTGCCATTCTGACAATCAGCGGTGAGTTCGAGCGCTTTCGGTTGGTAGTCGAATGCGTTCCGCGGGTTGTAAGCCAATAACTTGCGATGTCGTTCCGTCTGCGCGCCTGGAAGCTGACTGCATTATCAATACGTGTTGATCCCGGGGTCGTACTGCGCCTCATCTTGGCGCTCGCTCGGTGAAGTATCCAGCAATAGACTAGCGTTCTGACGCTGTAGGCGACATGTCAGCTGGTTGCCAGGCTGGTTCTTAGATCACTGACCTTTTAATATGGGCCTCATCGTGGTACGTGATATAAATTCAGCGATGGTTGGCGCACACGCGTGATGTCATGGACCGCCGCAGATCACCAGCGGCGTAAACTGGAAATAGTGCCCGAATACGTTCAGGACGCGATCGCGAGTGGATTCGCAAACGACAGTATCCTAAGTCCGTTTTAGATAACCGTGAGATAAGAAAGATTTTTTCTGTTATACCTACCGATTCCCGCCCTGCTAACGCCAATTGGAGGCTCTCAGAGTCGTAGCTAAGTGAATCTAAGTCTTTTAATAAAGTGAATACCTTCAGACCAAATTTCTAGCGCGCCTTAAATCATCCTTCAAGACACTCTTTAACGCCCGATCATCCTGTCAACTCCCACCCATACAAATAGCAAGCAATTATAGACTTTTGCACTCTCTTACACCTCACTCAGAAACATCGGGCTTCTCCGCCATCGTCGTCAGCTCATCCAGATCGCCCACATGCTCTTCAACCTTGATCTTCTTCTGCTCTGACTCCCACGCATCCTCTGCCTTCCGCTTGGCCTTGAAACCAGCGTATGCGGCAGCCATATCGCCAGGGATGGGTCGCGGTCGCTTCCGAATAGCTGCTGACGGAACGTCAAGGTATGGTGACCCCTGGATAGCCTTGTCCGACATACCCAGTGGCTTCAGATTACCGTCGATAGGACCGGAAACGTAGTGATTGGGGGTAGCGCGCTCATACTTGATGCGATCTTGCTTCCACAAGGGTCGTGCTGGATGTACAGAGTCGTTATCGCCGATTGGGTGACCTCTGGGAGTGACAACGTATTCTATGGCAAAAGGCGAGGGCAATACCGGGATGGAGCCGCTCAGCGAGATCTGAGCGCTAGACTCCATCTTCTTCGCCTGTGCTTGCGCTGCTTCTTTCTTTGCACGCCAATCAGGGGCATGTTGTCCTGGAGATGTGGGCGCGCCACAGAACTCGTATCCTTCTGTCTTCCCACCACGTAAGGGACCTCTGGCAAATATGGTACAAGAACTGTCAGAATAAGCTGGTCGCCCCCTGTTGGGTCTGTTGGTCTTGATATTGCCGAGACTGTTGAAATCGTATGGCCAGAATGTGCTGAGGTCCTTCTTGCCATATGCTCGCGAGCTGTAGATAGCGTAACATGCCTGGTCGTCGAGGTACACGTTCCGCGGAGGCTGGTCCTTCCCACGGACAATAGGATCCGGGACATCTCCAGCATACAGCTTCTATGTTGGATGCCCGCGTATAGACGTCTTCGACCGAGCAATAAAGCTCTTGTTAGGGTCACCATCACCGTCACCATCGAGCCACAGGATCCGCATTCTTTTCCCATCTGATGCCATGGTGTTTGCCTGACCTGGAGCTGCAGCCGCAAGATACCCGGGTTTGACGACCATGTCGGCGTCTGGAGGTTGACTTACCATACTGTACCATAGAGTTAAAGTGTACCCGGCGAATACAGGGGGCATCTTTTTTCTCGAACATTTGAATTATGAACACCAAAGAAAAGGGAACTTACCACTCGAGTTGAGACAAATTCATACCAAAGAAGATGAGGAAGGATCTCAAATGGCTACCTGAACGAGGGTGATAGAGACAATGGAAGTGGACAAGGCTTGAGAATATGGACACAGGGGATTGACTGGGTAGGAAGAGATGACGGAGTGGATGCAAGGAAGAAACAGTCGCAGATGATTTGAAGATGATAGGGTGGATGGGAGAAAGGAAGGAGGTGTAGGAGAAGAGAAGATTCTAGAGTAGAAGAAGAAAAGGAGGAATCGTAGGAAGAGAGACGGTGATTAAATAGACCTGAAAGAGCTCTGCTACTAGCGGCGATGAAGGGCGATAGCCACGTGGGAGGTGAGACATTTAATTCAACCAACTACGAATCCACTGCCACGAGGCGGAGATGAGAGAAAAGACACGTATCGAATGATGCGATAAGACCATTTGAGAGCTTGCTTGATGATTAACGTGATGGAATATCTTACCCATCCAAAGCGCCCGACCAAAGTCCGTAACCAGAATCTTCAGGGCTCGAGCGCGAATACTAGTAGAAGCAGAAGCTTTATAGGCACGAAACCAAGACTTGGTCGTCGTCGTCGTTGTTGCTATCCGGATTGCCAACGTGATACACTGCAAACCGCGACGATCATGCTGCGAGCAATGTGTCGCGATGTTGTATGAAAAGAATCGAGTCCAGTTCCGGCACATTGTGATGGTGCGGTCGAGTCGGACCTTTCTGGCGGATTGATGTCAACGATGTTGCTCGGGACCAATCAGAGACGCCAAGAAAAAGGTAGGTCATCCAGATCGAACTTCACGACCGCCACCACTCGAACCGCCAACAACCAACGTTCGCCGTACCCCCGAGCATCAATTGCGCGAGACAACACATATACAGCAATTACGATG
>JAESFQ010000618.1_pt1 | contig 13080 bp, 10 predicted proteins | sample 9269431 | NCBI WGS metagenome assembly JAESFQ01 (sample SAMN14502588, study PRJNA617103) | algae metagenome | isolation source: Plectolyngbya sp. WJT66-NPBG17 and co-occurring heterotrophs from well... | place: USA: Mojave Desert, Joshua Tree National Park, California | collected 2006-08-06
CAATTGCAGACAAGCCGACTCTGTACTGGATCGACTACTTGGCGAGTCAAGCACCGCTGCCATACGCTGCACATGGATACGCACAGTACGTTTCACCAGTTGCTGTTTCTGGTGCAGCATTCCTGGATCCGCTTCTGTCTGGTTCCGCATGCACAAGCCCTATGCTAACACGTTCCTTCCAGGTACTACTGCCTCTCTCTGCTCGACAAGCACCACCATCCTGACATCAACTACGAACAGGGCATGAAGATCTTGCGAATGTGCACCGAGGAGCTCAAGCGACGTCTTCCGATCGATTTCAAGGGCGTACTGGTCAAGGTCATAACAAAAGATGGCATCAAGGACGTGGAATACGAAGACGACGTAAAGGTTGCGATTCCATAGAAGGTCATGGGTTGACCGGGGCTAGAGTGTTCCGCCAGACGATTTATGCATGAGAAATGAGTGCCATCACGATTATGACACTCGGGCACAATAGATAACGAGAATAAATAGTCAAATGATATTAATGACTACACCACGTTCCGTGATATATCATGGCGACCCACCATATATTGTCGTTGCGTCTTGCTTCAATACATGGCCCCGTCGTTCTCGCGGACTGACATAGTCCACACGGGCTGAATGGTGGTTCTTTGAAAATGCCCAAGCTTACCCAAAGCTGAGAACTGCTAGCTAACCATATCTTGAGATAGCTTGCAATACACTTCGCGAAGCCGTGTACCGGAGGCAAAACAGCACCGTCAAAGAATTTCAATCACATCAAGGCGCGTACAAGACATGGATATGTCCTCCAAATAAATCGACACCGCAGACTCATCGCCATCACTGAAGACGACCCAACGAGAAAGCAGCTTCCTACAGGAGTATCGCTCTCCGATCCCACGCCACCGAGGTGGCTGGCAACTAAAAGACAAAGATGTTCTGGTAGTCGTGGCTGGGATCGTTTGTATTTTTTGATCGAAGAGCGAGAAAGGAGGACGAGGGGCGCAGAGTTTTTATACCGACGGGTGGGGGCTGCCAAGCCGGTGCACGGGCGGAAAGGGTTTTTGGAGTGGCGGGCACGGGCGCGGGCACCATCAGGCGACTGAAGGAATTGAGGGCGGTAACGGGTGTGACAAGAACGATACCCACACCCTCAAGATGTTGCAGAGCTCGATACTGCGCAACAGCGGAAGTCAACCGAGTGACAGCGAAGCAGGCTTCCAGTGCCTCGGATGCCATCGCAGACACGCACATATTCATCTCAACGGTCCTCACGATGCAAACGGTACCAGCACGATGGATTGATCATTGATTTGTTTTTCTATTTGAAGAAGCTGATGAGCAGAAAGCATGTCGCGATCTATCACTACAGGAAAGGGATAGTATCGCCGCTTAAAAAGAACTTTACGTTCAAATCATTGCAACCATCAGACATGCGCTTGCCTAGTCGGACTTATTCGCCGCAGTGTCACTCCTTAGTTCTTGTATCCGTTCTCGTACCCGTTGGCCATAACCTCCTGTAGGCCTTGGGAAGGACCGTTGGCCTGGCCCTTGGCGGTACCGTTGACGGCGCCATTGCTCATGCCGTTCATGGTCTTCTTTGACTCATGCATAGCATCCTCGATGGGCTTGTCGTTCATGGTGTATCCAGTGTCGGAAGCATCGACGAACGCGTCGATACCTGCACCCTCACGAGGGTACTCCTTCATCAGCTCCTTGTGTCGTCGCAGAGCCTTGTTCATCTCCTCGGCGGAGACGTCGTTCAGGAACACGCAGGTACCGATAGGGTTGGGCACGGCAGCACGAAGCAGACCGTCACGGGTCTTCAGGATAGCCTTGGTGGCCTTGTCAAGCATGTCCTCATCGAACAGCTCATGGTCCATGGACAGACCAGCCCTGGAAAACAAGTTCAACAGTCTCCTGTGCTCCTCATCGCTGAGAAGACCGCGCTGGTTCGCCAATGTGGCCGAGTAGGCCATGTCGATAGAGATGGCATGGCCGTGACGAAGTGGGACCTTGGGGGAAAGCTACGAAACAGTCAGCAAAGTCAATGTACTTGGGCCGCGATAGCCTTACCTCGTGGAGCGGGCTCCAGGTGTGGCCGTAGGCAATGACACGGTCGAGACCAATCTCATGGAGGTTGGGTGTCTCAAGCTTCAACATCTCGTAGATGCCGGCGCGGTTGATCTCATCCGCTGCTTGGAGAACCTCCTTGTCGTCACCCTCACGGCCGAATCGAGATGTGATCAACTTCTCGCAGTACTTGTCCAGCAAGTCGAATGTTGGCTTGTGAGCACAGGTAGAGATCTTGATCAACTCTGCGAAACCGTTTCGTACTTGACCCTCTGGCAGGGTCTTCAAGAAAGAGAAGTCAAGGAATGTGTGCATGGGGGCGTGGTACGCTCCGAGACGGTTCTTGTAGTTGCCGTAGTTGACGGCGACCTTGATGCTAACACTAGCATCGATCAGGCCAATGACGGTAGTTGGGATACGGATGAAGTTGGTGTTCCTTCGGTACGCGGCGCAAGCAAATCTAAAGTCACGAGTTAACTCTATTCTTGCAACGCAGTCAGGCCAGAGTGCCTTAGAGCTATTTTTACCCAGCAACATCAGTCACCAAACCACCACCCTATGTCACGTTAGCATCGTGCAACACTTCATTCGATCTAGCCAACATACCACAACAAGAACTGGCTCCTTTCGGATGATACCAAAATCGGTCATCGAGTCAACGATACTGAGAAGAGTCTCCATAGACTTGGCCTTCTCGCCGATCATGGTCTTGTGGATCGTCAAAGGCAGGTTGTAGTGGTCGAAGTACTTTTGCATCTCATCGCCATAGACGTTGTAGATGTTGAGGTCCATGACAGCCAGGCAACGGCCCCATTTCTCATAGCACTTGGCTAGGTTGTCGTTGGCAGGGTTGAAGACGCCGTCAAGGAACGTGAAGTCATATTCGATCTTCTCGTATCCCTCGACGTGGAAGCCGTTCTTCGTCTCGACAACGGAAGCTTTGAGGTCTGACATGGTGAAAAGAGTTTGGAAGGGTGTGAATGAGATACGTTGAGTTCTGCCGAGTTAAGGTATGGAAACCACTGTCCTATATAAATGGCGACAGACCGATGTCGTTCGGGACTACTCACATAGCTCGCGGTACACGCTCCGCCTCCATTGGCTCTCAAAGGCCGACAGCGCTCCAGACAACGTCAACCATATGCATCATTCTCGTTCATGATGCGGCCACTCGTGAATTCCTTGTTGTTTGGACCTGGTACCACTTCACTTCGAGCCAGACTAGGCTCCTACTGGCCAGCCATGATGAAATGACTTCAGAAACAGTGCCCTCCCAACGGTAAAACCCGGTTCCGGCACATGGGATATGCACTTTGCTCATGCAACATGGGTTTTTGCGGGCTTGGACAAAACAGAACCATCCTACTTGCCATCGGCCAAGGACGGAATCGGTGTAGCACAAGCCGCGAACTCATTTAGCGCGAGCAACGGAGTCTCTCCCGTTGTGGAGAGAATGAGATACACTACATACGACTGCGGGGCAACCATCGAAATCACCCCATCTCCACTTCAGTAATTACACCGCTCGATTGCTGACGTGCTGTGGAAGAAGTTTGAGAGTGTTTCCATTTGCCAGCGAGTCAGAACATGTGCCATATGTCCACAGGGCTGATAGTGCACTACCGGTAGCCATTCAACGGCACTTTCTTACCCCTCGGTTCAGGGACAAGCTGGAAAAAATATGACGTTCAGCGAGATCTTTTCGATCCTAGTTCCCGCCTCGGATAGATAGAGTTTGACGGACCCAAGATCGGTGAGGCATATTGCCCGGTACAGGTAAGCGTACGTTGTCATGGCAAGTCTTTGCGATTCCACAGTCAGTTAGCGGATGTAGCAAGCTCTAGATCGTTGACGACAGCCACATCCAACGCAACGTCAACACTATACAGAACCGCGTATGCACCAATTAACCGCCCCACATGAGCGTCGCGTATCCACATGGCATAGCGCGATCTCGCCCCAACTGGTGCCAAGAGCGCTTTGACGCGTACACGGGAATGTGACATGGAAAAGGCAGGATACAGCGTCTCACCCACATTGGCATCCCACTCCCAATAATGAGGTTTTGCAGAAAAAGCAAATTGAAGCAAGTCAATTGCTAAGGTGCTAACATAAGGAGTGACCTCTAGACGCCTCCACGGAAGTAGATTCCGTGCTAAAGCAGTCGACTGGACTAAACGCCACTCGTTGTACATGTTCCTGCATGCATTTCGTCATTACTAACTACAGCCCCGCACTAGACCAGACGCGTTGAGGGGCACTTTTTGGTAGCTTGGACGCGTCGAGCTCACGGCTGCCCGCACAATTCCATATTGCCATTGAACAACAGCAACAATGGGTAGCTTCGACCAGAGCAAAGCATATGCAGCGCAGGAGGAAGAGGGTGCGTTCTTCGACGATGGGCGGGAAATCGAGCTTCTGCACTTCGTCTACTCACATCCCAACATCGAGAAGATACGAGGGTCCCCAGAGAATGTTTTGGCGGCCATTGATGAGTATGGTCGCACGAAGAAGTATCTAATGAACGTGGGCGAGGACAAGGGCCGCATTGTCACGGATCTGATCGCGGAAGTAAAGCCAAAAACCATGGTAGGAGACTCCTTGCACTCGTGTCTACGTCTCTAACAACGCACAGGTAGAACTCGGCGGCTATGTAGGCTACTCCTGCATTCTCTTCGCAGATGCCGTACGCAAAGCGGGTGGTGAGCGATATTTCAGCTTCGAGCGCGATCCCGCTTTCGCGGCTGTCATCATGTCTTTGGTCGATCTTGCAGGCCTTGCCGACCTTGTCAAGGTAATCGTAGGCTCAAGCGACGAAGGCATTGCACGACTGGCAGCATCGGGACAACTCAAGCACGTCGATCTCATGTTCTTGGATCACTACAAGCCTGCCTACACAACGGATCTCAAGCTCTGCGAGGAGCTTGGCCTGATCACCAAAGGCTCTGTGCTAGCAGCGGACAATGTCATCAAGCCCGGAAACCCGCCATACCTGAAATATGTCAGGTCGAGCGTTGAAGAGAAGGTCAAGGAGGCCGGAGAGGGTGGACAGACAAACCTCAGCGGCATTGCTGAGACGAACGTCAAGATGTACGAGAAGAGATATGGCAAAGCCAAGTTCAGCGAGAGCAAGGGCAACCCGAACCTCAAGTACGAGAGCAAGCTGGTAAACAGCTACGAGCCAACTGGCGTCCCTGTGAGTTCCAGCACCGACGATGCATCGTGAGCGTTTACTGACTAGCACAGGATGGAATCGAGATCACACGATGCGTTGGTTAGTAGGAGGCATCATGACTCAGTAAAACCCATAATAATATCTATGAATCGCGAGTTTCATCGCTGGTGGGTCTTGAACAGCTCGAGAAAGTGCTGGTATGCGGCTGAACATCAGCATGATAGGTACCGAGCATGCCCCAACAGCTGCGCAATTTAACATAACAAACAAATCAATCTGTCTTTCTATGCGTCCAGAAAATTATCTCTGCGGAACCGCAATCTGCAAGCTATGGTGATGTCGCAACAACAGCATGACACGTTGCGCTCAAAGAAACAAACAAAAGCCCCACGCACCCGCATCCGCCGTACAAGGGCCCTCAACACCCATCCGCCGATCGCGGCCAGATCGCAAAAAGGATCTACTGTATCTAGATCGTAAATAGGATCCTGGAGTCCTAGTGTTCCACAATGTCGTACGTGAGTGAAGTAACGATGACGTCTAGACTAGTCGTGCAACGCCAGCATTCCAAGGCCGACAACTTTGTCTGGGCGGACGCAGCCGCACGCACATCAATCACCTCGCCTATGCAAGACCAGATTGTGTGGCTACGAGCCGTCCGTCTACGCCGCTAATTCCGACTTACTTGCAGTTTGCATTGCAGTGCAGCGTGCAGTCTTTTTGCAAGGGGGTAGGTGAGACGTCTCTCGGTCCTTTTTTTCAGACGAGGTAACGCCGTTGGTGGTGTGTTGGGAAACATCTGAACGGTCAAGACTGTGCGAGAACAAGTGCCAAGATCACGAGCTCCTCTCTCTCATCAACAGCGACAGCGAAGACATGGCAGAAAGAAAGAAGGATGACGTGGTGCCGTTTTACTACAGCCATGTGTGGAAGAACATGCTTCTACTGGCTCTGAGCGCTGTTTGCGCGCCTCTTTCGGCTGCACTGGTCTTGATTGGTCTCGCAGTGTCGAGACTCCATGGGGAGCGCAGCGCGACGTTTTCCAAGGAGGATAAGCAGCATGTTGCGGCGGCAGGAAGACGGAAAACCATTCTTGTGACTGGAGTATCGATGACCAAGGGTTTGACTATTGCGCGCAATCTGTCTCAGCATACACCACATCGCATCATTGGCGCCGACATCTCCTCTCTGTCGCCAGGTCGCTTCTCCAGCGCTATTGCGAAATACTACCGTCTTGACACACCGAGTGGCGATGATGCGGAGCCGTACATTGATTCTATTCTATCAGTTATCCAGTTGGAGAAAGTCGACCTGTGGATCAGCTGCTCCAGCGTCGTCGCAGCCGTAGAAGATGGCCAGGTCGTCCGCCTAGCAGAGAAGCAGGCGAAAGAACAAGGCCGCCAGTTTGAAGCTATCCAATTCCGGGAAGACGTTGTCCAGAAGTTCCACGAAAAGGACAAATTCATCGATTACATTGAATCGCTGGGTCTCCCGGTCCCGGAATCGCATCGCTGCACGAACCCACAGGAAGCACTCGACGTGCTCATGCGAGAGCTGCACAGAACGCCAACAAAATCTGGAAGGACAGTCCCCAGGCGACAATTCATCATGAAACCTATCGGTGTGGACGACAAGGCAAGGAACAACATGATGACCCTACTCCCATTCAGGACCCCAGACGCAACAGCCGCATACATCCACTCGCTCAACATCAGCCCAGAAAACCCCTTCCAGCTCCAACAATTCATCAAAGGAAACGAATACTGCACGCACGCCCTCGTCATCCGCGGAAAAGTGAAAGCCTTCACCAGCTGCCCCAGCCTAGAACTCCTCATGCATTACAAGCCGCTGCCCGCCTCCTCGCCCCTCAGCAAAAAGATGCTCGACTTCACCGAGCGCGTATGCAGAGACGGCGGCGAAACCTTCACCGGCCACCTAAGTTTCGACTTCCTCGTCGAAAACGAGGATAAGGGCGCAGCTGCGAATTTCTACCCTATTGAATCTAACCCGCGCGCCCACACGGCCGTCGTGCTCTTTGAGCAAACGCCCGAAATGGCAGAAGCCTATCTCTCCATCTTCAACAGCCCAAATCCTCTCTCCTCAAAACACAATACTGCGCCTGTTTTCCCCCGCACCCCGACGTACAGCTACTACTGGGTCGGCCACGACTTGGTGTGTTTTGTTATCCTACCACTTCTCGATCTGTGCGCCGGTGCTACGACGCTGCAGGATGCGTTTAATCATCTAGCGACTTTTTGGAGCCATGTGACCGGCTGGAAGGACGGGACGTATTTGTGGGAGGATCCGGTGCCGTTTTTCGTTCTCTATCATGTTTATTGGCCGGCGAGGTTTTTGGAGGCGCTCAGGCGGGGGAGGGCGTGGAGTCGGATTAATGTTAGTACTACGAAGATGTTTGAGGGGTGAGTGTGGGAGTGGTAATAAGGGATTGGGTTGGATGGGAGAGGACGTTGGCTGGAGTTGGGGGTTGGGAGTCTGTGTATTGATGCATGTTTGGTGTATGCGTATTTTTCCAAAACTGTGTAGTACGAGAGTTTGTACTGTTATCTAGGTATCATTGTAGCTGCAATAACATGGCATGCGTAACTAATCTAACTCTACAATACCACATTCTCTGTATTTCCCAACCCCTCAGTCCACACTCCCATCACTATCCGTCTCCGTCTCCCACACCCTCCCCCTACCCACACCCCCACCCAACCACACCCCATCCATATCCATATCCACCTCCGCCGAATCCCTCCTCCCCTCCCCTTTCCCTTTCAACTCCTTAACCGCCCCCTCCATCCGCCGCTGTAACCGCGTCTGCTCACCACGCAGCACACGACCCATACCGCACCGAGCGTAGCAGCGAAATGCAATGCGATGTTTCCTCGCCGTCCCAGCGAGACGGTGGAAAAAACCTGTACGCGGCTGAGATGGAGATAGAGATAGAGATAGAGATAGGGGTTTGGATCTGTTTGAGGAAGCACGGGGAACGGCAGCGGTGGTGGTGGTGGTGGTGGTGTGGAGGGTCTGAGATGTGGTGCGCATGCTGGGGTAGGGGATGTGGTGGTATATTCCTTTGGGCTTGTTTCCTGGCTTGGATGTATGTGGTGCGCGGACCGTGGGTTCTGTGTCGTGGAGTGCGTTGTTGGCGGGGGTGGGTGCTGGGAGGGGGGTTGTCGCTGCGGTGATTGTGGGTTGAGGGTCTTGCTTATCGAAGGATTGGGAGTGCTGAGCTTTACGAGCGATGACCGTCAGGATGTGTTGGTCTAGAGGGTGGTCTGCAGAGTTACTGTTCCACTCACGTGGGCAGGGCGCGTGTGCTGGGCTTTTCTCAGAGTCGTCTTCTACTTCATGTGTGCGCTTGATGTCACTCCTGTCGTGTTCCAAATGTGATCGGTCCTCGTCTTCCTGTGCATCGGCGGCGGTATCGAGGGTTCCTGGAGTAGTGGGCTCATCCAACTGGTCATTGATGTCGTCCTGTACATGCTCAAGTACAAAGAATTGTCTGCCAGGAGTATACGTCAGGCCATCTTCTGAGTCATCGTCGGCCTCGAATTTGCGCTTGAAACCATGGTCGCCGTTGTCAATATGCGATGGAGCCGCAACATCGACCTTGTCGTCGGCAACCTCAACTACCGCCTCGTCTTCAGCTCGCGCAATATTCTCATCGACGCCAGAAGCCTTCTTCTCAGCCTCCTCAGCAGCATACGAAGCCTTGAGACCCTCCCAATCGCCCTTGACTCGCAGTTTCGCACGCTTCAGCTCCACATCGCCTTTATCACGAGTGAGATCTTGCATCATCTCAGCAACGCGTCGAATTTGCTTCAATGGTACGACACTGGTAGAAAGCTGCTGTCCTGCCCCCTCCTGAGCTTCCTCCTCCTCTTCTTTCTTGGTCTTGGGCTCAATTTGAAGCGCGCGGAATAGATCTGTTATTAGCTGAAAATTGGGGGGATCGGGATTTGCATTCATATTCTCAGCTCGGGAGCGATGTACTTCGTCACTCATGAGGACTTCGTCGCGAATACGTAGGATAAGGTCGAAAGCGCGGCGGTAGAAGGAGAGGAAGTCGAAGTTGCTGTGTACTTCAGTTTCCTGCAGTTCCGACTTCATGGTGCCAAAGAGATTGGCGTGTGTCTCGTCTTGCTTGTCGAAATCGGGTTTGCGTACTCTGGACTTGTTCTTGCCCTTTCGCCTTGGCTTCGGGGGCGTGATCTTCGTTGCTAGATTCGAGAACGTGTCTCGCAGATCCTTCAAGATATGACCGACTGATCCGAATTCGTCGTTTGATGTATCTCCTACAGCCTCTTTCCGTCGGTAGAGATGATTGAAGACTGCGTGACGGCGTAGCCAGCGATCGTTGTCAGGATCTGGACCGTAGTAATCGTGGATTTTAGCTTCCAGCGGCAACTCAATCTGCAAACCGCGTTTAGCACCAACTCCTTTCGACACTTGAGGTAGGTACTTAGACGTGGAGTGAAAGTCTGTGGCCATAGCACGACTACTAGTGTTACCAGAGAGAAGATAGCGGTTAAGGAAGTCGTTAGGGTGCGTCGGTGGATCGCCCCGAAACATGGCCTTGGTCCCATGGATCTTGATCATGTAGTCGAGATCTGGCCAGTGAAGGTTCAGACCGCCCATCTGGTAGGCGGCGTTGTAGAGATGGGCAAGGCCCTTGATAAACCACTGTATCTGAGAGGCTGTAGTATGGTGGTAGATCCGGTTGTAATGCCACATCGAGAGTCCTGCGAGAGTGGAATGAACGGTGATGAAGACGCTAGCAGCCATTGGCACTTCTTGGGAGTTTAGAAGCTCCTGGAGCCAGTCCAACAACCTATCCAGAGGCTTGAGAAGGAGGGTACTGGGCTTGATCTCCTCTCTACACATGTAGTCGGGCTTTGTTCCCTTGGCCCACATGCGGTCCTCGTAATCGACGTGGCAGCGAATGCATCTAGCAATATCTAGACCGTGCTCGGTGAGATCGCGTAACATTCGGCGATAGTCTTCGCGCACTACGTCCTGTATATCTAGCACAATCGTAAGGCCGAAGAGGAGGTAATCCTGCGATGTGCTCTGATGCAACAGCATTTCTGCGGTGAAGTGATCCCACCTTGGGAGCTTGAGATTACCCTTGCGAATGACGTCAAAGAATCTCAAGAAGATCATAAGAGGGTGCTCTTGTGCATCGTCGCCAGCACTGTCCTTCTCCGGCCGCTTGTTCGTAATGTAGAGTTTTATCAAAGTGGCAGCATCATCCAGACAAAACAGGTGGCGTAGAGCCTTTTCTGTAAGCGGTGTTGCCGTGTTCTGCGCTCTAGTATCAGGAGCAGCCTTGATCTTGTCGAAAAGCTGGCGGACGATTGTAACTAACTCTCCTGGCAGTAAGTCGAGCTCCTCCATTAATGCCTTCACGTTTTGATGGATATGATCTTGAGCGAGGTCGGTCACCAACGCTGCAGTGATTGTATTGATGAGACCCTTGTGGTAGAGAACCCACACCTCGTAGATGACATTTCTTATACGGTTGAAGTTGTATAGGAAGCAGAGCACAGGGAAGTCGCGGCGCAACTGCTCTTCCTCTGCAGTTAGCGGGTTCGTCTCTGAGAGAGGTGCGTTCCTCTTCTTTTTCGCCGTCTCATGAGTCAGAGTTTGTTGCGGCTGGCCGCCGTCCTCCACGTCGGACTTGTCCCGTTCCCGTATCTTCTCAAGCAGATCGTCCTGTTCGTCTTGGCTAGTCTTGGGTCCGGAGGGAAGTTGAATGATTACAAAGGTGGGCCTGTCATCATTACGGTCTCGAGCCTTTTTCCTCCCGGGGACGAGAGCCTTCAGCACCGCCATGAGTGATTCAAGATTTCCATTGAAATACTCGTGCCCCAAATCCGCCGTGTTGTGGTGTTTGTGATATTGCGTAACCTCCTTCCTCGAGCGAATAGCGTCATCAAGATCGTTGAGACCGCTGGTGTCTGCGAGTGGAACGCTCGTGGCGGCGATGGCGTTGACGAGCTGCTCTTGTTTCTGTAGCGGGATTCGGTGGCCCTTCTTGGTCTTTCTCTTCTTGGCCTGGTCAGTAACAACGTTTGCAATCTCCACACCACGCTGAAACGCAGTCTTGAGCAGCCACGCCTGGAATTGGTCGGTGTATGTCTTGTAACGCTTGACCGTCTCGGGAAGCTCGTTTCGTCGGTAGTAATCCATTTCGTCAGCGAACCGGGTAGCGGTAGAGAAACTGAATACCGGTGGTGGAAACAATGTGGATGAGAACCGATCGATGTAGTAGATCAAACTGGTGGGGCAGACTCGTAAGTTCGACAGAGCAGATTCTACATAAGTATCTGTGCTTTTTCACGTAGAGGAGAATGAAAGACCAATGTAAAACAGACCACTCATGGCAGTCCGCTCCCAGCCAAGAATCTTACAGCCGAGGATTGCGCAAGATAGCCAGTCCAGCCGCGACAGTGCGGCTATGACCCGATGAGATATTGTTACCGTGTCATCCCTGACGTAACCAGGTGGTGACTAGAGATCACGAGCTCAGCAGGTACAAAAAGTGAAAGGGACGAAAATCATCACCATGTGCCGGTTCTGGTCAGCTTCCAGAATCGTTGAGAGCATCGTGTTACAGCTAGCAGGATCAATAGAAGCCAGTAGCCGTGGTCCGTCAAGAGTCTTCTGTGTTCGCCAATGGTACAAATCTTCTTTACAGCAACGAGCGCCATTCCTTACCAGAAGGCCTCTCAAGACCCAAATGATCACACACCTGGCCTATATGATCGACGCCCCAGTACCCCTCAGTCTCTCCTTTCGCATTCGTAGCTGTAGCGGTTAACAAGCACGTTCTCATCACGAGATAAAATATCAATCTCGCACTCACCAACAAACCAAGGCAGTCCAAAGGCGCCATCTTCAAACGCCTTGGTAGTATTTCTACTCAACGCCTGCTTCACCTCCTCCGTCTTAGTCCTCTCAATCACCTTCCGCGCCTCCTCATCGCTGCCTAGAACAGTCGTGAGAACAGCGAGTAAATTCTCCGGTTTAGTCGGGTCGTTCCAATGTGCCCAGAAGTTTTCGTAGAAGAGTTCGACGGCGCTTTCAACCTTCTCCGGGTGCGAGAGTGAGAGAGATGCTAGAGCGCGTTGGATAGGCAATGTGTTGACAGGGAATCCAGGCGGAGTATCCCGTAAGATGGGGACGTTGAACTGCTTCGCCAAGCGCTGACGCTCGGTGTTGATCCATTTGTCCTTGTCTGTGTAATGTTAGACTTTTGGATAAGATGAAGGTAGCTCTGGGAAAAGAGAATTCAACTTACTTTTGATGTTCAAAGGCGGCGTATTGCCACAGACCTTCATCAAGCCTCCAAGCAGAATCGGCACATACTGCACGTCGACCTGTTTGAAAACCTTGGAGTTCTACTCACGACACTTTGATCAGCACCACCACACACATTTTTAATACCGAAATCATCGATCAAAGCAACTATCACGTAGACAAACTCACTTTCAGGATGGTAAAAGCAATGTAAGCAAACGGGCTCACGATGTCCACGTAAAAAGTAATCTTTGGCTGAGACATAGCCGGCCGTGTTTATCCTCCGAGTTGAGCGAATGGAAAGGAATACTGGAGTAAAATCGCTGTGGAGATGGACAGGGGAGCTTATGTCCCTGGCACCCTGCTCTATGTAGGTCCTTGCCCGGGTGCTTGGTGAGGAGTCAAGACCGGTGATCTCATAGCCGATTGGATTAACCGAGGCACAGACAAGGGTCCGTCTTTTGCTGCAGGCGCGCATCTGCACGTACCAATGTGATAGTTTTGGGATGTTGTTAGACTCTCCACGATGGCTGTAA
>JAESFQ010000619.1_pt1 | contig 13075 bp, 10 predicted proteins | sample 9269431 | NCBI WGS metagenome assembly JAESFQ01 (sample SAMN14502588, study PRJNA617103) | algae metagenome | isolation source: Plectolyngbya sp. WJT66-NPBG17 and co-occurring heterotrophs from well... | place: USA: Mojave Desert, Joshua Tree National Park, California | collected 2006-08-06
CACACCATCTAGGACACTGGTAGAATGATTCATTATCGTAAGACCACATTTCCTTTTTGCTGGCTGCAACGCCGGCTTCAACGTTGACACTCAATGAGAAAACGCCCAACACCGGTCTGGCCGAGGGGAACGTTGACATTTCTTGCTTGGGACAAGGTGGAGCACTAGTGGAGCCTAGAAGCGACGAACACACTCAGGGTTTGAAAATCATTGGCCGTGATATTTACATGTACCACAAAACGCCTTTTCTAGTCAACCCCTCGCATTGCTAGTGTGGCTAAAAAGAGAGAATCACGAGAGGTGGAACTGTGAACAAAACATTTCCCAACAACATACGTAGTATCTCTTGAGGCTACTTCGTGTACCTTCTTACCACGATACTTACATCTCAGACCTACTGTTACCTTAGACCTACCTAGGTTAAAGACTTCCACCGCCACGCCAGCCAGCGTGAAAATCCGGGTCACGCGCAACACAACATATCTTCACAGTGCTAGCCCCATCATTCAAGGTGATCAACGGGGTAACTCGTCAGGGGCCCCCATACTTCTTGGAGGCCATGCTTGTTAGAGGTAGTATTACGCAAATGTATGTACAGAGGTCCCACTGGGCTAAAGTAAAGGGAGCTAGTACGTACGCATGAACCAATCATAAACGTACAGGAACCGGCTCATCTTTGCTTGCACCGTCGTGGTCCGGTAGGCTATATGCAAGTGGCCGAAATAGCGGCCCTCAGCCATTGATAATATCTCTAGGTGAGGCAGGAGCCTCAAGCTTGGCAAGCGGTGCAAGATTGCCTAGACCACGAACAATATCTCCGTGGTCGAAGCCCAGATGGTAGAGCATCCGCGCAGCCCACTTGAGCGTATCGCGCACTTCTGCACGCGTGGCCTCTAACATTTCCTCGCCACGTCTTTCACAAAGCTCCACTTCGTTTTGGACCTTCCGAATAATGGCCCAGATCGTCTGTCGGTTAGGCTGGATTCGCCCTTGTAGGATGAGGGTGGCGCCAGAATCCTGGACAATCTCAATGTCTTCTGGTCGATCCGCGTATTCTTTGCTCTTGGTGACGCGGTACCGTGGCATGGTGGGTAATCCACCAGGCGCTCTGTATGGCGAAAAATTCTTTCGTGACTGGTGACACCACAGTTCGACAATGGTTTTGCCCTTGGCACTACCGTATCCTTCGAGCACACCGCCTAGTACGCGGTTGAAGTCATCTGTGGAAAGACTGACCGCCTGACGCGATGAGAATGCAAGGAAATGAGAGCAGTACTTTTTCCAGTCACTGTCCATAGTAGACATGATGGATAGTATGCAGTATAGATCATCGCGGATGTTGCTGAGTATAATCTTCTCCCATGCAAAGAGCAGTCCAGTGAAAGTCGCCTGCGCGCGTATCTTGGCTTCTTCGGGACCGTTTGAGGTACGAAGGAGTTCTGCAGCAAAGCTCGAGATAATGATGGGTCGTGGTCTAAACGTAGAAGTCTCTTCCACATAATTTTGCATGCCTTTGATGGAATCCCAGCGATGGAGTTTGATTTGGGAACAAATCAAAGCTGTTAAAATCTCAGCCGGCATGCGGTGCTGCTGGTGTCTCTCATTCCACGCTCCCACTTTCTTGATGACGTCCAGGACAAGGCTGTTCTCTCCAGCCATTGTACCAAAGCGAACGACAGACGCGGATATATTACGATGAGTATGCAACTCACGACTGATAAGAGGACCATCCAAGTCATCAGAGAACAGCAACCAACGACCCAGATCATAGAGCTTCGACTCGGTGACCAGATCTAGCAGCCGCGCAAGGAGAGGTGCCGGGAGCTTGTTGTCAAAGGCCGGGAAGTCAACTGGTGGCAAACGGCTCGTAAATGGCTCGTCTTGTCGTAATTGCGGACTGCTTCGAAGGAATTCAAAAAACTCATGCACAGACCTTTGTTTGTTGTCATCAGTATGTTGCTGAAGCATAGATAATGTGGTCATTGTTCCCCGGATGTCTCCATTACTGATAAAAGCACGCATAGCCCGATGCAGGAAGCTGAGTGGTATCGTGGTGGGCTCAAAGAAGTAGGGTACTTCGGTACTTGTCGAAGCAGACGCGTTCACAGCGCCAACCTCGGTACCAAATCCTGGTGCCAGTTCGAAGATGCGCAAAAGTAGCTCTGGCCGCTTTTCTGGTACGAAGCCGCCAGACTCGACAAGTCGGGCCATGATGGAATCCCAAGCCGAAGAACCGAGACTAAGGTTGTTCTTGTCCAGAAAACCCTTTAAGGTCTTGATAGAAGCGACTAGGCTTTCTGGCGCAGCACCACGAGCTCCTACTCCTAGCCGCATGTGGTTGACAAGCCCATCGACAAAGGCTACAACAACTTCGCCACTTATAGTTCTCCGGGTTCGTGCGCGGTCTTCCGCACTTGCTGAGGCATTCCCGCTCATTGGAAGCAAGCTCCAAGTACTGGATGGAGATGGGGTTCTCTGCTGCTCTGCTTCCATAATCTCCCTCCAGCTGATAAGCGTCCATCTGCGTTCCCCTTGCTTGGCCGCCAATTTCTCCAAGATGGCAGCACCATCGAGTGTCCAGCCACCATGTAAACACGACCACAGGACAAGCTCTAGCCATAGCTCCGGGGCCACCTCTGTGACCTGAACCTTGTAACGGGACCCGGGGATCTCGTGGCCGAGGAAGTACTGAGCGTTTGCGCGATCCTTGGCAGTCTTGACAGAAGCTTCGTGAGCGTTCCAGGTCGCGTCAGACAGAGCTGTCAAGATCTTGGACGAAAGCATGTGAAGTGTCGGAGGTTGTTGAAGCGCATGCTTGTCCTTGGGGTTTCGATATGTATAGACTGAATCGGGCATGAATCCTAAATGATGCAGATAAGCAATCATCTCCAAGACGTGCGGCATGACGGTATTCTGCTCGCTATTGTCCTGCTCCGCAGCCGTCAATATCATGTCTCCCAGGCTCCTCCATAGTTGTCCAAGGGCTCGCTTGACAGCGACATGTGAGTAACGAATCGATTCTGGGGTAGATGTTACGGCATCCAGTGTAAGTTGCAGCTTGCGGTTGGGATAGGTTCGTTCGAGGCGCATGGGTCCCTCAGTCAGCTCCTTCAGAGACCGGTGTTCTTCTCCTTGCAGCACGGCGTTTGCGTACTGCTCAAGCTGAGCAATGAGATCGTTTGAGCGGTTTCCATCTTCGGTGAGCTTTCTGACGATCCAGATGACTGTCTGCCATTTCCCCGCCTCCAGCCCAAGGTAGCTAAGAATGTTTACGGAGGCATCCTGGGCTTTGTTGATGAAAAGAGCGAGGTCAAGGGACGTTGTCGGGGCTTCTGCTTCACCATACGTATCGTGCCGCAGACGGCTCGGTAGAAATGGCTCAATCGCAGTAAGCCATGCCTTGACATCACCACGGGCGTCTCGAGGTGGGTAGGGTATACACGATTGAATCCGTTCCTTGGGCTTGGGTGGAACGACTCGAGTAATCATGTCCTCGCCATCTTCCGTCGAGGGCTGTGAGCGTGGCTGCGCATCTGCGGGGCGGCGTTCCCTTGATGTGAAGGTGCGTTTCGAGGGTCTTCCGAGAGCGGGGACGAGGAAGGCGGCGACGGACCAGGGTGCAGCGATTCCACGAGCGGTCGGACGGAAAGCCTGTGAGAGGGCGCTGCGAAAACATGTATGCGCAGCGCTCATTGAAGGGGGGCGGATGAGTGGTGAAGGTGAATGCTCGTGCGAGCGGCATGGTCTTGACTTTTTCCGACCAGGATCATGACGAACTGCACTCTCCAGTTCCGAGGCGCGCTAAAGTGACTGGCAGGGATCAGCGTCCGAGCTCCAGGCTGCCCTGCCCAGCTGCCACTAGCGCCGACCTGCGTGACCTCACGCGTCGACGGACGCAAACATTTCGCGACATCTATCGAAAAGTTGAACCAAGACTGAACGCATTCACCACTGCAGCCTCGGACGTCTGCACATTTATATGAGTACTTTTGCGCGTGTTCGCCAAGTACATTCGAACTTAACCTCCACCAGCCACACAACACACTGACATACGCGATCATGGGTGTCTACCGCGTCGGTAAGTACCTGAATGAGCCCACGTACTACACAACCAATGAACTATGAGCCCCCTAATAAAGCTACTGGTATGTGCCAATCAGGATAAGACTGACCATGTACTAGAGGTGTCCCCTAATAACCGCGCTGGCTGCCAAGTCAAAGCATGCAAAGACACGGGCTCAAAGATTACGAAAGGCGAGTTCCGCTTTGCCGTTCAGGTCACCATCAAGGACCACGTCAGCTGGCAATACCGCCATTGGTACGTTTTGGCATTTTCCGCCTACTCGTAATACGCATTCTGACCAGTCCAGGGGATGCGTCACTCCAAAGCAAATTGAGAATCTGATCGAGACATGCGGCGGTGACACCGACATGGTCGACGGCTACGACGAGTTGCCCGCCGAGTACCAAGAGAAGATCAAGTTCGCGCTCGAGAATGGCCACATTCCAGATGAAGACTGCACACGCGTAAGTATCTGTACCGTCCCAGAGAACTACAGAATCAATTGTCTTACTCACTACATCAGGATCCTGAGCTGAACCGCATGGGGGCTAAGAAGCCCAAGGCAAAGAAGACCGGAAAGAACGACGACGGAGACGACGAGGCTGCAGACGAGAAACCCAAGAAGAAGCGCGCAACCAAGGCTAAGAAGAACGAGGTCAAGGACGAAGACGAAGACGATGCTCCTGCACCAGCCCCGAAGAAGCGCGCCAGCAAGGCCAAGAAAGTCAAGGACGAAGAGGATGATGATCTTCCAGCTTCGGCTCCTTCCCCTAAGAAGCGCGGCCGAGCAACGAAGAAGGAAGTCGACGAAGACGGCGGCGAGGAAGAGGCTGCTCCTCCAGCAAAGAAGGCTCGGGCCAGCGGCAGGACCAAGAACGCCCCTAAGTACAACGAGAGTGAGGATGAAGCTCCCGCACCCAAGAAGGCTCGAGGCAAGAAAGCTGCGCCCAAGCAAGAGGTGGCAGACGAGGATGACGAGGAAGCTCCACCACCAAATAAGGTTAGGGGCAAGAAGGCCGCAGCCGCCAAGGTTGAGCCTGAGGACGGCAGCGATGTCGAGGAAGAAGCTCCTGCCCCCAAGAAGGTTCCCCAGAAGAGGTACGTTCGATCGATTGAAAGATCTTCATATCCAGAACTAACGATATGTAGAGGTCGAAAGAAGGCTGTTGCTGCCGACGAGTAAGCTCGGCTCACGTACGACGAGCAGCATGCGTCATTGCACCACTTATTCAGTTCGCGACGAGGCGTTAGAGGGTGTCACGGGGAGTGTGTACTTTTCAAGCAGTAGAGATACCCAGGAAGCGTCATATTATGGGATTGTTCTTCATGGGACTAGGGTGAGTACTTTTTTTTTTAGAGTATATGCACGTTAGTGCGCTTTTCGTTCTGCTAGCATGACAATGTATGCCCTTCATTCCTCACATCTCCATTATCCGTTTCGTCGTGTCGTTATACCGAGGTCGCTTACGGCCCGTTACTATCCAGTTGCAACTCGCTTGTAATTATACAGTACAATGTGTTTTCCTAGCACATCCATCCCATCCCATTACTTTCCCATATCATTCCGTTCTTTTCGGCAGCCGGCTCACCCAACCACCCACCCCAGTCGACTTCCTTCACGTCTTCAACCTCTCCATTTCTTCATCCTTCATCTTCGCCCAATCCACCATCACCCTCCCGTCCTCACAGTGAATCGTAGGAAACAGGTCCTTGAACCCGGCGCCATTCCTAGCACGCTCCGTCATGTGCTTATGCACTACATCCTGGCCGTTGCACGACTCTGAGTGGATTGGACAGCGGGCGGTAAACGCGGCGTTCTCGGTGTCAGTATCATCATCATTGACCTCGATGTGCTCGTTAGACGGGAGGAATGGGATGACAGGACGGGGAGTCGACGACGGGTTCGCGGCGTTGTAGGCTTCATTCAGGGCTTTGGAAGCGGCGCGTGGACGACCGGTGTTGAGGGGCTTCTTCTCGGCGTGGACGGTGTAGCTAGGAGAAAGGTCGAGGTCGGGGTTGGCAAAGGCCGGGAAGGAAGATGTGTCTGGATTGCGAGGAGCTGGGAAAGTGAATGCGGGTGTGGTGTCGACATTCTGCGACGCTACGTGTCCTGAACCTTTATGGGAACTGGTGGGTGCCTGTCCGGTAGGCGTCTGCACGCTCGATGACGAAGTTCTAGGCTGGGCACCGCCCTCCGGCCTGGCAGATGTGTCATACCCAGGCCCAGCATTAACCATATTGTAATGCCTCTGCGCCAACCCCCTCAGATACGCCGCGCTCTCGGCAAGCTGATAGTTCGCCGCACGGAACGGACTACTATCCCTAGTCTGCGACGAGGACACCACTGGTGTACGAGCCCTCGACCCAACCTCAGAAATCACGTCCGGATGGCCCAGACCAGGGAGATACAATCTACCACCACCTTCCATCTCCCCATCACTGGGTGAAGTAGCCCGTGGACTGTGACTATGACCCCTAGATAACGGGCGAGGAGAGCGCGAAGAAGGACGAGACGGTCTCCACGAGACAGTTTCCACGAATGCGGAAATGTCATCGGGGTGGATCCAACCTTGTGATAAGGAGAGGTTGGCTACCATGTCTTCTTCTTGCCATTGCGCTTCCTCGCCCACTGCATTTCCGCTTTCCGACACGTCTGCGAGGGGGCTCAAAGATCGGCGGTATCCTTCTTCGGCGAGTAGTTGGTTCAAGCGCGAAGTGCTCGCTATCGGACGAAGCAGTGAGCCATGGCTTTGACCGCTGCGTACGCCGAGACCATGTAGATGGGTTGGGGATACCGGGCGTGAGACAAAGGGCGTGTTGTCTACGGAGGCGTTGCGGGATCCTGGGGCGGAGTAGGCGAGGAAGTGGCCGCGGTCGTGGGGTGTGTAGCTTGTTGATGGGAAGGTTTGCGCGGCGTTGTTGTTGGTAGTGCTGGGAGGAGGGGCAGCGACGGTGCCGAGTCGCGGGATGTTGGTTGAAAAAGATAAGGGTCTGTGGCTGTTGGGTACTGAAGAAGAGTTGAGAGATGCCTGAGAAGCGGTGCGTGTGCTGATGTTCGAAGATACCTGGGAGGGTACTAGCAGTGCCGTGAAAGACGGGACACGTGAGGGTGCTTGACTGGGTAAGGGATCCTGTGGGCTTGCCTTGGGAGTCGTAGCAGCGTCAGTCTCCTTTGCACTGCCTACTACAGACTCAGTTCCAGTCTCATTTCTCTTCTTCTCTTCCTCCTCCAGCGCCTTCTTCGTCTCTTGCTTCTTGATCTCCTCCTGCTCCTCCTGCCATTCCCACTCGTGAACACAAGACCTCTCTAAAGCAGCAATAGTGTTTTCAAACACAAGATCTGGCTTTTGAAGATCATAGAGTGGCGCCCGATCTTGAACTACTCCCACGATGTTGATGCCTTTCTTGGTTGAGAAGGGGACAGGCTCGATTGGGTTACCGGCCGGGAAAGCGTAGATGAAGTGGCCTCGGTAGTGGTATGCAACGCCTGTTTCGAGCGTGTGGTCGCCCTTTAGTCCGGATATGAAGACGCGCTGTTTGGTGGCTTTGATACGGGCTGCGTGCTCTGTTGGTCGATGAGTACATGGATTTTGAATTCTACGCTGGTCTTCCCAGGCTTATTGACCATTCAAGGAAGCGGCGACCGGTACAAAATACTCATTAGGTTCAACTTACCGTTGGCGATGTTCTTTGCGCATCCTCTTGCCGCCATATTTGCGCTTACTGAAGCGAACGACTGTATGTGTTGGCTATGAGGTTGTACGTGATGTCACAGTGATATCGCGACAACTGCAGACGGAAGTTGAAATGACACCAATCGCAGCGAGTCGTGGAAGTAGTGCAGACAGATTGCAAAAAGTTCTCCTATTGCCGATAGACTGTCTAGTAGGGTTTGCGCGTGATCGCTCATTATCGTGCGCGAGAGCAAACGGAAGCTGAGCTAAGACCATAATGGAAGACCCTGCGTATGGCACGGTGGTGAAATGAAAGGGGAATAGATTTCGGAAAGCGGAGAAATGGTTTGATGTGAAAATTACAACAGTAGAAAGGAATTTTGAAGCGTGCGTGTGCTTGTAGACACAAGCGTACACTTCGTCGATGAAATTTGACGTTGTCGGGAAGGACACGACCAGCCTTTGGAAATTTCATTTATATAGCTTATGAAGGAACGCAACGGGAGATGAGAGATTGTCGCAAGTGAAACGGGATATCAAATCATTATTCCTCGCTGTCAAAGCCCAGCACATCGTTTACATGAAATGACAACCTATTGTGCAACGGCAGAACGACCATCCGAGCCATCTGCAGCAGCACCGAGGCCCTCCTCATCACCGGGCTCGGTGTAGGTGCCTGACTTTTTGGTAGCACCACGTGTGCGCGAGTCCATGATGTTGCTCTCGTCGATAGCGTCCTTCTCGTCACGTTCTGAACCATGTTAGAGTTACGGTAATCGTTAGTTGGCAAGAGACATACCCAGCTGCGCATCAGAGTCGCCACCGTTGGTGTACTCGGTCGCCTCAATGGGCGCTTCGTCGCTCTGGACTGGGACCTCGGACTGGCCGGTGCGAGACTTGTAGTCGTTGTCCACGACGTTGCCGCTGGGAATCTCGCTGGAGCTCATGATGATGTTGATGTGGTTGGTGTCGGGTGGTGAATATAGGGTTGATAAAAGTCTTTGAGATGGATGTAGTTTATTGTGATGTGATGATGTGTTGATGTATAACGATGTGGATGGGATTGCCGCCTTATGTAGACTTTGTCGACATAAATGATACGTCATGGTGTTTTCTCAAGCCTCTGATGCAACATGATGTTCATAACGATAGGGGTTGGGGCTACAGTCTAGATTCAGTGCTGCGGTCACCATCATGACCACATAGTCCAGGGCCCGATACCGATCTTCACAAAGCGCCATACCTGCATTGACATGATGTGCACTAGAAGTGGATAGGCACATGGCGATCCGGCAGGCGGGATCTCTTACTAGAGGCGGGAACTGGTCGCTTGTCTTAAGGGTGCGATACCATGACTAGCTTAGGTGTGAATGTCGCCGCGTCATACTATGGCGGTGATGCAAGCAGATTGAGTTGATCCAAAGTAGCTGTTCAAATTCCTCCTCCTAATGGTCGAGTGGTCCCACGCCAGCGTCCCTAATATGCCGATGATACTGTATGAAGCCATACAGACGTCAGCCACGTCTCCTATAGATCAGAGTGAAGCTGCGTCATGCTTTCGTAAAGATGCAGCAGTTGAACACCCGCCATGTAAGGGACAGTAAGAGGGCCCATCGATGTAAAGCTAGCATCCTACCTGCAGCCAAAAGAAGGTGACAGTCGACGTCAACATAGGCGTAGCGTCAGGGGAGTGTGGAGCTCATTGTTTGCGCTGGAAATTGGCGAGATCGATCGTGCATGAGATATCGGATGCTATGCGATGTTGATGACGCACTGGGGTTGGGGATCTGTAAGTTTGTTTTGCGGTGGCTGGTTGACGTTAGGTGGGACCATTGACACGAAACGCGAGATCGCGAGATCACGACGTCACGACATCACAACGTTGACTTAGCAAACCACTAAACCTGTCAGGGGACAAGGATACGGGATTAGGTAGCTCTGCGAAAGAATCACCGCAGTCGAGACGCATAGACGATTATCTTCCCTTCCCTTAGTGTTGGTCATAGTGCTGCAGCCCAGCTCTCACGTTTGAGCATGCAATAACATTTCCTAGGCTAATTTCTGGGTTGCTTTACCGTGCGGAGCAGCACACCCGTGCGACACTGGAAGCAAACAGGAGTTAGTCTACATATCCGACGTTTCCCCATCTTGTGTGTCCCTTGTCGCTCGCAGCGTGGTAAGCACAGTGCTTCGTGTGTTATTTGCCAAAGAACAATAAGGCGAATAAGGTCGTAGCGGCGATGGCAAAAGAGGAATACTACTACACCCACGAACATCAGCCATCATGGCCAGAAACAGCCGAAATAGATGGCAAAAAGAGTCATGTAGACCTCCTAGAAGCCAAAAAGAAAGTGTTGCTCAGAGGGGGATTCGCTGGATATTGGTCAGCCTCTGGTTTCGAACTCAATGATGCTTGGTGATTACTTACAACCCCCGCAGGTTTCCCTATGAGAATGCGTCCTCAGAAGAGGATAAGCTTGCGCTTGAGTCACACGCCATAACCACTCGGCCATCTGAGCTCATTGGATGAAGAATTTGGGCTAACCATAATCTATAATGACAGCGAAAATAACCTGCCATAGGACTCCGAGGTTGTGAGGGTTGAATCGAAAGACATCTCCTATGCACTAATCGGGCCCCCACTGGTGCGGGGCATTTCATTGTTCTCAGCCTGATCACAGCACTAGACAAAGGATTTCGACAAGAACCATACCTATTTAGGTTTGGATAGAATGATCCCTACAAGCAATAATTCAGGAGGTATCCGCTGCGTTGTATTTGACCCAAAGCGCATTAACACGCCTGCCAATGCCTTTACGCTATGTTGTATATGTAACGCAGAAGATTCAACGGTCCATGTGCTGCTCTAGATTATTCTACCTAGGTAGCTTTGCACCCAAAAAGTGGACAGCTTCTCGCAGTGCATGTCAATGACGAAAGTTTGCATTCCAAAGTCAACCATAAATTGTCCCTATCCAAGTAATACACGACAGAATAATTACGCCAAAGATGCAGAACATTTATCAGATAACACAACCACGACCAGTCTACGCACTTGCGCTGGCATCTGCCACAGTCCCACTCTCGCTCGTGTCTTTCTTCGCCTCCTCAGTCTTCTTCGCGGCAGCCATCTGCCATGCTGGAATAGCGGCGCGTCCTGGCGACGGCCTACCGTAGGCGGGAAGAGGCTTCTCCGCAGCTGGAGCGGGAGTAGGCGCTGGTGTTGAGCTAGCGTTCGCTTGGCTCTCGGTCGCGTGCGTGCCGTTTGTCTGCTCACTAGGCGCAGGAGTAGACGATGACTGTGCTGTCGATGTCGAAGCAGCGGGTGTGCCGTTCGTGTTGTGTGTCTGCGATTGCCCCGGTCCGTAGTAGCCCGATGTGCTTTGCGGGCGTGGTGGTGCGCCAGAGCCCATCCTGTTTCCAATCAACGTCTTCAAACTCTTCAGCTCAGTTGACAACTCCTTCAGCCTGTTGTCGGTCAACTCCTTCTGAGAGTCCAATGCTTTCGGGATCAAGTCTCTCAAGCCTCGAACGTCGTCCTCGATACGTCTGTTATCGTCTCCCTGTCTCTTTGAAGACTCCTTGAGACTTGCTAGAACACTCTCAACCTCACCAAGCGCGTCATCAAGTCTTGCTGTCCTTGCTTCTTCCGATGCCTTCAGAGCTGTTGTGTCGGTGTTGAGTTGCTCGAGGAGATCGAATGCGCGCTTGAAGGATTCGTCGACGGAAGCTTTGTCTTGCTCCAGTTGAGGTTGCGTAGGTGGTTGTATAAGAGGTAGGACGTATCTTTTCGCTGTGAAGTATAGACCATATCCCACACCGCCCATTACCGTCGCCATGATGAAGTAGTCTCGCCAGTCGCGTTTCGGCGGTCTATATATGTCAGCATTAACACCAGGCGTTTGCTGTATTTATGCTTACTCTGGTGGTGGCGGGGGCGGTTGCCAGTATCCTTGAGGAGGATAGCTCCCATACGGGGCTGCAGGTGGTGGTCTGTACGCATTGCTGGCTACTGCGGATGTCTGGGGTGGAGGAGATGAGGATAGACTGGGGTCTTCGGCTGCACGCGCGAGCGAGACATCGACTTCCTCTTGCGTAAGGTTCTTCGACTGGAGGAACGCGATGCGCTTCTCAAGGGGCGCGCTGGCAACGGACGGATCTTGGAGGACTAGAAACAACCGTTAGTGTCATCGCGTCGGGAGTGGCATACACCAACTTACAGGACACAGCAGACGCTATTATATCCTCGCGGACCATTTTCGCTACACGATATGCAATGCCGATAGCACGCGCAGGTTGTGATTGATGATGAAGCTGGAGAGTCGCGAAATGACGATCCGAAAGCTGGAGGCGGGTATGCCTCGGCTCCTTTAGATCGGCGGTCGGTTCCGCGTCGCCTCACGTGCCACGGCGACCGCAACTCTTTTCCGACTTTGACACTTCGATGCGCGACGTCCGAACGAACATCAGATTGCACCCTTCAAAACGATATTCACAGCAACGCGGAAGTACTAACACATAAGATGATCTGGCTAACTCTTGCTATAGTAATTGGTATTCGTACAGAGCTAGCTATATAGCAAAATAGCCTTCCCGCGAAAGCCTGTCGAGACGAGTCTCTGGAAATAATCGAAATAAAGAAGTCGCATAGCTACTGCCCCTTTTACAGAACGTGCGAACAACGAACGCAAACAATACGGGGAAAGCGGCTGTTTGGAACCCTCTAAGATATGGGCTGTAAATTGTAGAGGACGACAAGAAGCGGTTAACAGGGTACAGTAGCCGGACATGGGCTGTAGGGGCAGGCCATTGATGCAGTGTCCGCGGAGGCGCTATACACCAAGCTCAGCCGCCAACGCCACTCTTTTTACATTTCAAACCCGAGCTGGTTTTGGGAACCGTAAAGTCACACTGCTACAGATCTAGCGTTAGCAGCGATAGGTTACGGCTAAGCTACTTCAAGCTAAGTGTGCGGTCCTCCTTATCTGGCACTTCTAACAGGCGGACTTGGGATTAGAACAGAAGCACGACAACCTCTCGAGCTCAAAGGCAGTGCTCACAATAGGGATGATTACATAACAAGCAGAGCGCTGCTGAAGCCGCCCATACAGAATAGTAACCAATAGCTTAAAACAGACCTCTATTTGCCAAGGCTGGTGGCGTTGACAGGTTCAGCCCGGACACGAGCCCCCCTTATAGAGCTTTGCGAGTTCAGATTTGCTTCGGGTACGAGCAAGGACCTTTAATTGAAGGTGAAATTCTATCTCGGAAGAACAGAGTAAATGCAACGGCCGGCAACAAAGGCATAGTTACCCTGATATTCAATGCCGCTTCGACA
>JAESFQ010000620.1_pt1 | contig 13071 bp, 10 predicted proteins | sample 9269431 | NCBI WGS metagenome assembly JAESFQ01 (sample SAMN14502588, study PRJNA617103) | algae metagenome | isolation source: Plectolyngbya sp. WJT66-NPBG17 and co-occurring heterotrophs from well... | place: USA: Mojave Desert, Joshua Tree National Park, California | collected 2006-08-06
GAGGGCAGGCGTATAATCATTAACCCCTAATACAGCGCTGTTACCATGCGCTTTGGCTTGGTGGCATTCCCAGATAATACCCTGCAGGGTGAAATGGAGTATGCGTCGTGAAAGAAGCCGTTCTTGAGTTACCCATCCACGCCTGTTGAGAGTAGAAAGAGTTACAGCGTTACCGAAATCAATCTCTCGCGGTACCAAAAAGCAAGAGAGCGTTGTTTCCCTTCCTTCACGCTGATTGACCTCGCATGGGACTGCGCAAATCCTCTCGCTACCCAACTTCGAAAGAAAGCCCTCGGTTATATCATCAGCGCAGGTGGCAGCGATGGTGCATATGGCGTTGTTGTGTATCGTGCCCATGCGAGGACCCTCCGTGTTCCAGTCTGTGTAATCGCCGGACGCACTGGGTTGAACAATACACAGCCCGTCGATCCATAGAAAATGAACATTGAGTCCTCGTACTATTTGTATAGCATCTTTGAAAGTCTGTGGCATGGACGACTCGTCTATCTCGATTTGGCTTTCGAAGGGTGCTTTTAAAATCGAACTATGAGCTGTGACACCCCACCGGTAACTTAAGGCGCAGTACTGCGAGACCTCAGCCATCGAGAGGGCCCCGCTAGAGATCCAAGCCTCTACGTCAATCACCAAGATACTGGGGGAATGTCGGCGGAGATCCAATAGTCGACGTGGCAGCGAATTCCGTGCACTGGTGTGGGGGCTAGCATTATGTTTGTGACCGTCAATATCGAAAGGCTGGCCGCAACCTCCATGGGAAGAGTAACACTCTGTGAGAAGTCTACGAGCTTGTGAGATTGTGTCATGTGCGATTTTTGATGGACATTTGATATCCGACTTGAGGCATGACTCAAGATTCAGATTGGAGAATTTCTGCCGTAAACTGAGTTCGAACCGAATGCTCATGCAGTTGGGATTGACCGCGTCGTAAAATCGATACAAAAGGATTGGTCCATTCTCCCACTTCCATGACGTGTTGTCGATATGCTGCCAACACAGGGTGCAAAGATCGCAACCGGAACGCGCCGAAGCAACCAAATCTGCTTTTGAAAACCAGATCCGGACATCCGGAGGTGCAGGCAGTACCGCTGGGAGGTTAGCGAACTTGGTGCATGGGGCGCAACGAGGCATGACATTGGGAGAGTAAAGGTCGACCATACGGCATGTTGATAGTTTGAGGCCAAGCGAACGAGTGGGAATCTGAGCAGGATGCTCTAGAGAGAGGCATATGGAAATTAACCTCCTGAAGGAAAGCGTGGGATGAAGAGAGCAGATTGAAGTCTGGCAAAGCTAAGTCACAGCCTTAAAATAGCGGGGCATCGGTCAGCTGAAGACGCCACAGCCTTTGTGCATATCGGTTACGACTTACATCTGGGTCGGCGACCAGACTGCTGCGTGCAATTGCCATCCACGTGAGAAGACGCGTTGTTACTGGGACGTGCGAGGACCAGGCGGGTCCGGCTAGAGGGTCAATGTTGTACATTTCTATGCTTTTGCCCTTTCTTCGCACCGTCCAGCCACCTTATATACACAGCACCATCTTTTCACAGACGCTTACACTCCACCATCACCTCTGCGCTCCATACCCGCATGTCCACTGACACGCACACCCTCCTTCTTCACATACGCCATCTCACTAGCTGGCATGACCACCCACTCTCTCTCATCCATAACCCTATCCAATCCACAACTGCGTCCCTTCCAGCCCTCTCCCCTTAGACTCCTCGAGACCTGCCAAGCCGCAGTAATAATATCATTCACACTAACACCATTGAACTGGGCACCCACCACGCGTAACCGGCCCTTGAACTCACTGGACATGTTTTTCGCGAATTCCTTAATGCGATCGGCGTAGCCAAGTGTGTATTGGGGAATGCAGTCGCGGGAGAGATTCGCAATGTGTGCGGTGGGTTCTTCTGTAATGCCAATGTGTCTCTTGAGAACGCTCTTTGCCATCTCCAGGCCTTCTTCTTCACTAGGGAACTCCGTCCAGCCGTCCCACCAATGGCCGCCCATCATGACTGTAAGTTTTGTGCCGCTGGCTGTGTCCTGGCCCTTGACAGCAGAGGAGTCGAAGATCACGCCAAGAGCGCGCTCAGGGTTTTGCTCGAAAGGAATGGATTGGGGAATGAGGTAGCCGAAACCTTCAACAGGAAGAAGGTCGGGATTGGGGTAGTAGAGGTTTACCGTCATGACTGTGACGTAAGGGGTTATGTCGTCGTTCTTGAGGGTGGAGATAGCGAGATCGAAAGGTTCTGTTGATGTTGAGCCTTCATTCTGTATACTGTCAGTATTTACGGTCGTTTCACTCAAGACGAGGGACATACCCCGGAGACGATTTCGACGCCCAACTTCCCTTTCTCGTTAAGGGGCTTGAAGCTCTGGATGGGCGCCTCCGTCCGGATCTCAATATTGCCTTTCGTCTCCACAGCATCCACCAATACCCGAACCATCTGCTGCAACCCGTTCCTGAACGAAAACATGGCTGCGTCCTTTAAGTTCTTTGCAAAATCCAGGTCCAAATCAATCTCATCGTTCATAGCTTTCACTACTTCCCGATCATATGGGTGGACGAGCGTAACCTGCTCCGGTCGTGGGTCTTCACTTTGCATGCGAAAGAATCCCCCAAGGGCATTGCCGTACCGTCCTTCTAGTTGCCATGCCAAACTCAGCAGCGTCTTGGCACTTAGCTGGTAAATGTCACCTGCATATATGCCGTGGAACACCGCCGAGACAAGATTGTCTGCTATCCTCTTGTCCACCCTTCGTGCGAGAAACGAGCCAATGGTCTCATCCGACATGGAGTCTGGCCGCTTCGGCTTCATGGGTTCTGTGATCATACCAAGTGCACCACCCAGTATGCCAGTCCGCCATAGCGAGAAGAAGTCTGTGAGCGAGGGACGTTCGGAGGGAAGGCGGTTGAGTTGGTCAGGGTAGTAAATAAAGCGGTTCTTTGCGCCAGGTTCGGTACGTTTGGTAAACGTGATGTTGTCAACGAGACCGAGGTCTTGTATCTATGCGCGCTGCATTAGCAATGCCGCTGTTGTGTAGATGTGTTCGACATACCAATCCCGCAGTGACAGTAGAATTCCGCAACGTCCTCGGTCCCAATTCAAACAGCACGTTCCCCTCCTTACCCTTCGAGTCTATAACCTCAACCCTGCGACTCTTAATCCATCCACCCGTCTCTTTCCCCGCCTCAAACACCACCACTTGACTCTTTGGAAACTCCCTAGCAATGAAGTAGGCACTTGATAACCCAGCTATGCCACCACCCAGGATGGCTATGCGCTCAGGATACGAAGACTGGTAGCGGACGGCGCATTGTGCGGTGGAGCGGAGAAGTAGACGTTGTGACGATGCGAGAAGTGGGCGATGCGGATACAATGGGGACGGCGTGTAGGCTGCAAGCGCGGGGCGCACAGCAACGGTCTTCAACGTCTTCTGCGAGACATTCTGGAGCCGCATTGCCGGTTCAATTGGTCGCAAGATTTATTGGAAGGGCGTTGCGACGGCCACGTAGTTACATTGGAGAGGTTCGATTGATGTTCTTGGGAAAATGTCCGAGCTTGGACCGCTTTGGCTGTTGCCGTCATTGATTCAGCCCTATGCAGGTGTCATGTCATGCACGAGCGTTGGTGTACATAGAGGGAGCAGTCACGATATCCTGCACAAAAGTCGCAAAGCCGTGGAAGACTGAGTAATGCAGTGTTCAAAGTGGTGTATTTCACAAGCTACTGTGTACGTACAAGATCACGGTCACGACGGAACAAGTCTATCTACTATGCGCAAAGTATACAAACCATGAATATCGAGTGTTTCGCATCGGAATGGGGGCGTCGGGGAGTAGCGTGGACGTGACATCGGAACGGGGATCGAAGGGGAGAAAGGAGGTTGGAAGAGTTCGAGGTGCTACGGACCGACCGAATAGTGTACAGGAGGCAAGGAACTCGAACCGCATCGATATCGACCGATCGACCGAAACAAGGCGAGAAGTCCGAATCGAAGGGTAGTCGCCGTAACCGTTCGCCAAAGAAGATCCGAATCGAGCTTTTCGACTGCTGAATGCATTAATGTCGTGGCAGGACATAGACGTAAATCTAGCCTCCACTTATGAAAGTAACAAGAACCCAGAAACCATTTTCCACTCAACAAAACACCGTGCTTGAACCAATTTGAGCACTCGGGTCAATACTAGCCTTGGGCAGACAGTGACTGTAGTCCAAACGCTGCGTACTAGAAGCAACGTTACCAGGCTCTACTCAGCCACGTCCAAGTCTTCGTGGGCGGGAGGAGGGGGAGAGTCAACTGTATGGATGGTTAGAATAATTCATCATAGAAGGGTGTGGATGCCTCACTCTTGCGGACTTCGCCGGCTGGGTCAGCCTCGCGCTCACGCTCACGCCTATCATCGCGATCGACACGGTCACGGTCGCCACGGTCGTCCTCACGATCACGGACATCCTTCATCTCGCGGTCGCCGTCAATGGGGCTCCTTGACCTGTCGCGATCACGGCGGTCGTAATCGCGCTCGCGACGGTCATCCTTGCGAGGAGACGCTCCGCGCTCGCGACGGGGGGAGGTGCTGCGACGGCGAGGAGAGCGGACGCCTCGGTCTGCGCGATCACCACCACGGTCGGAGCGGTCGCCACGATCACCACCACGCTCAGAGCGCTCACCACGGGGACGATCACGGCCAGAGTCGAACCGCCATGATGCAGAAGGAGGCGTGCGGGCCCACTATAGCTTGTTAGACAGACCCACGTCATTATTGCTACTCGGACATACCTCGATCTTCAACAAGTCGTCGCGGCCGATGCGCTTGTTGTGCATCTCGTGATACGCGTCATCGGCGTCACGGCGAGACTCGTATTCAACGAAGGCGAAGCTGCTGGCCTGTTAGAGCCTGGGTCGTTTGCTACCGGGGAGGACCAACTCACAGTCTAGAGGAAGCCGAACGGGGGGCTGGGATGTCGCAACGGACTAGGCGGCCATAGCTTGAGAGGTGTCAGATGATTGCTTTCGAAGGAGCGCGTAGTGGAGGGACGGAAGGTGCAGATGGTCGTCGGCGCGCACGGGTGCAGTAGGAAAGGAGGAAGCTGCGTCGCAAAGCAGTGATTGCGACGGCCGTGGCGCAGGGGAACACGGAAGACGCGGGATCGGGGGCTATGATAGAGGACGACGCTGCGGTTGCGATCGGGCTGGGGCGAGGCGTTGGAAGACATACCGTTCGAACTCGTAGGCAAGGTCGCGAGCGCGTGTGCCGTGGCCGAAGCCGGTGACGTAGAGCGTAGTGCCGCCGCCGCGAGACATGTTTGTCGTCTAGTTGGGTGCCGTGTGTGTATAGGAGTGGTACGAAACTTGCAGCTAAGACAAGTCGAGGGTGAGGGTGACAGTAACGGGTGGTGTTGATGGTGGAAGAGGTCGCAAGTGGACAAGAAAGTACTGGAGGCAGCTACCGCAAACGCTTGGACTAGCGCCTTGGCACCCTCGCTCAGACGTCCAGGTTCAAGCAACCTCCTTCGACATTTACTCGACATGCTTGCGACTAGCGCTAGTGGGCGAAACACTGAGCTTCACTGTGCGCATGCTGTCTCTCTACTTTGTCTCGACCTACTTCTTCGAGGTCCTTCGTGTAATGATCCACCTCAATTCGACCGATTGGGAAAGAGCTCACAAGTGCGACATGTGAATGGGCAGCGAGTGGTTGACTGATCATCAGTCACGTACTTTATCTACCTCATGTCTAAAACAACATGGATCTGTATATACTATCCGGGGAACGCGCCGTACGGCGCTCCTTCGAGCTTGAAATACCCGGGTTGAAGCACCTGAAAGACGCCAGTAGGGTCATACTCGCTAGAAATGCTCTTCAACCTTTGCTTGTTGGCAGCACCATAACTAGCGATCACATCTTGATACGGCGACGCGTAGTTCATGTAGATGTAGTCGTAGTTGAGATCTTTCTTCGCCGCTTCCTCAACAAGCCGCTCGTATAAGCTGTTGCTGAATGACATGATACGGGGGTTGTCCGCGACGTCAGTCCAGAGAATAGCCAAATTGCAGATGAAGATCGGACCGTCGTTTGGATCGAGACCGAGCGCATTGCCGCCATTCTGTTGCATCTTTTGCATAGCAGGAACAGTGATGGCTTGGAACGAGAGAACGGGTAGGATCCCAGCTGCGTCTTGTATCGCAGGGAGCATATCGAAGAAGATGTCGATGAAGGCCTTGAAGATATCTCGGTCTACCTTGAAAGTGCGGTCCCAATATGTCTCTTGGACGCCGTCGGGTGCTCCAGCACCAAGTTGATTGGCCAAGGTTGACATGTTCGCAATGGCGGTTTGGTCGATGATCGCTGGGATGGCTTTCCACTCGTCGAAGACAGGGGGCCATGGCGTAGGATCGGAGTACTCTAAATCTTCAGCCGCAATCTTCATGCCAGCCTGGAGCGCAAAAGACACAATCTGAGCTTGCTTCGTATCCTTCTCTGCGTTGACGGCATAGTTGTAGTAGGCTTGGTATACTTTGTCCCACTGATCCTCAGTGTGAGCTCGTTGTCCGCCCCACATCTCACCTTGGACGAAAGTCCTCATGTGAAACGTGGTGACAATGCCAAAGTTGTTGCCGCCTCCTCGAAGGGCCCAGTAGAGATCCGGGTAAGCAGTAGCACTGGCGTTTACTATGATGCCTGAGGCTGTCACAACCTCGAACGAATCGACATTATCACAAGCCCATCCATAGGCGTTCGCGTAATGCGAGATACCTCCTCCAAGAGTCAATCCAGACACACCCACAGATGAGATCTACGCAGTGTTAGAAGAGTCGCTCTGATATGAGGGTATAGAAAAGCAACCAAGGAAATCAACGTACTCGGCCACCGATAACTTCAAGGCCATATTGTTCAATCCATGGATATACATCGCCCCAGCGATTGCCTGGGCCGATAGAAGCAATCTTCGCATCTGACGATAGCGTTTTCTTGTTCAATTTATCAAGAGCAATAGTAACGCCTCCTTCGATGCTAGATCCTCCGGCAAATGCAGCATGTCCACCTCCTTTCACTGCGAACGGACATTGCGTAAGTCGGGATAAGAGCACAGCAGATGAGGCCTGCAAGGCATTGCTCGGCTTGAACACACAAAAGGGATCGACAACGGCTTGCTGAGCTGCCCAATAGTCGCTGGTAAAGTTGTCGTATGCTACACTTCCTTGTGATAACACAGTGTCGTTGCCGAAGACGAACCTAAGAGCTGTGCACTGGAAGCAAGATCAGTATCGGCCCTGGGCAAACTACAACAACCGTATGGACCTACCGCTATCGAGCAGGCTCTCGGCGAAGATCGCTCCACCAGCCCTGCCAGGCCAGGGGTAGCAGTGATGTCGACGCCGTTGTTGAGTAACGCTTCCGTCACATTGAAGTCGGCAGGTTCGAAACCGCTTGCCAGCACGCCAGCCGTGAAGGCGCTTGTCGAGGCAGCAATCGTGAATCTCATGATCCCCATGTACGCGTCTGCGGAATATGCCGGGCAGTGCTAGAACGCTGGTACCGAGAGAGTGGGCTAGCGACTGAGGTGCAGGGAGCCACTGCAATTAATGTAGGTTGTGCCATTTTCAGTCCAGGCCACGGATGACACTACCTCGGACGTCTTGTCAGTACTCGTCCGACGGAGCCTATGGCACCCGAGCGAGGAGGAAACGGATAGGTCGGCCAAATTCTTAGTGGATAGTAATCTCGGAGTTTGTGGGGTAGAGACTAGTTCATCCACGCGAGCCACGCCGTGGCAAGAGTGTAGCGTGGTCGTCGATAGTATCCAAGTAGTATCCGGGACATGGTGTGGCTGCATGTTAATTTCGATATGGCGCACCAAGGAGCCAGACTTAAAGGTGCTTGCTCTTCTCCGTCGGTGGAGACTTATGTATGTCATTCCTATTTCCCCAGGGCCTCTGCAGGTAGATGCATCGCTTCCGATGGGTTGGATCGCTGTGCCTTAATCATGTACCGCTTCGTGATTCCACTCTGAAGCGTCTGCTGTGAGACCAAGAAGAACAGATACTAAGCAAGAGTTCGTGGGTGGTGTTCAAAGTGGATAAGAGGGGAGCCAGCCGTGCCGCTCTAGGCTCCTTCATCTTTGCTACGGGACGGTTCAATGCAGCATGAACGCCACCTGGCCGGCCAGGGACTACCCTCCGCCAACCGTAAGACACCTTCAACGCACCCGCATCTAGTACGAGCAAATGCTGAGCATATTTATCCGCCGCTCCACTGGACACAATCTCATGTGAGCCTGCCTGTTGCGCTCAATGCTAGTATGCAGACCCCTCTACGCTTATCAACTCCTCCCGTTTTGGTTTGCACTACGGTAAAGACTGTGAGGCCAACTGGCGATATGCTAATCTCACTGTGGCTTGCCTCGCCGAAGCCTGGACGGACACTCCCTGCACTTGTACTGCTAGGCGATAGTCTAAAGGCAATTCTTCACTACATGTCGGTGCAGTGACAGAAAAAGCATATCGGGCGCTACAGTCATTCTAGCTACGAGTCCGACGCTGTAGCGCGAATACAAACACAACTATAAGGAGTAGCGCGAGCGGAGAACTGCACCACCCAAGCCAAGGTTTGTTTAGCCAGGAGGCGTTCTGGGGGCTTGTTGACTTTTATCCGTACCTCACACCGACCGTGCCTGTCAGCACTTGGATAAGGTCATCACGACACTCTGCGAGGTTGTCGACGAGAGTGCGTGGCGTCGCGCAAGAATCAACGATCGGAGTGCCCAGGTATCGGATTGCAGGATCCAGGGACCGTGAACCGGGGCAACCGAGGTCGCCATCTGCTCAACACCCATACTCGAATACGCCATGGCTCCCATGTAATCCAATTTACATATGCGTCTGACAGGCCTTTGCATGCTTATATGCACTGTATAATGAGTGGTCCCTGGCCTGTTCTAGTCGCGAAGTGTTTAATCCAGAGCGTCGGGCTTTGAGGATCGAAATCTCCAGGTCCTTTCAAACTTGATAGTTCCCACAGCACGGTCTTGTCGCGACACAACACCGGTCAGAGGAACATATATCCTCTGTACGACCTCGACACAATAACTGGAAACCCACAACCCTGTCAATCATGTCCACGGGCGCTGACTGGATCTCGCAGCATGATCTGCTCCGGATAGACTACGCTATGCTGGCAATGACATCGACTGTCTTCGTCGCACGCATCGGCGTTCAGGCGTGGCGGCGAAAACCCATCGAAGCGCAAGACATTTTGCTCTATATTGCATTCGTGGCCTATCTGGCTTTCACCATTCTCTACATAGTCATCACGCCCATCTTCTTCAAAATCCAGGCACTCCAAGCTGGTCGCATTGCACCATGGCCTACAATCATGGCAGACATCATACTAGCCTCAAGAGTCATGTGGCAGAGCGGAATGGAGTATTGGACTTGTCTTTGGTTCGTCAAGTTCTCGCTGCTGGCGCTGTACAAAAAGCTGCTCTCTGGAATGCCAAAGGTATATCTTTGGATTTGGTGGGTTACATTAGTCTTCTGTGTTGTGGTATGTGAGGGTGCATAGCCTCTTGTCTCAACGCATAGCAGCCTCAAACGAGCAAGACTGACTTGGCACAGACGTGGTCAACCTGTATCATTACGGGTCCTGGCCTAGCATGTGACGACACCAAGAGTTTCTTCAACGAAGGCGCTTTGTGCTCGTCACCTGGGGAGACACGTCGGCAAACTGCGAATCTTTACTACGCATACGCAGTGGACACAGTGACGAATATGATGGGTATGCTCCCTGCACGTTTGCCGATGATCGAGGTAGTACTAACAAGTCGCAGTCATGTTCCTTCCAATCAGACTGATTTGGAATTTGCAAATGGAAAAACTAAAGAAGATCGGCTGCGGTCTACTATTCGCATCCGGTCTTGTATGTATACTGTTTTCGACTATCCGCATTGTACAGGTTGGTCAAGATGGGAAGCCACGCTCGCCTGATCCAAAGTGGTTAACCATGTGGACCATCATCGAATGCTCAACAGGTACATTCAGCACATACCACTCGTGCACACTGAGCTCACACATTGTTAGCTGTTGTTATCGGCTGCTGCCCAGTGCTTGCATCAGCAGTACCGAAGGGCCGTATACGGCAGTCAAACACCGTCTCGTATGATGCACAGGGATATGTCCGACAGTCACCCAACCGGTCTAAGGAAAACGCGCCGAGAAGTCATGGCCTAAGAAATATGCTCAACTCTAAGAGTCGCGAGAAGAGCAGCGACAAGACGTCAGGAGACATTAGTATATCGAGAACTGGGCACGAGAGTGAAGAAGTGCTCCCAGAACGCCGAACAGCCGGTACTGGTATTCTCATCACAGACGAACTACGCGAGCAATACCAGCTGCGCATAGAGGAGGATCAACGCATGGAAGACGCACGCCTCAAATTTGAGCAGTCGCAGGCGTGATCCTGATTAGCAGAATAGATAGAGTTCACAATAACCGTCATGAATGCTGTTACAAAATTCTTGAAGAGCATGAAGGAACGAAAGTACGACATACTATTTTACGAGATCAAGCGACTTCACCTGGGCTTCGAGTAACGTAGTACTGGTGTCAGACAGCATTCGTGATGCGAAGAGAGATCGATATGAGAACAGGCTTCGTCTGCCTTCTGCCCCAAACACCAGCAGAAGCAACGATGTCTTATCCTCATCTTTAAAGAAAACCCGAACTGATACATACAATCATGTCTTGTTGTCGTGACAAAGAGACGGCTTTTTACGACTTAAGAAACAAAGCTTGCGGAACTTTGGAACTAGTCATGCCACTGAGCATCGATAAATTCATCGCCCTGAATATGCAACATCTTCTGTACTGCAGTGTCAAAGCGACTATGGACAGCAGTAATATGATATATAATCAGGTGGCGAAGAAAGCGAGCGATGAGACAAGATCCAACGCGAGGCGCTAGTCGGTGCGGCAAGTGCCGACGTTGGATTGCGCAGAACTTGAGCAGGCGCTCCCAGACAATTACTTCCTTCTCCACACACACCTACGCCCCAACCCGCTGCACACAACGCGCAACCATCTTCACGACTGACGAAACTCCCTTACGACCGTCTGACTACGCACTCGCGACAGCCTTACGTCATACGTCACGGAAGTCGCGTTCTTAGTCGCTCCCTTTGTTTCCCACCTACCGCTCAACATCGAGTCCACGCGACAATCCCGTCCATCAACGTCCACATCCACCATGGCTGTCGATTTCTCAAGCGATTCGCCCTTGGCGATGCAGCTGCAGCAAGTCGTTCAGCCCAAGCTTGCTGAGTTTGGGTGGACGACTGGCGGCGAAGACACGACGCTTTTCGAGTACATTCTCCTTATGCTGGCCAACGACAAAAATGAAGCGCAGGTCGCATCAGAGCTCTCAAATGACTTGCTCGACCTGGGCCCAGAGAACACAGAGACACAGCAGTTCGCGCAGTGGTTATTCGAGCAGATCGAGCAACTCAAGCAGTCGAGCGGCGGCAATGCGCAGGTCACACAGTCAATCGAGAACCACATGGACAGCACTTCAAATGAAAACTCGGCAGCTGCGCAAGATACAGATATGGAAGGCGCGTCAGAAGGACAAGGCATTATGTATGTTAACACTTTACTTTCCCGCCCCTTTAGGGCGGTCACCCGAGCGAGAAAGAACTATAGGGAGACTGCACAAGCGCGCACACGCCTATTCAAGGCGATGGCAAATTACGCAGTGCCTCCTTTGCGCTCACGGTTTTCATCATATTGCAACCGACAGGGACTAACTGTGAACAGTCCTACAGGCCCCAAGGCTATGCGCAACGGCAGCGGTGCCCAGGCAGCACGTCCAGCACGCGGCGGTCGTATGCTGAATCAACTTAACAAGAACATGGACCGTAACAGCGACTCGGTATTACATCGCGTACGTGGCGCCGGCGGTGGAGTTGGTCGGGTGAACGCGCACGCCCGTGACCCGCCAAAAGGCCCACGAGGTCAGAACGTTGGTCGTGGAATCGAGGCAATGGCGAATGGCCGTGGTATGGGTAACGCCAACATGAACATGGGCCAGAACGCCATGAACGGCATGAATGGTATGGGAATGGGCGGTATGCCAGGAATGCCTATGCCAGGAATGGGCGGTCAAAACGGCATGCCTGGCATTGGCCTCAACCCACAACAGCAAATGGCGCTCATGCAAATGTATGAGCAACAGGCGCAGATGATGCAACAGATTTTCTCTGGTGGCCAGCCTGCCGGCTTCGTCAACCCCAATTTCGGCAACAACAACCGCAACGGCCCGAAGAAGCCATTACACCAGCGCATAGATCGGTCACACCAGGGCGGCAGAGGTATGAACCCGAACGCGAAGCCTTTCAGCAAGAAGGAGGGCGAGGACGAGACAATGGCGGATGGTCCAGCTGGAGAGAACGGCAACGGCATGGATGTTGAACTGCCTTCCGGGCGTCCAGATCCCTCATCTACTATGTGCAAGTTCAACCTGCGATGCAGCAACCCCGACTGCCACTTTGTCCACCAGTCGCCCGCCGCGATACCCGGTACTCCAGTCGATATGAACGATACGTGCGATTTCGGTGCGGCGTGCAAGAACAAGAAGTGTGTCGGCAAGCACCCATCACCCGCGCAGCGACAAAAGTTTCAGTCGGAGCAAGAGTGTGCCTTCTGGCCCAACTGCCGTGATCCCTCGTCCTGCCCATACAAGCATCCTACAGCGAAGCCATGCCACAACGGTGCTGACTGCACCGTTGAGGGCTGCAAGTTTGGCCACAGTGTCATCATGTGCAAATTCAACCCGTGTCTCAACCCGCGGTGCTTGTACAAGCATGAGCCCGGTCAAAAGAAGAATACTACAAATGTTTGGGTCGCTCCCAAGGAGGGTGAGCACGTTAGCGAGCGGAAATTCGTCGACGACGAACAAAAGGAGGAGCTGATTATTCCGGGCAAGGACCAGGAGATGGAACAGACCTCGGCCAATGAGAGCGTGAACGTGCAGTCATAGAAGTCTTTTGAGTC
>JAESFQ010000621.1_pt1 | contig 13029 bp, 15 predicted proteins | sample 9269431 | NCBI WGS metagenome assembly JAESFQ01 (sample SAMN14502588, study PRJNA617103) | algae metagenome | isolation source: Plectolyngbya sp. WJT66-NPBG17 and co-occurring heterotrophs from well... | place: USA: Mojave Desert, Joshua Tree National Park, California | collected 2006-08-06
AAGACGTTTTCGCGGATGCTCGCGACCACTTCTCGCCGCCGCCTGACATACCTGGAGCTACACTACCATTAGACGGCATACCCAGCTCGCAGACAGACGCTTTCGGTGCCCAACTTGTGACACAGAGCCGAAGATTCCGACCTGAGTACGTTCAGTATGCAAGGGTTGCAAAGAAGGTAGACGTGAAGAGGTTGAAAGACGAGCTATGGAAAGGTATTGGTTTTGAAGGTGTACGTTCTTCTATCCCACTCATTCAGTCTGCAAGCTCACAAACAGTTAGATCTCCGCGCCACCTCAACCTAATTCTGCCGACGATCCAGCAAACAAAGCTGTTGATGGCTCGCTCACATTTACCGATGTTGTCAACAGCTTGCAGGCCGTGTATCCCAAACAAACAATGGCCGACATCTCAACAAGTTACTGCTTCATCTGTTTGCTGCATCTAGCAAACGAACAAGGTCTGGTTATCGAGAATCAGGAGACATACGAAAACCTGACCATACGGAAAGACTTCACAGCCGAGTTGGATGCTGGTGCCGCGTAGGGATTTTTGATTAGATGGCCCATGGTCGATGTTCAATGAACAGCTGATAGGTCCGCTTGGATACAATGATATTCATCCCCGTGCTCATCCACACCATGCACACAACACCGCGATCTCAATAGCTTGACTTGATGCGAACCAAGTACTAGGTGACATGGCCGATAGCAGTGAGAATGGCCGTAAGAATGCGACACTTCAAACGTTTAGGCACATATTCCACAATAGTGGTGACCTTGAGCGCGCACCTGAAGCCCCTGACATGCATGGCGATATGCTTTGTACGGTATCTGAGATCGATGCGACAGAGAATTGGAAAGGCGGTTCACAAGAAGCCAAGCAGCAGGCCTACAGAGGCTGAGCGAAGTGCTAACTCACCAAACCAACGATAACGTACTAGTACGGTTGCCTGTTGGTTTTTCCATTTCACCGACACCAATCACGATGTGATCACGAACATGTAAGCATGGTGTTGCATAAGAAGCGACATATGGCTTTTCACTCAGTCTTCACAAGCACACGACGACCATGCATCCAGTGATGAATCCGACCCACAACAACATCACTGTTCCAACCGATGTGCCCGCTGCTCTCGACTCTGCACCCTGTTGTGCAGCAGCCTGAACGTTTTCCACAAACTGTCCCACGACATTTCCCCGAGGCCAATACTCGCACACGACGAACCATCCTGGCGCATCACCCTCACCGCCACTCGTACCGCCATTACATTCCTTGCGCCCGCAACCCATGGACGTGGTTGCCTTCCACACGAGTTGTGTGAAGTGGCCCGTCTCCGTGCTTGGCGGTGGTGTCGGTAAGCCATGTATGTGTATGTCAGAAAGGGGGAATCAAACAAACCTAAATTCTCCTGCGTTGAAGTCATACTCGGCGCTTTCATTTGCCCATGCTGTGACTGTGAGTGCTGCGCTGCCGTAGCCGGAGGCTAGGTTCTCGCCATATGGGCCGCCCTGCCTAATGGTTAGTGTTGGTCTTAGTCGACAACTTATTACTGCTCGTAGATTGGACTATGAATATTCTTCCACGAGCTATCATCCACGTCTGCAACCGTTTCAACCTCGAGTCATCGAGTCATTGAGTTTGCAACCCAATAACGCGGGTGTTGAACGGGAGCATCTGCCGAACTTCGACATCTGCGAGATGAAACTTACGCTGTGCTCAAACTGGCAGCCATCAGCCCAATCCTGCGCGTATTCAGCTAGGGTTGTGTTCCACTCCAGCCTCGAAGCATTGTGTTGCACGCGATGCTCATTCGTGACGTTCATCAAATCATTACGAAAAGAGTCATCATCCGTATACGATGTTGTCGTTGTGCCGTCAGCGACTGTTAGTACTGCCATGAAGAGGGAGACGAGCACGTGTGGGGCAACTTTAAATCCTTGCATGATGAGTTGAATGAACGTGAAGATGGTGAATGAGTAGTACGAGATAGGAAGATTGGGCGCAGGGCTCAGCAAAGTAGTTGTTTGACCTGGTGAGATCAAGGACGTTTACATCTAGGATTGTCTCCTGGCATGTGAACGGCGAATACCGGTTTTTATGCGATTGCGCGAGCTGCAATTCAAAGACAACGGTTATCGTGTTGTGCCTTGGACGGCACTACAGTCGCAAAGACAATGACGTAGGTGGTCGGAGGGCTGGCGCTGTTAAGGCTTAGCGACAACCTCCTTGTCTAGGTCCTCGTGACCGGGTTCAAAACTAATCGACGCTTTTGGACATCACATGAAGCTTGTGTCCCAAATAACGTACAAGAAGACTTTAATAATTACTCCATCCATTGTCCACATTCGTTACTCGTATTATCGTCAGCTTTCATCGGTCCAAGCAGACGATTGTATCAGTAGTCCGTCATTCGTGCGTTGACTGACCATTCCCGCCATACAATTCAAGCAAAATAAAGCGCAACGCCGACGCCGAAACAGAAGGGGTAGTCCAGAAGCCAAAGCGACACGCAATACGCAACGTACGACGCTAAAACGACCATGGTATCTGAACTTTTCCTTGCAATCCAAAACAAAAAACCGCAAATCAACAAATGCCAGATGACGGGGCATGAAGGCGCGCATTATGACCCCGTAACAGCATCAGGTATATCGTTCGAAGAGAAAGAATCATGGAGACAGCGCTTATGCAGTCAGTCGAAGGATGCTGAATCAGGGCCGGCATGGCTATACAAGAACGTGAAGGAATCTACCACCACCACTGCGTTCAACCCAGCAGAAACTCAGAGGGTCTAGTCGGCCCCTTCCATCTCGTTCGCATTTGTGACTATTTCTTCTTCTTGACAGAATCTTTACGGGCGGTGGTACCGGCTGCCCATCTGAAGAACGGTGATGGGGCCGGCTTCTTGCGAGAAGAACTGCCAGAGCTGCCACTGCCGCTGGGCACGACGACAACTGCAGGAGGTGGTGCCATCGGGACACCAGCAGGATGCCCAGGAGGCGGCGGTGGGGGTGGAGGAGCCATCATTCCTGCCGGCATACCACCCGGAGGAGGTGGAGGAGGAGGAGGCATCATTCCTGCCGGCATGCCACCCGGATGAAGAGGAGGAGGAGGTGGCACTTGCACAACGTGCGCATGAGAAAGGGATTCACGCTTTCTGCTCTTGTCCCGCTTGCCCTTTCCCTTGAGTGGAAGATGGCTTGACATGAACATTTGCGCATCTGGTGGAGGGGGTGGTGGTGGAGGAAATGCCTCCCTGGGCGGCTCCGGTGGTGGTGGTGGTGGAGGCTCAGGCATTGGCCACATGTGCATAGTGATGGCCCAGTCGGGTTGAATCATGGTTTCCCAGACCTGGGGTAGGATAATCTCGCCGTCGGGTCCAACGAGATCGTAGTGACCTTCGTGCACGTGAGGACCAATCACGTCGACATGCAGGAAGGCTTGCTTAATTAGTTCCTCCATACCCTATTTAGGTGTCAGCGTAGAAGTAGATTCCATTGTCCAGAAGACTTACCTTCCACGTCTTGCACAGCTCCCAGGGGAAACTAAACTTGCGACCGACGGCGTCCTTGAACTTGATCGGGGCCTTGGGAGCGTCGGAGGGTTTCAGCTTTGCAGCCTCTTCTTCAGCGGCCTTCTTTCCCTTTTCTAGCTCTTCTGCGGCAGCTTTGGCTTCTGCCAGAGCCTTCTCGTGAGCCTTCTTGGTCTCTTCCGCTTCTGCGGCCGCCTTCTTCTCAGCCTCCTCACGTGCCTTTTGCGCGGCTTCGAGCATGAACTTGGCCTTTTCCGCAGCGGCTTTCTTTTCCTCTGCAATCTTGGCTGCCTGTGCATCTGCGGCTGCCTTCTCAGCTGCGCGAGCCGCGTCCGCGGCCGCCTCACGTTTGAGCTGTTCGTCTTTCTGGGCAAGGATGAGGCTCTCAAGCTTGGCGAGCTTGTCTTCGTCTCCCCTCCTCTTTGCCTCGGCGGCTTCCAGGGCAGCCTTCTCGGCAGCCTCTTTTTTTGCCTTTTCCTTCTCTACCTTGGCTTCCTGTTGAGAGATGAGCAGGCTTTCGAGACGATCGAACTTGGCCAATTCGGCGTCTCTTCTCGCTTTCTCTGCTGCCTTCCTTTCTTCCTCCTCTTTGCCCAGCAGGAGCTTTTCAAGCTTGGAAATCATTTCCTCTCCTTTTGGATCGGGTTTCGGAGATTCCTGGGGTGGAGGCGGAGGCGGAGGCGGAGGAGGCGACGGCATCAAAGACATGGGGTGCATCTGTTGCATCAGTTGCTGTTGCATGGGCTGCTGCATTAGCTGTTGTTGCATTAGTTGCTGTTGCATCTGTTGTTGTTGTTGCTGCATCTGTTCTTGTTGCATGGGTTGTTGCATAGGCTGTTGCATGGGCTGGAGTTGCATTTGCATTCCCGGAGTTTGTGGCGGCGGCGGTGGTGGTGGTGGTGGTGGCGGTGGAGCAGGTGCAGCAGGTGGGTGATTTTCTTCCTCAGGCTGAGGTTTCGGGGTAGGCCGTTTCGAGGGAGGGTGTTGTGGGGGAGGGGAGGGATGTTGTTGATGTTGTGGATGGCCGTAAGGCGGATACATGTGCGGTGGCATGCCGCCATAGGGCGGGGCACCGTATGGTGGGTAGTATCCCATTGGCGAATAGGGCATCATCTCGCCCGGGGGTGGTGCTGGTGGCGGCATGGAGTTGCGATGACCTCTGCGTGCTTGACGCGGATCCTGATGGCGCACATCTTGATGGCGCGGATCCTGGTAATCGGGAAAGTAGCCGCCGCGTGGATCGCCGGCGGAAGGAGGACCTTGAGTAAATGGATTCTGGCCATTGGGAGCAAAGGGGTTCTGAGCGTAGGTGGAGTGTGCTTCGTGGCCAAAAGGCACCAGCTGACCTGCAGGCGATTGTGCACCGCCTGGGAAGCCGTACTGGTAGCGTGGATCCGACATCAAGCTGGGCGCGTAGCCGTTTGGAGCATGTTGGGGTATATGACCCCAGCCGGCACTGGGATGGCCGGGGGGTGGGCCAGGGCGAGTCGAGGGAGCGTATGGGTAATCGTCGTCATCCTCGACCTCGAGAGGGTCCTGGTGGTGGACGGATTGGGGCCTTGGCCGCCTCGGCCTGCGTGCGCGCTCCAGTTTGCTGCGGCTACGGCTACGACTGTGACTCTCGTGGCGCGAGGGGGGATCCGGCACAGGCGCTGCGTGGCGCGAAGACGCTCGATCGCGGTGCGAGGGTTTTGGGCGTGATGCTCGTGGAGGAGCTACAGCGGGTGGGGGGATAGCGTGGTGTGCAACCACGTGGTGCGGGCCAGCGTGGTGGGGCGCAGAGTGATGCTTGACAACTCGTGGACGTGAGGCAGAGTCGGAAGGGTTGATTTCGTCCTCGATGTAGTCCCACGAGTCTTCGTCCTCTTCTTCTTCGGAGTCTTCTTCGGAGTCTTCGTCTTCTTCTTCACCCTCTTCGTCGTCGTCGTCTTCCTCGTCTGTCTCCTCCGAGGTGCTATACTCTTCCTCGCTGGCCGAGACTACCTGGATGCCGGCCGAGTCGTCGGTGAATTCGTCGTCGTCTTCGAAGGCGCCCGTGTGGTTGTTTACTGTGATTCCCTTATTGAGTCTGATGGCTACGTTAGTGTCGCCCTTGACATGATAGCGGCGCTGGGGAGGAGAAGTCGAGACGCTCGACGGCGCGGTGCTGTGTGTTGTGTGCGACCGGACAGAGCGCCGCGACGCAGCAGAGGGCATGGCGCGACGGTTGGGGAGATGGGCTATGACTAACGGCATGACCTTGTACGAGCGATAGGGTGCAGGCGATGGGATGGTCCGAGGTGGAGCACTGGAGGGGGTGCTGGAGGTGCGGGCGAGAAGGTGTCAGGGGAAGGCGGGGCAGAGGATGGGTTGCGTTTGGGCAACAGGCGGTATGCTGGAACAAGTGGCGTCTTGGTAGAGCGTCTCTACAGCGACAACAGACGCTGCGTGCGACTGGCAGACTGCGGTCGTGCGGGACAGTCGGGGACGGGACAAGAAAGCAAAGGGAGCGTGTGTGGTAGAAGCCGAGACAGATTGGGCCTGACTGGGCGGCGCCTAAAATTCCGACGCAGCGGGAATGTCTATCTCAAGGCCTGCGCCCAACTCTTCGAATCCAACAATAAAGCCTAGTAGACAATAGTGCTGACTGGTACATAGTCTGGCTGGCGAAACGGTGAATATTGGGACTGGCAGATGTAGGTCGATACTTACGACCGCCATGATATCGCTGCAGTGCCCCTTGCTATTAACCTCACCACACTGACCTGAGGTAGCACCGGCATCACTGGCATCACGGCGAGCCATCCCACCCTCGTCTAGTCGGCTACGTGGTTCATCTCAGCAACCTTTCTGACCGCCTAGCAGCCCAACCCAAATGCACGTATGCCACAACAACCCACAACGAAGCGGCTCGACGGGAGGCGCCATGCCATGAGCCAGGGTGCCAGACACGTGTAGTCACGGATAGCGGCCACTGCTTGCTTATTCCACAACAACGTCACCATCGAGCGAGGGCTGCGAGGCATTCCTGTGCGAATCTCGTGTGCTATGTGCTGTGTGCAATATTGACACAGAACACTCGTTTGTGATTTGCATGCAAAGCCGGCAACCGACTACGTTGACAGCGCGTCTCGATAACCCTCTCGCCTATCTTAGCTGCAGACTCGTACTCCAAGCCACCGCTGTCACACATTCGCCTATCAAATCGACTTCTGCCCCTACAAGACGCACACTGCTGGTAATGTCACATATACATCCCACTTCGCTCCGATCAGAACACAATATTACATCGTCGTCATCGCAGTCTACGTCTACACGTCGTGTTCGAAAAAGTACACCATAATCATTCAAACCACATATGAACTCGACGCCTGTGAAAGGAAATCTTTTCGGACGGGGTGTCAGAGACCAGCTGCAAGGTCCAGCGCCAAATGCGTCATGAGATTGGTATCTAAATATGCATCCACAAACGCCTTACAATGCATGTTACTTTTCGCCTATGCTTCCTCGACTTCCTCCTCTTCGTCACTTGTACCATTGGCCAGGCTTTTTCTCGCTACCTCGAAGACGTAAATGCCGTTCTTGACTTTTCCAGACATCCATCTGCCCAATCTGGGCTCTTTGCCTACGGCAGCCACAATGCACAGCCCGTCTTTGCCTCGATCTCCTCTTTCTTGGACTGCAAGACCATTGACAATGCCTCGTATGAGCATGCCTTCGTTCTTGCTGTTATCATTGACCATTGACTCGTCTTGCACGATCGGTATACGCCCTACTTTGCCCACAGGTTCAATGCTCTTCTTGTCCGCCGTGATCTTCCAAGCGCGTATCCACCCATCCCAGCTTGCTGTAAGAATAAGGTCGGCAAAAGGAACGGTAGCTAGCGCAGTCACATATCGTGGTAGCCGGGGACCAGGCTTTGCTGATGTTGCCGCGTCGTCGTTGGCCGACATTTGCTCGGGCGGGAGCGGTGCATCGTGGCCGTGGGTGAGTGGGTATGTAAAGAGAGGCTTTTTCCGGTTGACAGACCATAACGACAAGGCGCCATTGTCAGATGCTGTAACGAACAAGCCAGCGTCGAGAAGGCCTACACAATCGATAGAACCTTCGGCATATGCGATGGACGCATCGTCATTATCAGGATTGGCGCTGTTGGCATCTTGATACTGTTTCTCGTCTCCGTCGACATTCTTGCCAAATCGCCCTTTGCGCAACTTGTCTAAGCCCTTTTGTCTGGCCGTACCACCTCCGTGGAATACGAGCTGGTTTTCCTCGACAACTCTCCACAAGCGAGCAGTGCGATCTCGTGCGCCTACACTGACGCAAGTCTCCTGGTTGAGCTCCAACCCGCCTGCGACACCAACGACAGCGTCTTGGTGCCCGACGAGCGTCTCGATGTATGCTGATTCCGGCGCACTCCAGACAATGACTGCTCGATCTGCGCCACCCGAAAAGAGTTGTTCGGTGCCCCTTCGGAAGGACAGGGAGAGGACAGCATCTCGATGGCGGGTGAAAAGGTGACGGGGCGTGAGGGTGTCGGTGTCCCAGATGATCAGACGCGCATGCATGTCGCCCGTGGCAAGGTACTTTCCCGAGTCGGAAATGGCTATAGATACGATCTCGCCCGTGTGACCCAGAAAGGCCCGGTCGCCCTTCTTGTTCTTGTTCCCTTTCCGCCACAAGAGCCTCTTGGGTGTGGTGCGCGGCGTCAGATTGGACGGTCGATTGGGGTCGGGCGCATACGACTTTGGGTCAGCGATTTCCCACTTCTCCACGACCATGTCCTTGCTGATGGTCCAGGCATACGGTAGCTTGACGGCGCATCCTGTGGTGGCTTTTTGCAGCCCTGAGTAGGCGGTCGCATGTGATGCTTGCTCAAAGTCAAGCTCAGCGGCGATGGACCTGTATATCTTGCCCTTGCCTTCTGCAACGTCTTCTTTCAACCGCTCGGCGATTAAGTCCTTGTCGATCTGTTCGGCGTCGAAGCCCACGTCATCCTCGACCTCGTTGCGAATGTTCTCAAGGTAGCGCTCTGCTAGCCTGAGGCGCTTCTCCGCTGCCGTCTCATTTTCGTCTTCAGAAGTAGTAGAGCCGTCGTCCGCATTGCCGTCGTCGTCGAAAGTGGGTGCGCCGTCACCGTCAGAAATGTCGCTGCCGCTGATGGACTCTTCTCGCTGGAAGCGGCGAGCATGCGCATCTGTGTTACGTCGTTTGGGGGCGCTGGCGGCGACTTCGCTGCGCTTCCGTTTCCGTTGCGAGGCCGGCGTAGTGAAGAAGGACGACGACATGGCGGTTGCAGGTGTGGTTGCAGGAGTTTGATCGGCCAACTTTTTTCGACGACTAACTTTCGCCGCGGGACTGGGGTGCTGGCCCAAGCTTAGCTACTTCGACAACACCAAGGCCATTGCCATGACCATCATCACTGACATCTCCAACTCCGCCTCCACCTCTGATATTTACGCTGGTCAAAGCTAGTAATCGTTGTCGCTGACTGCGTATACTCTTGCACCGTTCTAAATCCTGCAGCAAACCCGGTTGCCTTTCCATCCCCGCCTCCCGCACGCGTACTCTCACATCCACACTCACATCTACACTCACACTCACACCCACATACATACCCACCGCACAACCTCACCATGAGCGGAAGCGGCGATCAGGAGCGCGAACATGCCCTTGAAGCCTACAAGTCCAAGCTGCTCGAGTCGAGAGAATGGGAGGCCAAGCTCAAGGCGCTGCGACTGGACATCAAAAGCCTCCAGCACGACTTCGACGTATCGGAAGACAACATCAAGGCGCTGCAGAGCGTTGGTCAGATAATAGGAGAGGTACTAAAGCAGTTGGACGAGGAGCGATGTACGTGCACATCTGCATCATCTCAAGAGACGCCACACTAACCTCCCCGCAGTCATTGTCAAGGCATCATCAGGGCCTCGTTACGTCGTCGGATGCCGGTCAAAGGTCGACAAGCTCAAACTCAAGCAAGGCACACGCGTGGCTCTGGATATGACGACACTCACCATAATGCGCATGCTTCCCCGCGAAGTCGATCCGCTCGTCTACAACATGTCGCTCGAGGACCCAGGACAGGTTAGCTTTGGCGGTATCGGTGGTCTTAACGAGCAGATTAGGGAGCTGCGCGAGGTGATTGAACTGCCGTTGAAGAACCCAGAGCTGTTCCTGCGAGTAGGCATCAAACCGCCAAAGGGAGTGCTGCTCTATGGACCGCCAGGCACTGGCAAGACGCTGTTAGCACGTGCCGTAGCGAGCAGTCTTGAGACCAACTTCCTCAAGGTTGTCAGTTCGGCCATTGTCGACAAATACATTGGAGAGTCAGCGCGTCTAATCCGCGAAATGTTTGGTTACGCAAAGGAGCACGAGCCCTGCATCATCTTCATGGACGAGATTGACGCTATTGGCGGACGACGCTTCTCCGAGGGAACTTCTGCAGATCGTGAGATTCAGCGGACTCTCATGGAGCTGCTGAACCAGCTCGACGGCTTCGACTACTTGGGACAGACCAAGATTATCATGGCGACAAACCGACCGGACACGCTCGATCCCGCCCTTCTTCGCGCCGGACGTCTTGACCGCAAGCTCGAAATTCCCCTGCCGAATGAAGTGGGTCGTCTTGAGATTCTCAAGATCCACACTGCCAGCGTAGTGACGGATGGCGAGATTGACTTTGAGAGCATTGTGAAGATGAGCGACGGCATGAACGGTGCCGATCTGCGCAACGTTGTCACTGAGGCGTAAGTACATCTTCCACGTGACTATGACATGACTAACACACCACAGTGGTCTCTTTGCTATCAAAGACTACCGAGATTCGATCAACCAGGACGACTTCAACAAGGCAGTGCGGAAGATGGCCGAGTCGAAGAAGCTAGAGGGCAAGCTGGACTACCAGAAGTTGTAGAGCCACCGCCTACACTTGGATGACGATGGTTCTGAAGATGGATCCATGAGCATCATGTACGATAGCATCATAGGAAAGAGGCTGAAGCCATGACTTGTCTGCCTCACTTTGCTTGTCGGTATGTGTGATGGTGTACATGTGTACATACTTGCACGCCCCACGCACCGCGACGGACTCGCACGGAGCCCACTAGTCTTCTTGCCGTTTACAGTAGCAAGTGAAGTTCGAATAGGAAAATAGAATGGCTTTGTAGGCTTCTGGGATCTCTATCTATTAATGCGATACTCTTGTTGTGTGTTGTTGAAGTACGCAGCTATAGAAGGTTACTGACGAATAGCGCTGGAGATTGGAGTATGGACAAGGCTACCTTGAACGGGGTGCTAGCCTACCTAGGTACTCCGTGAATCCGGCCAAAAATTGCACGTGAGAGCGCGCGACTCTGCATCATTGCGCCTGCGACAGCCGAACCGCATCACGCTCGGCAAACTCATTGCCTGCCCATGATGATGATGGACGCACCTCAGTCGCCGAGTAAAGTGAAGCGCTCGCGTTCCGAAATGGAGGCCGATGGCGCCGTCTCTGCTAGAGAAGCTGCTGCGCAGGCCCAGGACGGTATTGCTTATCCGCACCCTTCGCGCGTCACGTCGCTAACGGCCTCTATAGATGATACCTCCTCTGACGACGATGACTTCGGTCCCGCCCTCCCATCCTCAGCTCCTAAGAGGAAAAAGCGCAAATTGCCGTACGAGAGGCTTTACGTCGCTGCGCTGCCCGGTGCAACCCGCTACTCCAAATCACTTATGCACCGCGAGCAACTGTGCTTCACCACCTTTACGCCCCACACCGACTTCCTCATAACCAGTTCCGTCGATGGCGTCGTCAAGTTTTGGAAGAAGGACTTTGGCGGCATAGAGTTTGTCAAGGAGTTCAGAGCGCACAATGGCGAGATCAAATCTGTCAACGTGAGCGCCGACGGCCGTAGTTTTGCTACAGCCGGCTCGGACAAGACCATCAAGATCTTCGATGTTGTCACCTTTGACCTTCTGGCTATGCTAAGCGTCGAGTATACGCCCAGAGCCGTTTGCTGGCTGCATGGTCGAGGCGCAAGCTTTCCTCAACTGGCCGTCAGCTCTGAAGAGAATAGTTGGATCCGCATATACGATGGCAGAGGGGAGAATCCGGAGCCGTTGCAGACGCTCAAGAGCGTGCACAGGGCGTCGGTGAGCTTAATGGCGTACAATAACGAATTCGATTGTGTTGTGAGCGTCGATCAAGGGGGCATGGTGGAATACTGGAGACCCAACGGAAACTATGAGAAGCCAGACAATGTGTGGTCGCTGAAGAGCTCCACCAGTCTTTTCGAGTTCAAAAAGTCAAAATGCGTACCCTCGTCGCTTACCATATCCCCCACTGGAAAGCAGTTTGCGACGTTTTCGTTTCCGGATCGCAAAGTCCGCGTCTTCGATTTTGCAACTGGCAAACTCTACCGGACGTACGATGAATCAATTGAGACCATCACCAGTATGCAACAGGCCGGTACCGCCGTTCAGCATCTGGAGGATATGGAGTTTGGTCGACGGATAGCCGTCGAGAGAGAGCTCGACCAGCCTACGACGAGGTGTCGCATGAATGTCATATTTGACGAGACGGGCAATTTCATCCTATATGGCAGCATGTACGGCGTCAAAGTCATCAACACGCTGACTAACAAGCTCGTGAAACTATACGGCCAAGAAGAATCCATTCGGCCGCTATGGCTATGTCTGTATCAAGGCCAACCGGAGAAAAAGGGTGTTGTCACAGTCGAAATGGCAGCAAGCGAGAACCCACTTCTCCAAGAAGCCGAAGCGAGAGACGCCATGCTGGTCTCTACAGGTTCTGGCAAGGTCCGCTTTTACATGTACACCAACGATACCAGCGCCACCAAATCGACCCGCGACGTGCAAAACGAGAAACCTCGTTCCGCCACATCCACCAAACAAAAAGATGACAAAGCGCTCGCAGCAACGGGTACCACGGCTACCCTCCACACCACCTACGGCGACATCACCATCCGCCTCTTTCCCGACGCCGCACCCAAAGCTGTAGAGAACTTCGTCACGCACGCGCGCAACAACTACTACAACAACGTCATCTTCCACCGCGTCATCCGCAAATTCATGATTCAAACCGGCGACCCGCTTGGCGACGGCACCGGCGGAGAAAGTATCTGGGGCAAAGAGTTTGCAGACGAGTTCTCCAACTTGAAACACGACAAGGCGTATACGGTCAGCATGGCGAATGCGGGGCCGAATTCAAATGGAAGTCAGTTCTTTATTACTACGGAGAAGACGGTGAGTTTCCTACACCCTTTTTCTTTCTTTTTCTTCTCTATTCTTCTTTTCCTTCCCTTTTCTTTTTTCCCCTCTTCTTTTCTTTTCTGTTAATTTGATGACGAGACAATGGCGCTAACTGTGACATGCATATAGCCCTGGCTCGATAATAAGCACACCATCTTTGGACGAGCGATTGCGGGCATGGATGTTGTTCACAAGATTGAGAATACCAAAGTATACAAGGAGAAGCCCGAGGAGGATATTAAGATTATCAGCATCTCCATCT
>JAESFQ010000622.1_pt1 | contig 13016 bp, 8 predicted proteins | sample 9269431 | NCBI WGS metagenome assembly JAESFQ01 (sample SAMN14502588, study PRJNA617103) | algae metagenome | isolation source: Plectolyngbya sp. WJT66-NPBG17 and co-occurring heterotrophs from well... | place: USA: Mojave Desert, Joshua Tree National Park, California | collected 2006-08-06
CTGGATATACTGTATCAGCGCAATCTATACGTCTTGGCTATTAATCTGGCCCAGAAGGCCGGACTAGATTCGTCACAGCAGAACATTATCCTCCGGAAGTTTGGTGACTATTTGTATTCCAAGCAGGATTATGATACCGCTATGCAGCAGTATCTGAAAGCTATTGACAACACCGAGCCATCTCAGGTCATTCGCAAGGTATGCAACGATGAATTCGTAACAAGACTAATGCTAACAATCTATGCAGTTCCTTGACACGCAAAGGATACACAACTTGATCGAGTATCTAGAGGAGCTTCACGATCATCACAAAGCGACATCAGATCATACGACTCTCCTTTTGAACTGCTACGCCAAACTAAAAGATGTGGAAAAACTCGAAGAGTTTATCAAGTCACCCGACGATCTCAAGTTCGACCTTGATACTGCTATCCTGATGTGTCGACAAGGCGGCTACTACGACCAAGCAGCCTTCCTTGCTCGAAAACATGGTGAGCACGAGTTGGTCGTCGATGTACTGATCGAGGATTCGAGGCGGTATGCGGAAGCTCTTGCCTACGTATGGCGACTGGAGCCAGAGGTAGCCTACTTCAACCTCATGAAGTACGCGACAGTACTGCTGCAGCACATCCCCAAGGACACGACGCAGCTATTCATTGACTATTACACCGGCAACTTTCGACCCAAGAAGGATGCTATAGTCATACCCAATGCGCCAGCATCGGGAGGCGGTGGTGGCATGAGTATGGGTCTAGGGGTGGCATCGAGCGCTGTGCAAAACCTTGCCGCACTACTTCCGCTGCCATACATGAACACCAGCGCGCTAGCATCGCCTCCTAGCGGTGAACAGAAGAGCACCATGAGCCAGGCTCAGATTGTCGAAACGACTACAGATGAACCCGCTCCCGAATACAAAGTACCGAAACCGCGAACTGCATTCTCCGCATTCGTTGATCACCCTCAAGAGTTCATAGTGTTCCTTGAGGCATGTATCGCATCCGATGATCTTCGCGAAGACGACAAGGTCGATCTTTACACCACCCTATTCGAAATGTACCTACACACCGCATCGTCGAAGAAGGATGGCGAGCGACAGGAGTGGGAGAACAAAGCCAGAAAGCTCGTCGAAGGCAAGGATATACCCATAGACACATCCAACGTGTTGTTACTATCTCATCTTTCCAGCTTCCGCGACGGAGCGATTCTGGTGCGAGAACAGCAAGGACTGCACTTTGACATATTCCGCTCCTACACAGCCGCAAAGGACACACAAGGTGCCATCCGCGCCCTCCGAAAGTATGGCCCTGTAGAGCCAGCACTCTATCCTGCAGCCCTCGCGTACTTCACCTCCGACCCCGATATCCTCGCCGAAGCCGGCGACGAACTCGACTCTGTGCTTAAGAAGATCGACGAAGACGGCCTCATGGCCCCTCTCCAAGTAATCCAAACCCTCTCCACCAACGGCGTCGCAACAATGGGCATGATAAAATCCTATCTCAGCACCACCATTGAGCGCGAGCGCGCAGAAATCGCCGCTAACCGGCGCAACATTGATACTTTCCGCTCCGACACCTCGACCAAGAGAACCGAGCTCGAGAACCTCAACACCAAGCCTGCTGTGTTCCAAAACTCGCGTTGCCAAGTCTGCATGAAGAGTCTCGAGCTGCCCGTGGTGCACTTTCTGTGTAAGCACAGTTATCATCAGAGTTGTCTGAGTACGGATGAGGATGTGCATGATGCCGAGGTTGAGTGCCCGATTTGTAGTTCTAACAACGCAACGGTCAAGGCGATTAGGAGGGCGCAGGTGGAGAGTGCGGAGAGACATGATCTCTTCCAGGATGCGCTCAAGAGGGGTAGAGATGGCTTTGCTGTTATTAGTGAGTGGTTTGGTAGAGGTGTTATGGGTGTTGGTGGTGCGGATTAGAAGACTAGGAGATATGTGACTATAGTGAAGGTTGGCGAGAGGATTATACATGAAATGAATGCAAGATGTAGTATATGCTTGAGGTCTTTTTCCGAATATCATTGTATTCATATGGCTTCTATTTGTAATCTTATTCAGAAATCCTTGTCATCGGCTGTCATTAGATAACCATACTAAATAGAACATGTCAGCTCACGTGCCATTCCGAACGAATAAAGCCTTCGACGCAAAAGGCCCCACACTTTCCTCGCTGTTCTTGCCTTCCACCGGCGTCTTGGGCGAACCCGAGGCTACCTCCACTTCACTACCAATCTCCACATACTCCTCCAGCGGCACCTCATCGTCGTCCGCCAACTTATTCCTAACCGAACACCGCAGCCTACTCTGACGCTGAAGCCCCGAGTTCGTCGTCGAACCTCTCGTCCCATTATTAAGTACATGCTTGAACAAAGGCTTAAGCGACGGTAACGACGCGACAATGATACCAACGTCGTATTCAATGAAGCGCCACATTGTAAACGTATCGTGTACGTATGGGTCCGGGTCGGTAAGGGCGGTTTTCTGCTTCTCGGACTTGATGATGGCGGCGACGCCGGCGAAGATGCCGAGCGCTAGGATAAGGACTAGAGTTATTTTTGTGCGGGCGTTGAGGTGCAGGTGCCATATGAGTGGGATGGGGAGGAGGGCTAGGAGGAAGTCTGTGCTGATGGTTACGGCTTGATGGGGGTAAGTTGGTGTTATTAGGAGGAGTGGGTTTACAAACCTGTGTTCATCATTCCTATGGCGGTGAATGTTGGTCCGCTGAAGCATATAGCAGTGCCTGTTCCGAATGGGGGCGGACGAAGTCTCATGTCCCACGTAGCTGCTACTGGAATGCACTGCCAAACCTGAGCAAGGTCAGTTGAGGTTGCAGGTAAACGTCGTCTTGTCGTTCTAGATAGATAGGGCCGAACTCACTGTTGCGTAGTTAGTTAAGCATCGATTTATCACCGTTTCGCAGTCACATACCTAGTGTTCCGATGCAAGCCGTAGTGAACAAGACCATGAACATGATGAATCCTCGTAGAAACCACACATACGCCTTTCTAGTGACTAGACGCAGCAGAAAGCAAGCGATGGATATCTTGACCAGACCGACACCAATGCCGACGATGATCGATTGCACTTGACGTAATCTCAGAAACTGTCGTTGGGCCTCCGCATCCATCCGCATGACCGAGAGGTGCTTCCCTAAGCCGACTTTGGTCTGTTCGGCATACACGACGAATGTTGCCGTGGCGAATGCAAAGGCGAGTAGCATAGTCCAGTCATCTTTGCCAAAGCTTTTCAGCATTACGACTCGGACGTAGCATCTCAGAAAGACGATCAAGGCTGTGACTCCAAACAAAATGCCGGCTTGTAGTAGCAGAGTGGGTGCGTTGGTGAAGGCAATGTAGTCAGGGTTCAAGTGCCCCAAGCCTGACTCAACCGGATTGGTGCCTGACATGGTAGTTGTAGAAAAGATGCGAGAAAGGCAGTAGTGAAGAATGCAAACGGCAATTATGCAATGCTTGAAGCGCTGCGATGACTTCCTCACTTATCATATACAGTGCATAGAGCGCCATCATGTTGCGGCACGGCAACAAGCAAGAGACTTTTCAATCTCTCTTATTAGCTGAAACCTTACAGTGTGGTGAAGCCCTTCCTCTCTTCCCGTGTGTACGGATGTGATTGATAGTCTTGGTTTCGAGGACCGGCTCGCTTAGAAGAACTCGAAGCGACGTTACCGTTGCAAAGGCAAGCGCAGATAAGCTTAGTTCCCAGACATGCCGGACTCCTGTTGTAGTGATGTGGCCGATGTGCGTATGCGTGGAGATATTGCATAGCTCGAATCGAGCATTGTCGGGATGACAAGAAATTTCCAGATCGCAAGACCACGAACCGGTCTCCTGGTAAGCATCGTTCGATACAGGTAACCGACACAGTCTGGATTCAATTATTCCGTGGCGCCTAACTCTTACTATTGTAATCTCGATCGCCACCCGTGCGCAGGATTACGGCGTGGTTGTGAGGCAGGGCAGCCGGCTGTCCTGAGGTTACGTATCGAACTGGACAAATGTACGGCATGAGAAAGTACCAAGAGGATAGTTGAGAGCTACGCTAAAGCTCATCAACGGAAGATTTCGAATAGTAGACCGAGCAGGCGTTCTTCACTCGACAATCATGGTTTGTACGTGACATTTCGATTGTATATGGTAAGAGTAGATGAGGCAGGATCCTACAAGAATCTTGCGGCCAAGCGCGGGTGGAAGCGAAGCGGCTGGATACTCAGCGGTGAAAGGAAGTGGATAGACGAACGCGGCTCGATGCCCCAAGCCGCCGTGGCGTGCTTGGCATTGCGGCGCGGATGTGGATCGAAGTTATCGCCCCACTGCCTACACAAACCATGGGTAACTCCACTACCAACTCACTGATTGTGGTAGTCTATTTTTTGGGGTAGGCTTTCTCTTGTCATCAATTTGCACATCGGTTGAGATGGCAGTCTCGTCGACCTCGTCTACGGAACACCTTAAGCGTCAAATTGGACACTTACCATGAATGGCATCTGCATGTTCATCGAATTAGCGGAAGCGGGAGAGCGAGGCCCACCGGCAAGGGAGTCTACGCCTGTGCAAGGGTTGAGAAAGGGTCGTTCACGTTGCCCAACAGATTCGCCTCACACAGGAGAAATTCGTCTGCACCTCGTTGAGTTAATGTACCGACGATTCATCCAGTCATTTGCAAAACCCTGGGCCACGGATCCTACGAGGCTCCATCTAAGCATATAGATTGCGGCGCAGTAGGGCACAGTAGATCCTACATGCCAGATCCTGAGTCGGTATTGTGTTCTGCTCGCTTCGCGAACACGTTGTCTTGCAGGGGATGTAGAAGCTAAGAGCCCCAGCATGCACTGAGCGACAGCTATATATGGAGATAATCATCGTTTAAAAGACTTCAGACGCACCAGAACAGTACCCTTCGTAGGTCTCTTGTCAATCACTTTCCCCTTCACCTACAGAAGCACAGGGGTGCCATCAACGCCGCTCTTTTCCCAAGATGCGCGTATTTGATATTGTGGCTTTGGCGCTTGTCAGCGGTGCCGATGCTTTCAAAATCACAGAGCACGATAAATTGGCAGCTCTTGGGATTGCCAACGTCGGCATTGATGTAGCAAAGAACGGCTATCCGAATCCCGGCCAATGCACACTGAAGAATGTAGCCGTTCGACGCGAGTGGTATGTACTCACTAGATCTTTGCACCTAAAGTACATTCATTTAACATGTGTATTTTCAGGTCAATGCTCACAAAGCCGGAGAGGCGGAACTATATCGATGCCATCAAGTGCCTCCACTCCAAACCAGCCCTTACACCAGCTTCCGTCGCGTCTGGAGCAAGGAGCCGCTTTGATGACTTTGTCGTGACACATGTCTTGCAGACATACTCTGTCCATGCAACTGTAGGTTTTAAACGCGGAATATCCGGTAGAGGCAAACTACGTAGCTTGCTCTATCGGCGGCCACAACAATACCCGAGACGAATTGATGTGCTGACTCTAGCAGGCCAACTTCTTATCTTGGCACCGCTACTACATCTATGCTTACGAACAACTTCTCCGCAACGAATGTGGTTACAAAGGCTATCTGCCGTACTACAACTGGGCATGGTGGCACGAAGATCCTGCCTCATCTCCCCTCTTCGACGGCAGTGACACCAGCATCTCTGATGCCGGAGCTTACGTTCCCGGAAGGAACTACACCTGCCTACCCTCCGAAGCAGCGGGATGCCCGATCAAGCTTGAGCCTGGCAGTGGTGGTGGCTGCGTTTCCGGACCTTTGGCGAACTGGACGGTGTCTATCGGGCCGATCCAAACCAAGGTCAAGGGCATCAAGCCGAACCCACAGACTGACGGTTTGGGCTACAACCCAAGATGTTTGAGCCGGGATGTCAACAAGCATGCTGCTTACAGGTCGAGGGACGAAGTCATCACCGAACTCATCAAGAACAGCAAAGATATTGCCACCTTCCAGAACCGTATGCAAGGCGATTTCCCAACCGGATATCTTGGCGTTCACAGCGCTGGTCACTACACCATTGGAGGAGATGCTGGCTCTGACTTTTTCAACTCGCCTTCCGACCCTGTAAGCTATTGAAGTTAAAATTTCTACCCACCTAAAGCGCTCACTGACTCCATTAGGCCTTCTACTTCCACCACGCGCAGATCGACCGCACATGGTGGATATGGCAGAACCAAGACCTCAAAAATAGGAGGAATGCGATTGCAGGCACCATCACTTTCTTGAACCAGCCACCGAGTCGCAATGGCACATTGGATGATACTTTGACTTTGGGTCCGATGTTCGAGGATACATTTGAGAACATTACGATCAAGGATGCGATGAGCACGCTTGGTGGGCCATTTTGTTATATCTATGTGTAGATGAATGCAGCGGAGAGGTATTTATATTGACGTAATGCGGTGAACCGCACTTCCACGAATTGATGCGCTGAAATTGTCTAAAGCTGCGAATGTGGGAGCGATTGACGTCAGAGGTCAAGATGTAGGCGCCATGGGGTACTTAGTCCGTAACTTTCCGTTTCTTTAGCTCTATCGTATTCCCCAAAGAAGCCCACCCGCACCGCGAGGCCCAAACAAATTTTGCCGCAAAACAACATGTTACGCAGGCCTCATCTGGGACACTAGAGACGAGCGCACCGCGTTTGCTCGAAGCTCTTTACTCTGTAAGTATGGGTTGTACAACAACATCAGGTATGTGTCGCTAGTTGTAAATATAGGATTCAATCGCCGTGCGGTAGATTTTGCCTCAACTTGTGCATCTGGTCTTATTTATCGAAACCTCGATGGAAGAACTCTCTAGTTCAAGAAAGATTACCGCCCAAAGAAGTAGCACCTATAGTATCGTGCAACTACAAACGTTCTACGACGACATCGACGCCTCGTTCCAGGATGACACCATGACATCGAAGCACTGCGTAGAAACAAGCGGTTCACGTTCGGTAAATAGCTCTAGCAACCAACTATAAAAGCTACTATGCATCGCGTTAGGTTCTTCGATAACACCGACACTTAGCGATTTATGTATCGAACAAGAATTACTCTAGGACCTTATCTCTGTTGTATGATACGGGAAAGAAACTCTACTTAGAGCAACTTCAGACGATAAAGCAATACTTGCACGCTTTCCATCACGATAACATCACAAAAACGGTATTCACCCAAGCGAAATGCCGGAGACCCATATCTGTTCATCTATGCGATATAATGTTCGTCTCCCTCCCTACTAGTAGAACATCCCACCGCGCAGAACCACGAACATCGTTCAAGCATCACTAACTCGACCTCGCCATCTAATAAAGGCGCAGCTAGCCTAGAACTATACTTCAGACGAGTCTTCGCCTACTGCAGATTTCCAATACAAAAAAATATACAGCATTGCTAGCTTTGCTTCTGGGCAATTTGTCTTTAGCTTCAGAAGCTGCAACAACAATACACCCCCTGCTCTACTATTAGCAAGCATGATTATCGCCTCTTTAGAGTGTTCAAACGATACTCTATCACATAAGATAGAAGTAGATGAACTTTAATCATGTAAAGCCTCTATTTACATATACTCTAGGTTTGTCCGCATCTACAGGAGAGATCTTGTGTTTTGATGAGTGGAATTGACGCGCTTACATAGTGGAGTTTTGCCCGCTTAGCGGTCTGCATTGTACACCCCCCGCTATGCCCAAACGGCTTGAGCTGTGGCGCATGCTGGCTATGTTTAGCCACGTCATGTCATGCCCACCTGTCATATTCTTGGCCTCCACAGGTTAACACCTATCATAGCCCACCCCGATGCTGAGCAAAGTGAGGCAGTCTGCTCTGTTCCCCGTATATGCACATGCACACACCGGTACCTATTAACATCAACGGCGGCACACGAGAGCGCAAACAATTGATTTAACAGCCTGACAGGCTGTCGCGCTTCCATGCTGTTCAGCCTGACGCGACGGAGGACCGGAGCCCCTCAATCGCAACATGCGACTGCTCGAGATACAACATGACGGCACGATCACGCTCACGCAGGACTTGATGGGTGTCGGCAACGTACCCGCCTACGCTATACTCTCGCACACCTGGCTGCCTGGCCAGGAGGTCACCTTCGACGAGTTCAATAGAGGTCTTGGACGTGACAAGGCTGGCTTTGACAAGATCCGCTTCTGCGCACAACAGGCTCAGCGGGACGGCCTGCGGTACTTCTGGGTAGATACGTGCTGCATCAACAAAGCAGATCCCGTCGAGCTTCAGTATGCGATCAACTCTATGTTTCGCTGGTACCAGGAGGCGACTAGATGCTATGTTCTTCTGACGGATGTGCTCAGCGCTAGGCCAGCGACTGATCGTGTACCCGGTATGCCCGCTTGGGAAGGAGAGTTTCGGCGAAGCCGGTGGTTTACTCGAGGTTGGACGCTCCAAGAAATGCTTGCCCCGCGCGTTGTAAGCTTCTATTCTAGAGACAGGACGTATCTAGGCGACCGATACAACCTGAAACAACTCATCCACGAAATCACAAACATCCCCTACCCTGCCCTTGCAGGAGCTCCATTAGACACCTTCAGCGTAGAGGAGCGTCTGTCTTGGTCCAACAAGCGTCAGACTACGCGTGAAGAAGACAAGGCGTACTCGTTGCTGGGTATCTTTGGCGTCTTCACGTTCCTCAACTATGGCGAAGGTGAGACCAATGCTTTCAAAAGGCTACGAAAAGCGATCGCGGAAGACTCGCAGGAATCGTCCCAGCCACAGGCGTTAGCGGGGAGCCTTAGAGGGCGCATCGCCACCTATACACCTGGTACGTACAAAGGCAGCCGGATAGGTAGCTTTCTGTGTGTCTGATCCGTTTGCGCTGACCTGCCAGCTGTCCACAAGCCTTCCTACTATATACCGTTCCCCGAGAACCGATACTTCGTCGGAAGGAGAGAAGAGCTCGAGATACTCAATCAGACGCTGCTGGAGGGCACAGGCTGCCAAAAGATGTCAATTGTGGGACTCGGTGGGGCTGGGAAGACTCAGCTAGCCTTGCGGTTTGCATACACAGTCAGAGAGATCATGTCAGCCGTCTCGATCTTCTGGATGCCTGCACTCAGCATGGAGAGCTATGAGCAAGCTTGTGTGGCCGTTGCTGCTGCTTTGCAAATCAGTCAGGCGGAGAAAGGCGAAGATAACGCAAAAGAACTGGTAAAGGAGCATCTAAGTACGGATCAGGCAGGACCGTGGCTACTTGTGCTCGATAATGCAGATGACCACGACATATTGTATGGCACCGAGCATGCTGCGGGCATCATCAACTACCTACCGGAGAGCAAGAAGGGCATGACCGTGTTCACCACAAGGGTGCAAGAGTTAGCCGTGTCGTTGACACGAGGCGACGTTATAGAACTGGGGTCCATGAGCAAACCAGATGCCACGAACTTCTTGAAGAAGTCTTTGATTAGAAAAAATCTCACTGAGGAACGTGAAGAGATGGAAGAACTATTAGACGAGTTAGCGTGCCTTCCTTTAGCTATCGCCCAGGCTGCCGCGTACCTAAACATGAACAGAACAACTATCACAAAGTATCTGCGGCTGCTGAGACACACAGAGCAAGACACTATTAGTCTAATGAGCAAAGAGTTTCGCGACGAAACACGCTACAAGGGTTCGGCGAACGCAGTGGCCTCGACGTGGGTAGTGTCGTTCAGTCAGCTTCGAGAGCGCGATGCTGTGGCAGCAGATTTGCTAGCGTTCATGTCGTGCATCGAGTGGAAGGCAATACCGCAGTCATTGCTACCGAAGGTGCAGTCGCAAGGGCGGATTGAAGAAGCTATCGGCACGCTCTGTGGGTACTCTTTTGTGTCGAGGCGGGAAGGCGACAATACCGGTGAGGTCGACGGAGGAGAAGAATGGTACGACCTGCATCGACTTGTGCATCTGGCTACCAAAGTCTGGGTAAACAAGCATGGTAGTTCTGCAGATGTGACCCAACAAGCTATGGCGCATGTTGCCGAGGTTTTCCCGATCGACGATTTTGCCAATCAGGCCATATGGAGAGCATATATGCCGCACGCACTGCGACTACTTGACACAAAAACATCTGTTGATATTCAAAGCAGAGCTGAGCTGAGTTTTTGGGTGGGACGGTGCCTACATTTCGACGGTAGAGTTCTAGAAGCAGTGAGATGGCTGGAGGAGTGCTATCGTTGCAGAGAGGGGCTGGACGAAGATAATCCAGATCGGCTATTATCTGAGCATGAGCTTGGTGTTTCCTACTGGGCGAATGGTCAGATCGAGGACTCTGTGAGGCTGCTAGAGCACGTGGTTAAGGTGCGAGAGGATACACTCGTAGAGGCTCACCCCGATCGGCTAGCGTCGCAGCATCAGCTTGGTATTTCCTACTGGGCGAATGGACAGATTAAGGACTCTGTGAGGCTGCTAGAGCACGTAGTCAAGGTGCAAGACGATACGCTTGCAGAGACTCACCCCAGTCGGCTAACGTCGCAGCATGCGCTTAGTATTTCCTACAAGGCGAATGGACAGATTAAGGACTCTGTGAGGCTGCTAGAGCACGTGGTCAAGGTGCGAGAGGATACACTCGTAGAGGCTCACCCCGATCGGCTAGCGTCGCAGCATCAGCTTGGTGTTGCCTACTGGGCGAATGGACAGATTAAGGACGCTGTGAGGCTGCTAGAGCACGTGGTCAAGGTAAAAGATAATACACTCGCAGAGACTCACCCTTCTCGGCTAGTATCAGAGGGCTGGTTACACTATATGACTTCTCATCAAGAATAAATTCCGCCCTTTCTCTTGTAACATTCCTATCTCGAGCATTTTCGGCAATTTTGCTTGATGCAATTCTTCAACATGCCTCAGGCAGTCGGACGCTTCAAAGACTATGTTCCAGGGACGGGTTTAGGGATACACGTAAGCATAGTCATTGCGACTCGACAAAGATCTGTACATAACATAAATCGATCTCAAAAAAAGTCTCAGGAGCTGCAGAGTGCTCCACTCAATAGCAAAGGCCCAAGGACTTGACTTGTATGTCTAGAAGATTTCTTACAGACATATTTCTGAACTATGTAATGTGCTAGTACATCTTCGCAACCGGGATTCTCTATAAGGTCGCTGGACTGTCGTCTGATGCTATCACCTCGCTAGTTCGCAATGCTTTAATCGATGGCGGTGGAGCCTCCGCTGTCACAGGCGTCACCGATATGATGGGTGTTTGAAGCATTATATCAGATGCACTGGTGCTCGCAATAGTAGCTCCTAAAATAACAACTTCAACTGGAGGTCTCGGGATATCTTTCAGCACTCTTTCCGGATTGAAAGGGTACAGACTGGTCGCAGACCACCAAGCTCTGATGTTTCTTTTAGTCAGCGCCGTATCTCTAGCGGGACTGTACAGACAGGTAAAATGCTCTTTGCCGACTATATCTATGCCGCTGTAATTTTACGGTTTAATCCTGGCAACAGATTTTGTTCCTACCAAGGTATATCACTGTGCTTGTTTGAGTTTTGTAGGACATTGGTTTGAAGCGTGGTATTGCTTGGATATTTTCATGGTTCTGCGCGGTGGGATGTTCTAACCCCAGGGAGGGAGGTTAGGAGGGAGAGCAACATGGCCCTCTAAGATTGCTCTCCATGGCTGAGGGAAGTTTGGCAGTTACGAAAGCAAAGCAAAGAAAAGGGAGCATCAGGTTCAAAGTACTAGGCATCGCATTATCGGTTTTAGGTGGTAATACAAGATTCAGTCATTCCATCCAACGTAATTCCATTACATCCCAGCCATAGCTAACCGGTCAATGATTCATGCTGCTGTCGAGAGCGGGAGGGTATTTACAAAGCGAGCATGGCAAGGGCGGCAGCACCGAGGATACCAACGGCCTGGGTAGCCTGGGCAGCAGCACCAGTGAACTCGGACACGGAGGAAGATGGGGCGCCAGAGGCGCTCGCCGCGCCGCTCGCAGTGGGAGTGCGAGTCGCCACGATGGAGGAGACTTCTGCGGCGACGGAAGAAGCGGCAGACTCCACGGCGGAGGAGACCTCAGAGAGGACGGAAGAGGCCTCAGAAGCGACCGAGGATGCGACCGAGGAAGCAGAGGCGGCAGCAGAGGAAACGGCTGATGTGACGGAAGCGGCAGCAGAGCTAGCGTCGGGAATGACAATGGGCACACCGGCGGCAGCGCAGGTGGACTCGACGGCGGAGATGGCGGCAGCCCGGTCCTCGGCATTGCAGGCACCCTCAACACAGGGCTGGACCTGGGAGAGGAGCTGGGCGCCCTTCTCGCAATGGCATGCGAAGTCGGTGAGGGAGGCGCAGCCGTCGCTGGTGAGGGGACCGACGAAGCAGTTGAGCTGGACAATGTTAGTTTACATGATGATAGCAGAAGCGATCATGACAACATACAGCGCAAGACGGGATGTTGTCGAGCTGAGCGGTGGCCACAGAGGCCAGAGCGACAAAGGTAGCGATGGTGAAGGTCTTCATTTTTGCTGATGTTCTAGTACTGAAACAGTGATGGATGCAAAGAGGTTTCTATGGTGTATGTATAACGACAGTTGAAGCTTGCAGACTATGGAAGAGGAGGTTGTCAGAAGCTCTTTATATCAACCGGATCTCGAGACCTCCCATGCTCAGGCAAGAAACCGGCTAGGTCCCTAGTGGCTCCCACTTCTTCGCCCCAGTTCGAGATCTTCATGCAGCCCCTGGAGGTATTGCTCAATGCGGTAGCGCTTGATGACGCTACCCCAGACTACGCATCGCTAGCTGCGGTTGGTTGGACCCGGACTGGTGATGGGAGAGTTTATTGCCACGGAATGTGGCGCGGCGCTTCTCGCCAGCGCATGGCCGTGATTCATGGAGATTAAAAGAAAGGGGATATTCCTGGGCCATGATAAGTGTAGGTTTTCACATGTTGAGTAGGAATTGCAAGGAGCGTGTAGTACAGATGCATCAAGTAAGTTAACATTTGTGTGTTGATTGGATGCCATTGGTGAGAATTTAGCGTTGGGGCCACGGCGACCTCGAGCAT
>JAESFQ010000623.1_pt1 | contig 13006 bp, 8 predicted proteins | sample 9269431 | NCBI WGS metagenome assembly JAESFQ01 (sample SAMN14502588, study PRJNA617103) | algae metagenome | isolation source: Plectolyngbya sp. WJT66-NPBG17 and co-occurring heterotrophs from well... | place: USA: Mojave Desert, Joshua Tree National Park, California | collected 2006-08-06
GGCGTTGCCATTGAAACCACACCTTTTGCTATGCTCTTGCGCAGACTGAGCCCCTCTGGCCAGTAGAGATACTTCTTTCTTACAAACTCACCGACAGCGTCCAGCCGCGCGTGAACCACCTGCACTGTCGGAACTCTGAGTCCTATAGCGGCGGGCTGCCTTCTTCCTTGGCAAAAGGTGGTGAAGCAGACACGTCGAGCTGCGTTGCGGTACTAGAGAAACATGGACCGGGTGGCTAGTAAGAGCTCAGCCTTGTTCGCCTTATTAATGTAGCAGGTGTCTACCTAGAAGCACTGCAAGCCGTCGCGCTTTGCCTACTCTCTACACAACTGTATCTTTATGTAGCTAGGCTTGCCCTTGTCTATGTTGTTTGCGACATCTTTAAAGGTTACCTCTTCCTTGTCCGCTCTGTAAGTATATGACAGGATCGCGTAAGAGTGTATTGTGTCGGCGTTAAACAAGTTGGCAGTAACACGAAGTTCCCCATCTTATCTATAGTGTAAGAGCCGCATCGTTACGCGAGGACATATAGTGGGCGCGTGTGACGGTAGCGAGGCTCGAGGGGCTTAACGCGGCGGGCTAACAGCAAGAGCGTGCGGCGGCCTATTGCTCTATTGCATTCGTATGTTAGCAAAGAGATGGCGATGCGCGAAAAGCTGCATAGTCTCTAGCAAACCCTCTACACAATAGCACACCGCGACAATCTCGCAAACTGAGGTTGGTCATTTTGGGCATGCTGTTGGGGCGAAGGCTTGAAATGGCAGGTCTGAGGTGAGGCAAACGCGGCTGAGCATGCGGCACTAAGATGTCTCCTGAGCAGTGCTACAGTAAGGTAATAGCCAACCTGCTCCGGCCACATAGTTATGAGCGTCTACTTTTGAAGAGGAAGTGGAAAGGTCGGGTGGGAGTGCTTTCGCCACGTGAATTTGGACAGGGCAGATGCCAAGAGATTTCTGGGGCGCGGGGTCAGAACGGGGTTTCGGAAGAGGAGCGAGATCTGGAGCTGGCATGGGAAGCTGGCCCCACAACAGGAAGAGGAATGGGATCCATAACAGCTAAACCCGGCAAAGCCACATCGACATTGGACGCTCGGCTACGCGATCCCTGTCAACATGGTTGCTAAAACCTGAAAATTGCGGAACCGATGAAAGGTCCGTAAAATCAGTAGGCAAGCCCTTCCTATAAAGAGGCATCTTCGCTAATACTTTTCTGAGTGACTCTGTATTGCTGAGGCATCATGCTTAGTTCCTATCTTTGCGGGGTTTAATATTACATGTCCATCATGGGCTGTGCCTGGCTAGCTATAGGTGCCATTTGACATTTGGAGCGGCCCCGGTTTGGTTCTCGCAGTGGACACTGTTTTGGTTCCCCGCATTCTGGATGCCAGGTTCCCTCTCTCCCAAAATCCGAGCTGGTGCTCATAACCTCTTGGTGCCCACGGCCCACCAGTGTTGTATACTACTTGTGCATTGTGGCAACAACTCCCACCCTGAACACTTCTCTTTATTCACATACGAAATATGAGCGCCTCTCGCACAACCCTGTGGCCGGTGCGGGTCGTCCGCCCTCATTGCTGGCGTACCACTCGAGCAGAATGAAGATGGCCAGAATGGAGAACTCAAGACGAGGAGCAATAATGGGCCTCGAGGATCGCCTTGCCCCGACTTAAATGCACCTTTACCCGACGCGTCGGTAAGGAGAGATGATGGGCTAGTCCATGGTCGCTTATCAGGTTCACCATATGGATCAGGTGATATGCTTTCGTGGTGCAAAAATGTTTACCCGATCTCCCTTTGCGCTTTATGGTCCCTCGATTCCTGCGCCATCCAACTTTCCGTAGCAGACTGGGCTTAACGGCAGTCCCAACAAGATGCGGAGCGCGCTGGAGCAGCAGGCAAGGGAGTTGAGGTGGCTAAGGGGTTATTGGGCTATAGAGTACAAAATCCTTACGCAGTATTGCCTTGCGAACCTGTGGCCTCAATAATTGTCCCACACAGGAAGCTAAGTGGGCGACGCCCTATACTGTTGCTTGGCCCGTTGCCCCCTCATGATCGGAACTTCGCCCGAGCTATCCCATCCATGCCCTGCGTGCTGTTGCTCTGCGGATTCTGAACATGGCCGACTGCTCCGGTGCCTTAACCATCGCGATGTCGGATAGACATACACGAGCTCGGGAGCGATGAAGGGGGAGCCGGAGTTGGCTTAATGCTCGGATGTTGGGAGATCGCTTGGCCGACTGGCTTCTGTACTCGTCTTTTGACGTCTTACATACAATTTTGTCCCCATCCCAGTGCAGGACCGACTTCCGCTTCCATTGTGAGCTCTCCTGCTTTTACCCAGGCGTACTTGCTACGGCACAGCAATGCAGGTGGCCCCTAAATCCCACAGCATGTCGCACCGTACAGCACATCATATGCACAGTAACATGAAGGATTCCGCTCACATGCACACCATGGCAACCTCCAAGCGAATGGCTGCATCAGCTGCATGTCTAAGAATGACCGCGACTCTGGCAGACTAGCACCGCCAACGCTTGTCCTACGAACCTATCTCGTTCACGACATACAGCTATGTCAAGTGCAGCTAACGACCTCTTTCTCGGCCTTCGGGCTCTTTTCTTGTTATATATAGTCATGTTTTCGTTGCGGTCCACCTGGCAGGTTTCTATTTTACTTTGCGGCTGAGCCACTGCGAATACGCGCTGCGCTCCAATGAGCGACGTGGAGGTTCAGCTCCGCATCGTTCAGAGCCTATCGTGGGTCCATGACACCACACCTCGAGCCTTCTGCCTTCTGCCTTCTAGACAGCATGGTCAGCTTTTGGCCGTTGGCTTGAGTTATTTTCATTCTTCTATCGTCGATCTCCTAGACATCGTGTTCAAGAGCTGGAGACGCACAACAACCACACACACACAAGCGAAGTCTTGGGCGTGGAAAGATTGGTGTGTGGTCACGGCGCCCACTGTGGCTGCAGGTATGCGCCTCCACGTTCCGAACAGGTGCCTCCCATGCCAGGCCAGCAATCCCCGTTATTTAGGATAATAGATAAGTTAGCAGTGAAATTTCACATCCATCTTCACTAGATCAAGCCAACATATATCCTCAAGCGCACCCGCGTTGCAATCTTTTCCGGAGGATGCCAAATAAGCATCACCATCAGCTGACGCCATGGCTGACGGCTCCTCACGATCTTTGCTCGCCCCTGCTAGAGAGTACACCAAGAATCAAAGCGCGTGGAGAGGCCAGCGATCCACCTACAAGTTACCAACCCTGATCTTCACCTTCCTCACTCTCCTCGTCGCCTGTATCATCGCATCGATATTCATCCTATTGAGATCCCATGAACATCCGGTTGGGTCATGGGCTATCAGACCCTCAATTCTCCTCTCAATAATGGCTGGCATCTATCCGATTGCTCTCAGCGGCCTGTTCACAGCAGGGGTTGCGGTGGTTTGGTGGCGAAGCATTACACACGGAACCACATTAAAGACTCTTCACTATATCAACGCTGGTGCCAGCCCAAAAGATATTCCCGGCGCGTTCCTAGCCGGCGGACACGCGCGAAGAGTTGCCTTAGGTGCTTTGGTGGTCTTCACTGCAAAACTGACGATCGGACCGTTTTTGCAGCAAGCCACGAAACCAGAGTTACGGGATATAACAAGGGATATAAGGATGAGTATCCGTATTGCCTCTGAGATCCCAGATGGTGTATTTGGCACAACCTCCACGTTTGACACTTGGGGAATCGGTATACAACAGAACACTTTCTTTGGTTATAACCTTACGGTCGAGGACGGGGCACAGTTTCACTGTCCAGGGAACGGCACCTGCGAGGGTAACGTGATCGCAGCTGGGATCAACTTCGTCTGCAGCTCCAAGTCTGTATCATTTGACTTATTCGATCCTGGCGAGAATTTATCCACAGTGTTCAGTATAGAAATGAAGCTGCAGCCCGAGACTAGTCCACCGATGCTCTTGTTCGATTCGACATATATTTCCGCGGTAGATGACAACTGTATCGGGACCCTTACGACGACCAATTGCAATATCATCCTGGCTACAATGTTATATCCTGTTCGCATCAGAAATGGTTTCCTCAGGCCCAACTTCACCCATGTATTCCACAATCCAACCACAGCTATCGTCAAAAATTATACATCAGCTGGCGACGCAGAGATGAAGAATCCGGAGGCTGAGATGGGGCCCCTGCATGCGGCTTTCGTGGCTGTCGGTATAATATACGGAGCGAAGGCGCATTTGATACAATCGCAAATCGACGGCGTTGATCTCGCCGCGTATAGGTTAACGACCGAGGACCAACCTGCTCCATTCTGGGCTGATATGTTTCTCAACACAAGCCTTGTAGGAGATCCAGGAAGGGCTGAATTTATTTGGAGATGTCCGTTGGTGTGGTACTCGCCCGTTGAATATGTTATGACGGATGTGCTCGCATTCATGTTCAGAACGGCCTATGCTTTGGCACCGGAACACAAAGGCAACCAAACTTTTGACGCGGTGTATAGCGGAGAAGAGCTCTGGAATATCACGGACTTCGGGTGGCTCGCAGCCTCAGTAGCTGTCATGGTCTGCGGCATCATAGCAACGATGTTGCTCCTGTGGGGATGGTGGCAGCTGGATCATTATACTTCGCTCTCGCCATTAGAGACGGGCAAGGCCTTCGGGGCACCCATTCTCACCAACGCCGGCCCTGAACAGGAAGCAAGAGCCATCATCAGAGAAATCGGGCATGAAAGGGTAGCAAACGACGGAGACGAACTGGTCTGGAACGGCACTGTCTACGCTACTGGCGTCGCCCCAACAACAAGAAACGCACGGGACCCCTTTTCAGACGACCATCAACTGTCCAGCTTGGACGCCAGAATGTCCGCTCAGAGCAGCCTCCGAGGCAAAGGCCACAGACGAGGTATGAGCAGCGTCAGCGATAGCAGCCCCAGCCAAGCACAGCCATCTTTTGAACATAGCCCCGGCATCACGACGCGAAGGCCCTACGATGACGAAGCAGAGCCGGATAGTGAACAGTACGGGCGGCCAAGATCAAGAAGCAGAGGTAGCGACGCTTTACCGATGTTGCCGCTGAGCATGTCCCCGGTTAGTGGCGGGAGCCCGCAATTGCCTCCCATTCCTCAAACTGGAACTATTAGAATGGAGGCTTTTGGTCCCACGCCTCGACCTAGAAAGGGAGGTAGAGGCGAATTTAATCTACTTGCGGGAGGTAAGAGACCGCTAAGTAAGATCGAGGAGAAGGGATTACCATCGCTGTAGCATGCGCAACAAGGCGGCAATAATGAGTACCTGTCTATTTGCTATATCCTTCCGGGAATCTGTTTTTATAAACTCTAGAAGAAAGCCTTCTATCTACTACTAGAAAATAGAAAGCGAAACTCTCCTTTCAAGCGCACTACTGCGCGGACCGGATTTGAAGCCATTGACCTCGCTCTTTCAGCACCCCCGCTCAACAACCACTACAGCAGTTATGTTAATGTTCTGATCACATACGATAGGTGCCTTAAGACTTTCGCCACGCATGGACAAGTCAAATCAGTATCTCTACGATTTACACAGTATGTTTCTCTGTATTACCCTACAATAAGGACTGTACTTTGCGCATTAACATTATTTCTCCTTGCTCTTGTCGCTTCGAGTGCACATGAAACACAATCTTTGCAAATCGCTAACTTCCGGCAGGAAAGAAGACCTGCTGTGTAAACACGACACGCATCGCTGCCGGCTACATCAATCTTAATCTTGTCTCTGTCTCCAATGAAGACGGAAGATTTTGGCGCTCCTGGTATGCCGCTTCTGTGAAGTTGGTTCACGGTGACATTTTGCCATCGTTCCGAACGTGTTACAGAGACATCGCGCGAAGGAGTATCACACTGGCATTCCACAATGCAGTTGAGCAGTTTCTCAAGCACCTGTGGGATATTGAGTGTAGCTACAAGTGTACCAGAGTTTCGCACTGCGAGACAAATTGTCTGCGGGTCGTTTCGCCAGTGGGGTTCGGCGTCAAGACGAAGGTCTGAAAAGTCGGCCGGGGAACTGTCTCGAGAAAGGCTCTCAACTTCCGGTTCAGGGTTGAGAACGAGCTCGGTACTGGCAGCTACGTGCCGAGATGATCGAACATATCCGCTTTGATCGATGGGGATGTCTAGTATTCGTCCAATGCCGACGTGAAGAATCAGACTGCTTGCTGCGTCTGAAGATGGGCGCAGGACGAATTCCGAAATCGCAAAAACCCCATTCGATTGTACGCCCATGACATCGGAAATGCGTACATGGGTCTTGTCAAACACGCCTTCTTGTACAATGTTCATCCTCTTGTGCAGTAGTCCCGCGGTTGGCTGTTCGTCCAGCGGCTGCGGATGTTCCATGCCAGTAGCAAGCTCAAGTAGTAAGCCTATCCATCCACTGTGTTCCAGAAGCCCGCCGAGTGCAGATCCGAGTACCGATGCCCACGCGAAAATCTTGTTACTGAAGATGACGTCTGGGGAAAATGCAACTTCTAGTGCTTCATCGCCAGGTGATTTAGTTTCGTCATCCGATGCCTTGGTTTCCTCATCTGATGCTTGTGCTACGAGTGCTATTGAGCAAGCACCATAGATGGTACCGAGCACAATGGCTGTAAGTCTGCAGACGTTCCTTACGATTTCAGTGTCTTCCAGGTATATTCTTTCCCCGTTTGCCTGGCGGTCGAGGAAGGCCTTTATCTTTTCTGGGGACCAGTCATGATCGAGTGTCTTCGGGAGGTAGGCATCAAATGCAGGACGCATTATACGCGCCAAGTGCGGTGACCACAATCCGATGAGCGATTTGTGGCTTTCTCGAAGCAGTGCATAGTCGCTGCTGCTGGGTTTGAGATGCACCCTTCCGCCAGCAGATAAACTTGGTCTTGTAACCGCTGCCTTGGCATATCGAAAGCAATCTCTCCAGATATCCGTCAGTTCAGCAGCGTTGATGAGGCTGTACTGCCGCTGCAACCGCCCAAATGCTGTGTATGGTATGCTGAGAATGGGGATGATCTGAGGGCGTAGCGTCAGATGTTGATACGTATCTTCCATTACTACCCCAGGATCTGTTTTACCGCCTGGTAATGTGACTAGGACCACATCTGGATATTCATCTTCATAAGGAGGCTTCAGGAGCGCATCGTAATGCTCCCTAGTGTTAACCACGGTCGAATATACAGATACAGAAAATCCCAGCTCGACCATAACCGCCATTGTGGCCCAGACCCTAATCGACCTTGTTGGATATTTTAGCAATTCTTTTCGGTGCTTTGGAGTGACCATCCAACGAAGACAACCAAGCAAGAGCCCAAGTTCGTTTTGTCCATCCTCGTCATTTGGTTGCATAACGTGAGATCCAACCAAGACTTGGCAGGCTGCAGAAGACTTTTGAAGGAGACGCTGTCGAAAGTTGTTGCAATCTTCTTCCGCTGCCACTGCTCTTATCCACTCACTCAGACTCGCGAAAGATGGCCCATCGAATTCGAAACTATTATCTTCTTGTTCGGAGTGAAGCAGACCATGCGGAATGATGTCCGCCAGAATCACGCTCGTCAATTGTTCACTGTAGAAGCAGAGTAATCCTGTTGCTAATGCTCTAAGACAGTCGATACTGGGATTCTCCGTGACAGCGGTGGACTCTGGTCCTTTCTCGAGTTTGCGAAGTTTACCGAGACGAGCCGATAGCCCTGTTATAGGTCCATGTTCCCGAATTTTGCGATATTCGGCGTAATTGAACGACGTCGTGGGCACCAACGACACCTGACGAGCAGCCAGAGTTTCGGTCAACGACATAGACCGCTCTCTTGCCTTCCACCATCCAACTGCTCCAGTTGCTAACCAAATGGCAGTATCCAGGCTGACAATGTGTGCACTGATTTGAGAGAGTGGCCCTGCTCTCGGTATATTGAATGAGATGTCCATGGTTGGAGTTTGAACCTCAGCGTTGAAATTGAAAAACTGAGGATGTTGGGAGTATAGAGATGAGAAGATAGGGCATAGTAGACCTCTGTAAGTGAGCATTAACCGCCTCAGGTTTAGGCAGCAATATTAAATGAACGCCTCACAAGGCGGCTTTCCAACGTGGCGATACGTTATTGGGTCTCGTTGGCAACGAGCCTGTCATTTGATGGCTGATACGAGTGGCGCAGCGTCAGCTATGCAGAGTGGAAAAAGAAACGCAGGGTACGGGCACCTCCGCGGCTGGATCGCGTTTATCGGCTCGACACGACTACTCAGGTAGGGTGATCAACGGCGGGCAATCAAGGAGCGTAGGCGTCTAACCCTCCTCAGCTGTCTACATCGTGGTGGATAAGTGAAAGTCAAGATGTTCACCACATGCGATCGTAAGGGGATCTAATTAAGCGGAGCTCGTGCCATCGCGAACATTTGTTGTTTGACCTGTATGTGCACACTGTTGCTCTAAGCGTATAAACAGAAATATTGTTTCTTCGTGCTAGAATCCGTCATCATCGCGTGTTGCGATAACATACAATCACGTCTCGCTTCGATAGCTATTACAGCTCATACGCCGACTAGAAGGCATCAAATCATCTCCATCCTGTAACTCTTGTCGCCGCGTCTTTATTCCTTCAAATCCTGCTCGATAACATGAAATTTGACAGCATCCATCGGCCGATGACTAGCAAAGAAATCGTCATATGAGAGATCGTATTCACTCAATTCATTCCCTTTCAAGTGCTTGAACTTTCGGAAAATTGACCCTAAGGTCACGTACATCTCACAAAGAGCAAGCCTATGCAATTAGCTTCATTCCGAGGGATCGGTGCAGCGAACTTACGGCATGCCAACACACATCCTACTCCCCTTTCCAAACGGCACAAACGCCTTCCACATTTTTTGCTTGTCGCTGGTCAGCGCCCATCGCTCAGGAATGAACTCGTGTGCAAGAGGAAAGTAGTCTTCGTTCCGATGCAGCATCCAAGAGGACATGGAGACGGTGGAGCCGGCGGGGATGTAGTAGCCCTCAAACGTGGCACCACCTTCCGGGACGATACGCGGGAGGCGGGAAATGACGCCGAAGGAGAGGCGGAGGGATTCGTTTACGACGCCAGACAGATATGGCAGGCGTTCCAAAACGGTAAGTTCCATCTTGGCGTTTGGATCTGGAAATGCAGCCTCTAATTCTGCCGTGAGCTTTGCGTAGATCTCGGGATTCTTCATCACCTCGTATACTCCTGTCGTCAACCCATTGCCCGTTGTATCTGCTGCTGCTGCTAAGATACCGTAGCATTCGTATTTGATCTGATCTGGAGTTGGTGGGACCCAGCCTTCTTCGGGGTTTGGCGTCAGCAGTTCGTGGAAGATTGTTTTGCAAGTTTCCTTGCTGACTCGGCCGGCGTCGAGATCGGCTTTTGCGATGAGGATTTGTTGTTTGGCTTGCTATATTTCCCGTCAGAAAATGGATCTCTGAGAGAGATTCGGGAGGAGTGTGGCTTGGGGGAAAGACATACTTCTTGCAAGTCCAGGATTTGCGCAAGAGGCGGGCTCATCTTTTTCAACATCCATTGGGGAAGGCGGTTCATGATGCTCAGCTCCGGCCACTGCTGGAAAACCCACAGTGCAGGGCCAATGCCTCTGACCAGCTCGAAGAAATTGGTGCCTAGATCCGGGGCATCGAGAAGAGCATAGGACTTGTCGAACATATACTGGGTGATAACATCAACCGACAAAGCGCGGCATCCGTGATGGATATCCAGCATTTCTCCCGCCTTTGAATTCCTCGTTATCAGATCACACAGCTTGTCGGCCTTCTCTTGCACAATGTTCTGTAATGCCAGCACCGCGGCCCGCGAAAAGAATTTGTTCAATGGCCCGCGACGGAGACGGTGCAGCTCGTTGGGGCAGGAGGTGAAGGAGGCATATTCCATGCCGAATGCATCGTAGTATCTTGGATCCTTTGTATATTTCGACCGCACATAGTATATCGCCTCATAGTTCTCGGGGTTGCTCAAGGAGACCTCGTTGGGGGTGATGCGCACGATAGGACCGTACTTCTCGTGCAGGAGGCCGACCTGCTTGTAGAAGCGACTACCATCCTTGAAGCTGTAGTAGGTTTGGTAGAGGAAGGTGAGAGCTGCGAGCTTGGGGCCTGGGATTTGCGCGAGGGGGTGGAAGAAGAGGCGGTAGACGACGATGTAAGCGACGAAGGAGGTGATGAGCCCTGCGGCGTAGATCCCTGCCTTGGAGCCGCTAGAATAGCTATCGAGTCCAAGCTCCAACCCCACCATGGTGATGGACCTCGGTATGCTATTTGGTTCCTTGGGGGTCCAGTGCGACGCAGTTCCACAGCGCTGGGTCAGCGAAGGCGCCTTAGTTGGTGGGTATATGTACAAAGGGGGTCTACGAACACACCCTGTGTATCTGTCACGTTGCAGAAAGCTGTCGAATGGCTTAGCGCAGCCTTTTAATTTCTAGGATGCAGCTAAGCCCACCACCATGATAAACCTGGCTTACTCGGCCAACCATTATCAAGCTCGGTCGACGGTAGCTTCGTGTTGAGGGTGTAGCTCGGCCCACCACGCGCACTAATGCATATCTACCCCTCAGGTCGCCAGGTCGCTCGCGACAACGACCTCTCCAACCTAGATTATCTTCATCACTAGGACTAGTTTTAAAGCCCTGGAAGAAGAGGTAAAATCGCCGGAAGTCCTCATTGTACCCCACGGAAATTTGGCAGTAAAATCTTCAAGGTTAAGAATGCCAAAACATGAGGAGCCGAGCCAAGCCATGCCACAGATTTTTGCACGTGCCAAAGCAGGTTTCTCCACCCTGGCGGGGTAGGCAAGGATAGTTGCGGCAAACTGGCCCGCTGGCCACGCTGTCGCAGCCGAAGAAGGCCCATGGCATCTTCCGCGCTCCCGCAGTCTTTAGCATTCTGGTGCATGTAACCCCACCGTAGCACGAGTAATATCTTTGGTATACCACCGAAGGACACACCAGAGATCGCGATATTGCGGTGCACCGTCTCTAAAGCTTGCCAAGTATTCGTATACCCTTCTGGTCACAATATGAGCGCCAAAACCGAAGAAGGGGCGTCTGCGACAGCAGAGAATCCCCCAATGCCGCCAGCAAACACTACCCCGGCAACTGCCGTGGAAGACATGCCTGCTGCGGCTGACGAAACTGCCGGGACGATCTCAGCGGAAGGAACCATCTCTATCGTGAGTATTCATTTGTCAGAGGTGGTCAAGCTTACCAGGGATCAAGGATCCATTGCATGACGACGCTGAGACAGACTCCGCGTATGGAGAAGATAAGTAAGGCTACACCCTTTGCGGAAGGGACAAGACGTTGATCATCGCAGTGCGAGCACTACGTCCTCGATTGCAAGTAGTATCCGGAAGTACCGTGAGCTGCATGGACGGACGTATCATAACTTCAACACGGAAAGCTCATCGGAGTACTGGTGGGTCAAGTTTGCAATGGACAAAACATGCGGCTGACTTTTGTCAGGGGCCCAAATGATGAAAAGATGAATGAGCAGTTGGATATCGGGCATGCGCCTTCCGTTCCCCGGATTAAGAAAATGACTAATGAGCTCGTAGACATCACATGATGACGCTCATGCTGGATGGAAAGCTCTTCCTTGCACCAATCGGTCCCAATCCACAGGTAAATTTGCGTCGTCAGACAATAGAGTCACGAAAGCTAAAAAGGTGTTCAGAAAGTATTGGATGTCGGAACAGGAACTGGAATATGGGCCATGTATCTAGTACGCCCTCCGCATCGATCGACATCTACTGACACCAACCAGTGACTTCGCAGACCAATTCCCCTCAGCAGAGGTGATTGGTGTAGATATCTCCCCCACTCAGCCCAATTTCACCGCTCCAAATCTCAAGTTCGAGCTCGACGACGTTCAGCTTGAGTGGACGTACCAACCAAACAGTTTTGATTACATCCACGTGCGCTGCATGCTTGGCGCAATTCAAGACTGGGCACACCTCTACCGTGAGATCTACAAGTAAGTTTGCCTTCAGAAGACCCAAAACCACGCCTGTGCTCAAGGAAAGTATCTAGATGCACCAAACCTGGGGGATATATTGAGCATCTCGAAATTTCAATCATGTTCAAATCCGAAGACGGCTCCGTGACGGAAGACCACTTTATGGCGCAATGGTCCAAGACCCTCCTTTATGCCGCTGAGAAGATTGGAAAAACCTTCGCCATCTACGACTTCAATCGCGAGATGATCACGCAGGCAGGCTTCGTCGATGTCGTGGAGAAGAAATTCAAGGTCCCCGTTGGCACATGGCCGAGGGATCCGAAGATGAAGGAGTTGGGCCAGTGGAATCTGGTGTTTTGTCTTGAGGGGCTGGAGAGTTGGAGTTTGTATTTGCTGAGTATGATTTTGAAGGTATGTGGTGTCCGGGATGTTGGAGGGAAGATGTTACAATGGGACGATGGACTAACGACAATCAGTGGTCGTACGAGGAAATCCAGGTGCATATTGCGACGATGCGCAACCATCTTTTGAACCGGAAGAATCACGCCTATTATGATATGTACGTCCTGTCCTTAAAGCTCTCTCTATGCTGCGGACTCACTAACGCGGAGCAGAAGTGTTGTCTATGGACGGAAGCCGGGGGAGCCTTAAGATATGACTGGCGATTGAAGACAAGTCGTTGCTTCATTAATAGTGGCCCGGTGTCGCGCAAAGTTGTCTGGTGTTTTGGTGTTCGTTGCGCGACTCCGATTCATTTCCCGGCTACGTTATGGCTTGTGATCATTCAGCATTTCGTAGGCTAGTAATCGCAAAGACAAATTGGCAACCTGCCTGCCCAATGTGTGGCTTGCATTGGAAGTCGGAAATAGCACACGTGCCAGCCAAGTAGCAGCCAAATCGGCCCCAGCTCTTGGCAAAACACAGTCTGAAGCGAATTTACTACGCGCCCCCGCCCCCTGCCTAACCCGAAAGCGTTAGCAAGAGATTCCAGCCAATGCTCGCATCAATGCGAG
>JAESFQ010000624.1_pt1 | contig 13005 bp, 12 predicted proteins | sample 9269431 | NCBI WGS metagenome assembly JAESFQ01 (sample SAMN14502588, study PRJNA617103) | algae metagenome | isolation source: Plectolyngbya sp. WJT66-NPBG17 and co-occurring heterotrophs from well... | place: USA: Mojave Desert, Joshua Tree National Park, California | collected 2006-08-06
ATGGGGACACGATACTTACCGGAAGCAACAGACTTCTCCAGGTACTCAATGGCCTGCTCCTGGCTGGCGTAGTTGGTGCTCTGCTGGTGGTGTAGCCATCCCAGCTGTTGTAGGACCTTGGCGTGGTTGGCATCACGCTCGAGGACCCGGCGATAGGCGCCCTTTGCCGCTTCAAACTAGTTGTCGTGTCAGCCATGAAAGCTTACGAAGCTGGGTGAGACAAACCTCTTTCTGTTGTTCGTACACATGCCCGATCTGGAACCAAATGTCCTCCTCCGTCAGTGGGCGGGGAGGGTTCGTGACAATGTATTTGAAGCACTGTCCACTGTTAGAAGCTTCCGTGTGATGAGATTGGAGTATGCTTACGTCTAGACTTTGGTTGAACTTCTGTTGCTGTTTGTAGATTATGCCAAGGCGGAAGTAGATCTCGTTTGCCTTTTCAAAGGTAGGCTCCATGCGCATCACCTGTGAAAAGGCCTCTTCGGCGTGCTCCAGGGATCCGTAGCGATCGTAGAGTATTCCAATGCCGTACCAAAGCTTAGGCTCCTTTGGATCAGACAGATGGTACAGGGCCTGCTGGTAGGCAGAATATGCCTGCTGCAAATCATCCATCATCAAGTAGCAATGGCCTAGTTTTGTCAGTGAATTTCGATACGAATAATGCGCGCAATCTCCTTACCGAGGCTGCCCCAAACGTCGCCATTGGCTTGGTCGACTTTGAGGATAGTGCGCAAGTATTCGACAGCTGCCGGAAACGCATCCTTGGTGCGCAAAATGCATGCGATGCCTTGCATAGCCGGCACAGACCACTGGTTGAACTTGAGGGCCTGTTCGTAGCATTGCATGGCCCCGTCATAGTCTTGCATTTGCTCAGACAGAGAACCTGTTGGGTGTTAGCCTGAGTTGGCCGTGCATACAATGAATACCAGCTTACCCATCTGAGTCCACACAGCCTCGGTCAATTGCCCCAAGTACTGCGACGGTGTCTTGGGCTGGTTCGCGTGCGGCGGGTGTCCATTCACCTGCGCGTGCGCAGGGTGCTGGCCTACATGGTGCGGAGGCATGCCCGTGGTGGGCGAAGGTTGCTGGTGCTGTGCCATGACGGCTGCGTGCGACGGATCTGGCTACAATGCGACGTCTGCGCTACTGAAGCCGCGACAGTGACGGACTAGCTGGGTGGAGGGGAAGACAAGATGGGAGCAACTAAATGCGTCGCCGAGTGGTCTGTCTAGATGAGTCAGGAGATGAGATTTGATGGTTGTAGTGGAGGATGGATACGTACGGTCGGGCGTGGGAGCGCGTCTCGCCAGCGTACTGACGGGTGCGAGTCGAGGCGTGGAGAGGCTGGCGCGGAGAGGGACAGAAACGCGCAGAGGAACACGGAGGGTGTGGATCCCAACTTGGATGTGCAGAGTTGGAAGAGAGCAACAGTGTTGTGGTCTTCGCCACGATGTGAGTTGGGAAGGAAAGACTGATGTGCGATGCAGCCTCGTGGAAGAGAAAGCAGATGAGGAAGCCGCAGACCAACAGATGGAAGGGGCGCTCCAACGTCCCTTCCATCAGACGTGGGTAAGGGGACCAGATGTTGCAGGGATACTGCTTTAGCGTGCACGGCCCCGTAGCCACACACCAGACCCACTTGTGTGCTAGTGGGCCGTAAATTACGTGCCTAGCATTGCGGACGCGCTGACTATCCGCCGCGCCCCATGCTTCCACCGGCGCCTTACGGTGCTACACGACCTGGGTATTGGGTGGCAGACGAGCCATCTTGCCTGATGAATTTACACCAAGCGATTTGATTCTGGTTCATCGAATCGTATGTTTCACTTGGTTCCAGCGGATCTGGTGCCGTTCGCCCCAGGTTCACCCAACAGCGGAGCCGATGGATTGACACGCTACCGCTGTTGCGCTACATGCGCCGCATCTAGAGGACAGATCAATTTGGTTTCGCCGATTTTCTACCAGCACAGCCAGCGCCGAACGCCACACCCTCTGCCCGAACAGGCCAACGAGACATGACGTTGGACGCTGAGAAGACTGTTGGAGTTTGGTTGGAGCATGGGCCAGCCTCAACTTCCAAGATTGACCATGATGCACACAAGCCTTCCACAGAGCGTGTGCGATTGCAAGGCGACCCAAAGTCGACGGTCTAGTTGATTTCCCCGAGACTGGCTGCTCGCGTACCGGGGCTCTACCGGAGGCGTCGCCAGATTACCATGCCCGCTACCCAGACCTGCATCGTCACCCTTCAGCATGGCTCGTTCAGCTCACGGAGCCCAGTAGTTGACATGGCGTGGTTTTTCATTTCGGAAGGGCAAGGAATGGGCTGTTATAGGGCGAGCAAAAGGGGCGCGAGCGACTACGATGGTGCTGACACAACCGGTGCGCACCCACACACAGTGCCGTCCAGAAGGCCGGGGGCGGACGATCAGCCAGCCCTCCACATGAGAACAGAGAAGCCTCCGTCGTGTGCTTAGCGGCTCTCGGCATGCATCGCAATGTGACGCAGTTTGTCCTCCGCTCCCGCGTCCTCGGCAAAAAGGCTCGTGTCACCCAATCCACCCCCTGCCGCAGCCTGAATCTGACAAGAGTCGATCACTTGCTGGCGTATGAGCATGCAACCGGGATTGCGTCGCCTCGGTGCAGGACCAAGCCGCTGGCATCTGCCGCGCTTCAGTCGAGCCATGATTGCGTCCATATTGCTTGGCGTCCTGCAGCCCACGCACCCGTAGCACATCTGTCGATACCGTTTCCATCGCCTGGTGTCGACGGAGCAGCGTGACCAAGAAAAGGACGTCGGGCCGCCGCTAGCGAAAGCCCCCTCTCTTAGCACCTGGGCTTAAGAACCGCACCCACGTGAAACTCCAAGCTTGCGGATCCAGGGCTGGCCTGCGCGCGTCATCAAAGCCGTGCCGGTAAGCGAGGCTGTGTTCAAAGGGACTGCTGTCTGACTAATACGGAAGATCCGTTGAGTTGCTTCACCAAACAATGACCATTTTGCTGCCACTTGCTAGCTACGGCCAACTGCCTACTGCCAGTTTTTCCTATGCTGTTCGCAGCACACGATGCCCTGGACGCGGCAGATCTGAGCGGTGACGGGAAAGCGCATGCGAAACACACCAACAAAACGTTCGTCGCGTCCGTGTCTGTCCATGTCGAGGCTCAGATCTGCATCGTGCCCGTCCGCTCACATCATGACCCGAGAACCCGAGAGTGTGTCGATCGTTGATATATACATCTCTACTTCTGCCGTCGGCCGTCGGCCACATTACCTTTGTACAGTACAGAGTACTTTCATCTTTTTGAAACGTTTTGCGGAACGATGGAGGATTGAGCCTCGTCTTGGCAGCTCAGTTGGCGGCTGCGGCCCGGGGATTTTGCTTCGTTCATTCTCTGGTTGCCTGACGAGTGGCACCCGCTAATTGCTTCTGTTTCTGTTTCGTTCTCAGCTAGCCCTCCGTGAACCGCGCCGCAAGCAAACATGTCCACCCAAAGCCGTCAACACGAGGGAGCATCTATCAATAAACCGCCTCCCCGCATTGGCGAGCAATGCCATGTATTTAGCCAATGCACCTCGTCCATGCCCGCGGTAATCCATGACCATCCTTACCTACTATCGCCCTTTACACTATATGGGATACATCCGGACGTCGCACGGCGCTTGGTGCTTCCTCCCACCTGCGCGCAGCGCGCCGTTAAGAACTGTTACATGAATGGCAAACTGTCGCTCCCGGAGAGTACGACATGCAGGACATGGCTCTCTCCGTGGACTGCTACCATTCTCCCCTCTACGTTGCTTTCCGGGTGAGCCTGCATATAGCTAATGCAGCCGATCGACCGACTCAGGGCGAGATAGATTAGTCGTGGCCGCCGTTAGCTGACAGTGCACTCGCTGTTCTGTCCCACACATCCCTTAGTCGGCTGCTGACGAAGGAAAGTCAAGCATTTTCCGATACCCACTTATCACCCCACTTGATTCCTCGATTGTCGAAGCAACAGAGCTGCGCGCCCAGAGAAAGCTCAAAGAAACGGGAAGGCGCATGATGCGTTGTGCTACCATCGAAATCCTTCCAGGCCCCCATATTCCCCGCTCGCTTTTCCAGGAGACTCGACGGCCTAGACCCGTCGCGCCTCGAAACACCAGCAATGCGTTTGGCTGAAAACCTTGGTTCGCGTACGCCATGAGCTTGTCATGAAGATGTTCGCCTCAGGGTTGTGTGGGACCGAGCGGCCTCCGGTGCAACCCTGCGACAGGTGGGACCACATCCATCCTCCTTCCGGGAAGACATTCCCGAGGTCGAAACGGGCTGCATGAGCAATCATGCGGGCTGCAGGCCGTCTTTATCAAGAAAAGCAAAACCGCGGGCAAGGGTGTGTGTGGTGGCTGATGCGGCGCTTCTCGCTACGGCTATCGTCACATTGGTGCCGAACCGATCCCGCTTGCAGAGCTATGTACAGTGTCGCAAAGCTTCGCGCATCGAAATACTTTCATTCTGGGTTCTGTCTTCTTGAATTGCTGAAAATTCGAAAGGCTCATCGGCATGACCATCCCATTCTAAACAGCCGCTCGAGCTTGACTGGGGACTTAGGTCGGTATTTTCTTTTCCCTCTCCGTATAAGGAGGTCAAGCTCAACAACTGCGGCCGGGCACACCTCATTCATCGCGTCGTAGTATAAACGCGTCCTATATGCTTAGTCACATGATGAGATGGATGCGCACATAGGTCTCTCGCGCCCTTCAACATGCCGACGCATTACCACGCGCTCCATCCGTGACAAGACGCGCTTGTCGTGACTTCACCTGGTAGTTTCTTGTCAGTTCGCGCCTCAGCAGCACATTACAGGCGCTCTATGCCTCTCTCGCCCCAATGTCTAGGCCCCTTCTCTGCCATTCCACCCACAATACGAGATGGCGCGTCCTGGGTCGTCCGTGCCTTCCACCTTTGCACTCAACATCACCGTGCGCCTGCTCCTTTCACCACAGACCAACGCGACAGAACCACTCCAAATGTCCGAGATCACCAGCAGCCTCGAACACGTCTACCTATTCCTCGCCCTTAATTTCTTCTCGTTGCTCCACTCCGCTGCGCATTCAGCATCTCTCCTTCACCCACGGTATCAAGAACAATGAATATATTATCGAGAACCTCATCGCCGACCCATCTTGACGCTTTCCCCACTGTTTAGCTACGTGTCTTGTTCTCAATAGTCGTTTAGAGTAACTCCTTATCAATGAGGAAAGAGGGTAGAAGCTACAGCGTATGGTGTTCAGATGACAAGTACGTGAAAGTGTATCTCTATGGCGTTCCCTAGCTTCTAGGAACCTTACAGGCCAATATGATGTTACATGTTGGGCGTATTGTACCAAACCGCGAGAAGACTGACCAACTTACCGTATTGAAACAATGCCCATTCGTGACAGGTCGCCGGCTGCATCCGCATGCTCCCCGTTGCCTGACATAAACAGCCCCAATAACACGCGGCGTCTGTGACCAAGACAATCTCAATAGGACTAGACTTCAAATTAGTGCCGAACAGGCTGTGCTTGAGAGGCGTTGCTTCTCTTGGCTCCCCTGCAAGGCACATGGCACCGACGGATAGAGTTGACCCACACCCAAGACTAGTCCAAGTAGTATATGTAGGCGCTGTAAGCATTGATCTGCGCGCAGAGCAGATTGTAGAGGTCGAGGTAGCAGGCGAGTAACATTGCAACAGTCATCTATGAGAAAAATAGGAAGTACATTTACTATTCATAGTTAGACATCGCAGATACGTCTATCCCTATACTCCAATTTGAAGGACACCAACCTCCAGGGTATATTTGTATTCCTCAACTCCTAAGCGCCACGAAACGATAGCTTCATTCCCCCCGACCAACCTGACACCGGTCCAATATCCGGGCCGTATCGTGCATGCATCGGAGCTTACTTCACGTGTGTCTGCTCTCACAGCCGCCTGCCTCGAAAACGGTTCCTGTTGGGAAGGTGGGTGTTCGCTCCGGCCTTGTTTCGGCGTGCCTGTCATCATCGTCCCGCACACCGAACCTTTTGAAAGTGAAGCGATGTCTCGCTCCTCCTTGAGCTAGGTACAAAATGGCAACTTCGGCCCTTCTCCACCCATAAATCCTGTTCTTTCCAATGTCACATCCCCACACTTCTCTGTCATCATTCAGCCGCGGCTCTTGGTCTTGCCCTCCCCCCACAGAAAGTCTCCGCTTTTCCAACGCTTGTCCATTCGTGGTCTCTTTACTTGCTGACCTTCTTCCACATGCAGCCTGTACACATGCCTTGACTTCGATTCATGACTTTGTGCTCTCTCTGTGTCTCTGGACAGGGATGGCCAAGTCGTAGCTTTTCGGCTTCTTCGCATATGCGCAGTATGGGACCGTTGTTAGGCTGTGGTTGTGGTACCCAGTGGTTACACACGTGTATAGTGTAGACGATGTAACACATGTTCAGAATGGGTCGGATGCGGTCGTATCGAACGTGAAAGAGCCGTTGAGTGAGCGGTGCGGAGAGCGGGATGATGCGAGTGTGGATTTTGCTTCAATGGAGTTGTTGCTCGAGTTGATTGCGCTGAAGCTTTGGGTTATACCGTAATACGGTTTGATTCTGAGATCGAATTTTGGCTGTATTGTCGATGGTGACACGCAACTGCCTGCGTACGTCTTGTTTGGTCTTTTGTTCTAATCGTAACCAGTCTCAACACCACCTCTTAACAGTCCCGAGGCAACATCCCAGCAAAGGTTGCTCAGTCGGATCCGTATTGCATCCACCTACAACCTATGTAGCCTCTTCAAAGCGAAACCCTATGCCTGGATACTGTTACCCGATGTCGATGATGAAACTCTCAAGGCTGAGCTAGCGCAACGACGTCGACGAAGGCACTTGGCAAAGAAGAAGAAGAAGACAATGCGGGGAAGGTATAGAGATGCTCTTGAGTATTAGGGCGGCAGGAAGAGGAGAGGGGAGGAGAGAATAAAAAGAAAAACATATGCCAGTGGCTGAGCCTACCCCTTGACATGACTTCGACGTGACCGCCATCATTTTGAAATACCGTTTGAGTCGAAACGAGGGAAAAAGCAAAGACATTGGAGCGCAGGTTAACGTTGCACACAGCACAGGCCGCTCCCTAACCCCCCATCTTACATTGCCCACCCTTACCGCGCGGCGTTACATATCCCTTCACTTACACAGCGGTTTTACGAGAAAGGCTTTGCCTCGATGACGGCATACGTCAAAGAAGGGAGGGCCGCAGTGCGTGTCCGTGCGGCTGAGCGACGCGGGCGTGACCAATGTGCCGGAGTCATGGTTCGCACGCGGTGTTTGCTTACTTCTACCCCAATGTTGTGGTTCATTGTTATCTTCCTTTGTCCATCGATACTGATATGCGTTTACCTCGATGCTTTGTTGCTGGCTGCACCGGTATGCATGAATTGCGTGTGGGATGTTGCGCGGGAGATAAGGAGACAACCTGTTACTGGAGTGGTTCGCGCTAGCCGCTTCAAGAAGCGACGGCCAATCATGCTTTGTTAGTACGACCTTCCTTCTTCCCTCGTGCCGTCCCTACGGTCGATGATACTCTCTCCCTCTCTCTCTGTCTCTCTCTCTCTCTCCACCCACACTGCTGGATTGCGGCCCGTAACGCACTACAGTTTGGAGCCTGTCGTGGTGATCTAATGTCCAAACTGTATTCCGAGGTCAAGGAGCGCCCCGACACACGGCTGAACCTTGATGGCGGGTCGCAGATGCGCCTTCGAGAAGGTGTGGCACGGAGAAGGATGGTCGATCCTTTGATTGAACAAATGTTGTGATTCTACCTGGACGCCTTGACTTAATCCATTGTCTGTAGAGCTATAGTGATGTTGTGCCATAGCAACTGTTGATTAAGTGGCTTAAGGTGAGGTGTAAGACCAATGACGCTCACATTTGACCAATGCGCATCCCGACAGGTACTCAGACATCCCGGCAACATACCTCCGCGATTACCGCGATAGTTGCGGGGGCGTAACTAAGTTTACATGGGCCACGTGTGAGAACATATTTGCCCATGGGAACTTACACAATACTGGCTCGCATTTAAATGCCGGTGTTTGGAATTGTATCTATCGAGCGATGCTAACCAGTGACGAGTCAGCAAACCCACCGACGTTGGACCTGAACTTCAGGCGTGAAGGATCACCCCACACCCTCATACTCAGGTGTATGCCTCCCTATTTTGTTCCCTCAGACGTTCATCATGCCAGAGTTTGCCACCACGTTATCTGGTGAAGGAGCCTAGGATCTACTCAAAATACACAGGCAGGAGGCCAATATAACCGGCTTGTTTTCTAAGCACCAATAATGCTTGCACCGATCTCCTCCACAGCATCCCCCTTCAAACTCACATCGCTCAATTGGGTGGCTAATCAGCTAAATGGGGTGCATGACATGTTCAAACGCATACTCACACGTTGTTCATCGGTAAGGAGAAAGGAGTGCGTCGCCGATCGAGGTCAAGTGCCCGGTGCTATGCGCATGATCTTGCATAAGGCGGGGTTGCCCTTATAGAAAGCGAACCCGACACGCTGGGTACTTTGGACGCGAGGGCGTCCCGAAACGGGATATGCATCCATGACAAATATCTAACTCCGGCTATAACTATAGCAAGTATCCTGCACACGTTCATGTAACAGGATAATCTACGTGATCCTAGTTGTTGACTGATTATCTGCTGGCAGGTTTCCCTCGCAGTAGGCCAAATCTATTTTACAAGAGTGTTCAACTCCGATGGATACAGACAGAGTAAGTACCATTCGTCCGAAAGATACTAAGTCGTAGAGGGGCAGATGGGAGTGCTCCTTCGCCATGGCTATCTATCTCTTGCGCTAATATAAGGTCTACACGATCGTCTGCTCTCCCTCAGAGCAACACCGTCAGAACCCTGTACAAAGAACGCAGCCTTCACGATGCTATCGACGGTATCTCAGTGCAGTGGATGTTAGATATTCAGCTTCCTAAGACCTTTCCCAAACTCGTCGACTTTTATAATCACCCGTAATGCGTCGTCAACTGCGCCTTTGAAACCCTTTGTGTTTGGAATCTCAAAGCGACTGCCGTAATCCTCTACCATCCACCGCAATGCTTTCCAAGGACGCCAATGATCTTCCGGCCTGGCGGGAGTGTTGATTGCATGTGCAACACCAGGTGGCTGAATGCGCCAGCTGTCTTTTGCGTACACTACCGGCATCCCGAACCCGCCATCGAATTTTCTCCCCGAGGCTAGAATAGCTGCTGGGCTCATCACGCTTTGCAACACTAGGTCCACTAAAGAGGGCGTACCGACAGCATCGGGGGCATGCGAGATCAAACCCTGACCAAGAGCATTCACCGCAGCAGCGTTGTCGGATGCAACTGTTGACGAGGCGTAATCGAAAGCTGGTGTTGCCGAAGGAATCTTCAGTGGCTCAAGACGGGCAGGCGAAGCGGTCACTAAAATAATCTCGGAGCTACTGGCGTGCAGAAACTGGACAGCGTTGAAGCCAACGCTAGAAGAGGTACCCCAAATCGGTGTTCGAAACGATAGCTGCAGCAGTACGTAGGATCGTGAAGCTGGTAGGTATTCTCGCAATGGCGAGACACAGGATAACAACGTCGCGCATGGTGCTCGACTACCCGTGTACAAAAGAGCCAATCATGATTTGAGACTTGTATTGTGCTTTTCTCTTTCACTCTCACTTCTCTGCTACGAATACTTTCTCCAAAATCAGCCTCGTTAACGTCAAATTGCGCGATGCCATCAGCCAGAACATTCCTCCATTAAATAGAATGATGACCGACCATGTGCCGGTCACAGAGAGCAACCATTCTACCACCTGCCTACCGTGGCTACCGTAATCTTACTCTTAGAGACGGAGGAGTGATTTACACCGATATCTTTCGCCCAAAACCTATGGAAAGGGTCCTGCCATGTTTCCGAGACACTTTCAGGCGACATGGGACACGCTTTCACTTGCGTGTGGCAGAAGGGTGGAGCCTGGGAAGTTGAAAGGACTGCGTGTCTAGCCTTGGCCCATATGTCTTGTGTTTGAAGCTGATGAGAAATCTGTTTTGAAGATCATTAGAACAGACACGGGGTTGACGTCTCTCTCCTAAACTGCTTAAGCCGACCACCATGAATGGAGAAGAGCATGTCCTACCTCGGTACATGTCGATGGGTTGTTGAAGAGTTATCCTGGGTTCTTTCCGCTCCAACTCTGTTACTACAATATGCAAAGAAGAGTCAAAGCATTCGAGCGGACAATCAGCATTTTTGAGGGGCGTTCTTCCCTCCAAGATACTTCTCATAGTCTTCGAAAACGTTGCTGTCACAGACACAGTGCGTTTCCGACGCTGCAAACAATCCACCGGGCACCTCGTCGGCAACTCCATCGCCTCTCCGTTTTTGCCTGCACCTAGCTCCGAATACAGTGAAAACGATACTGGCGATTAGAACCTTGGCACACATTACACCGCAGTAGCTACTCGGCACACTTCGACGGAGACACTGCGACTACACGAAAGTCTATGGGCGCACATCGTGACTATGCGATAATTTGGCTGAGCACATCCACCTCCCCCACATGCGTGCGAGTCTGTATCCTATGTGTATGCATGGACAAGTCCCCCGAGTCCTACGACGAAGCGACGATTTCTACGCCTTCAGATCCGGAAGATTAGCCAACGTCCCCCGTTTCTATTGTTCACCAGTCACGTTTGACCAACGGGCTAAACCGATCCAAAATCGAAGCGTCTGAAAAACTGTACAATTGCCTTTCCGTTGCCGACGTCACCGAAGAGCATTACCCTGGTCAACCTGTTAACAAAACCCTCTCCAATAATGTCTAGAAAGATTAATGTTATGATCGCTTTTGCTTGGGGCATAGCGTCAGAACGCCAAACCCGAACCACCATGGTGTCTCCATCCTATCAGCTATGCCTAGGCCCAGTGGACTTTCAACATGCACCGTCTTTGCACCTCTAATTAACCACGTTTCTTCTTAAGTAGAGCGGGGGTTTAACTACTCTAGTTGTCTAGGTCGATGCGGGTGACTTTTCCTACCAAAGGTCTTCACTAGGGAAATGCTCGTCGCTCATCTTTAGAACTGCCGTATCAGGTCTATCAAACTAAGCTTACCTAAATTACCAGAAAACTCTAGACCTAGACCTTCTGGAACGGAAATATTGTCTGTTGTCTTTAGTATGCCGGTTTGGGGATGTCAATGACTATCGTCGTTTGTAACAAAGGAGAATGAATGTATCCGCTGCTACTGTACATCATAGTTATGCTTTTCAACATAGCGCCTTGGAAAGCGGTAGCGGACTGATGCAAGACCGGGTACGTGCACTGAGTAAAATAGAGGGCCTTTCAGCGTACTGGGCTTATTGGGATGATGACAGCGCGGATGCGAAAAAGATAGCTTGGGATAGGAAATGTAGGTCTCAGAGCTGTTTTTCGTTTAGTGTGAAATCTATTCTAGGGGGTATCGTGTTTTCTCTTCAACTATGTTCGAGTACAATCCACCGCCCACCATCTCACCAATGGTAAGACGAGAGAGAGTTCGATGCTGTTCAAGTACATTGACCGGGTAGATGAGTGGACTGTAGATATGCTCAGTCGCTTGACGCCAGGTTTCTTAATGTAATACCAGCTACAAGCCATAATGGCTGACTTACGTATCAAGGTTATTCATTGGAAAAGCTGTACGTTCTATGATGCCACACACGGACTAGTTCGAAGAAATGGCAACTTGGATTTACCCAAGTGAAAAGCAAATATGGCTTCGTGTAGAAGATCGACCGAGCTGACTGCATCGGAATATGATGCACCATGAACATCGAATGAGAGTAGTTATTATATCGCGGAACCATCCAACCCGCAAGACACTCTCGCACCAGCGCTGAATACGGAAATGGCATTGAAATCCACCAGCAACAGTATGTATCTGTGCACTTAGAAGTTATGCCGTGATCGCACGGATTATGTCGAAGGGCGCGTGAAGATCAATGTTGTGCGGTTCCATCTCGATGACAGGCCATCGGCGATAGACAATTCAGGCAGCCCTGCGCGATTACACATTGAACCCCCGACGTTATTACCAAGTGGATATAAATCTGCAGGATCAATCGAATCGAGAACGGAGCAAACTGGGGGTAGAAAGCGTCGTGGAGGAAGCGGAAGGATCGACGAAGATCGACACGAAGATGGCCTCCGCGGAGTCGATGACAAAGCGCATGTATAACACTCTGGAGCCGCCATAGCTGATGTATGGTGGAATTGGATATTGCTGATGCTCGTGGGTAGAGAGGTGAGAGGTGATCGAGATGGGCGTCGGGTACCGGCTCTTCGTTTCGAGTTGCATGAGAGGCTTTAGATTGGCCTTCATCATGCTATAGAGGGCTTGGAGCAAGTTTTGCCGAACGACATATGCCACCTGCAGTGTTTCGTAGAGCGGTAGCGTCCGCGGTGTCTCTCAAGTCTCCGATCGGTCATCTGGTGTGATTGAAAGGCTGATGCTCCCATCAGCCTACGCTCGTATTCCCGTCCTTTGTCTCCCAAGCATTGTCTTGTATCCATGCTGGCTTGATCACTTGTTCTCCAGTACCCGGCCAGTTCAGTTGATCACGAATACTACCCAATCCTTTCTCTTCCCAGGTCTCATCTCCCATTCTTCAGCGCCTCCTCTTTCGCCCTCCTGCGCTCTGCAATCATGTTCATCTTCCTTTCCATCTCGTTCTTCTTGAGTACTAGATCGGCGCGCGCGACTTCGAGTTGTGCGATGCGTTCTTCCGGCGTAGCTTCGAGAATTTGTCGCTTTTTCTAACAGAAATCTACATTAGTAGGTGAAGATAGGGTGGATGAAAGTAGCGAATAGATGCTCGGAGTACGCATTGAGTAGGAGCATGAGCGGGGGATGCTAAGATATTAAGATATGAGTGGTGACTGAACGTACCTGCTTGACTTCTTGCTCTCCTTTCAATCCCGCAC
>JAESFQ010000625.1_pt1 | contig 13003 bp, 14 predicted proteins | sample 9269431 | NCBI WGS metagenome assembly JAESFQ01 (sample SAMN14502588, study PRJNA617103) | algae metagenome | isolation source: Plectolyngbya sp. WJT66-NPBG17 and co-occurring heterotrophs from well... | place: USA: Mojave Desert, Joshua Tree National Park, California | collected 2006-08-06
GTGGGATGCAGACGAGGGGCGCGTCCTGTAGCTGGCAATGGGGACGGAGAAGGAGCTCGCAGGGCTGAGAAAGTGACATGGGGAGTGTACGAGCGGCACCATACGCACCTAGAGAAATGGTTAGTCAGCCTAGTGTGGCACAATCCTGTCAGTAGGATAACGCATGGCTGGCTGCAATGGTGCTAGCGGGTAACGACGAGTGAGTCTCGCGCAACAGGAAGTCACGACCGATGACCGGTCAGCTTCAGATGGTGACTGCCCTTCACGGAGGGCCTCGCTTATGGCATCGCCTGATTGGGCGGGCGCGTCATGGATTCAAGGAGTGCTCGCGAATGCCCACCTCTCCCCCCCCCAATCATCTCTCGAATCTTGCGACAAAACACACTGAGATGAAAGGGAGCGTGCGGATGCAATGTGACGAGTTTGCTTCTGCTGGCTTCGCTCTTCACCTTCTGTCGTGCAGCAGCTGTCAGGATACGGCGTCCTCGCATCCTGGCACCGTCGGAAGCAGACACCTGGCCGGGGCTGTCCACGTTGTGACGCCTACCGCGACCCGAGACGGGGACAGCAGCGCGCAGTTCGCTGAGGGCGCTGAGGGCGCTGAAGGAGCCGGCCATCGGCTGCGGCTGCAAGATCTCTGCTGCTCTCGCTTGGCCCTGCAGCTCAGCGCAACGGGCATGGCGTCGCAGCCGCTGCCCCAAAACAATGGTCTGTGGCCGCAGCCAGACCACCACACGGCCTGGCTTGCAGGCGAACCGACAGACAGCGCCGATCGACCGCGGAGTCGTCCCCACGCCCTTGTCGCCATGTCCTTCCGCCACTCCGCCAACTGGCGAAACCACGCCGCTGGGAAGCCGCTTCAACGACGATACAGCATCCGCCAGATGCATCGTCAACCGTCAACGCCGCTGCAGCGCGTCCCATCAGCGTGTCTGTCCATGGTGCAGCAGCTGTCACGTCAAGCCGCCGGCGCCTGGTGCTTCCGCAGCAAGGCTCGCGGCATGGCGCCGCTGGCTGCGACAGTCTCTGCAGCGACCGAGACTCCAGGACCCAACACACGGCACCAGACGCGCGCAAAGTGGTCCGAATATGCACTTCCACGTGGAGATCCACCCTTCTAGGTAGAATGTACGACGACGGTGCGCCGGGTCTGGCGTCAGAGAGAGATTGACCAGAGCAGGGTAGCGAAATGCTCTGCTTATTGCTCCCATGCCTGTTCACGTGTGCACGTGCCCCAGGCAATATAGCAGAACGTCTAATTTTAGCCCCGCAATTCACCCTCGCACTCGCCTACGAGCATACTCTCGGGGCCAACAGCAGCAGCCTCCCGGAATGACGCCTCGGCCGTCTTGATATCATATTGCTCCGCAACCGGTTCAGCAGCTGGGCCATGACCATGTGCAGGGAACGGGTGCCATGTCTGTCGATCCGATACTATAGCCCACCTTGACGCTTTTCCTTCATCCCGCCGTCGAAACACGACCCGCTTAAGCGCACGGTAGTCCATCACTTCATCATGTGCAGCTCGCAGTCATGCTCCATCTCGGCTAGCGCTAGTCCCCTCGTTCAGAGCGCCATGTCGTCAGCTAACTCGCGCAGCCGTACAAGCACGGTCGCAGCTTTGGTCGCCGAACTGGAATCCCTGCAGGGATAAGCACTTCCCACCTTGACTTTGTTTCTCGCCAGACCGTGGTTGACGCTGAGGGCCCGCGACAATGCAGCGTGATGAGGTCTGCCACGGAAGCGCTTCTATCCTACCCATCTCATAGCGCTTTCTGCTCCGCACACACACACACTCACACCAGACTATCTCTGCCCATCAGCGCTGCTAGCAACGGCTATTGGCCTTCATCAAACGGCGAGCTTGGATAAACCAGCCAAGGGTCGTCTTTGAATGTGCTTTGTCTCTGCCCTGGCACTGTTTGGGCCAGACCACGTCCGTGCGCCCACAGGCTCTCCCAGGTTCTGTTGGCGCCAGTCCCAACCCACGTTAGAGTGCCAGTAGGCTCCTGACCCTTGGTACTTGGGAAAGACAAAAGCACTTTGTCCTTTGCCCGTCTCTTGTCGTGCCGCAAGTCTGGGTCAGGGGAGGAGCCGCATGTCTACCCAATTTCTTCCTTTTGCGCCACTACTCGTCATAATGAGCGAGGGTCAAAACGAGTGCCGCCCTTGGACATGCACCTCGTTGCTCATCAACGAGTCTGATATGAGATAATTAGACATGCTCAAGAGTCCACGGGCCGGCGCAAGCGACTTGTCCTCCACTTTGCTGGTCCAAGCCGTCCCGCACGCCAGCAGACTCCGACAGATGGCCTGCGGCCAGGGTCTGGCTACGCTGGGTCCTTTCACCCCCCTGGTAATGCATTGCTGTCGGCGGCCCCATGCTCAACTAGTTCTCTACTCTGGGCCTGAACGGTGTGGTTTGTCATTGATTCGTCGCATTGCTTCTGCCGTGCCTCGTTTGCGTTGCCTTATTGTGACAAAGTGCGCCTGTGGATAGCGCTCCCGCCCGCTCACCTGAGGCTTGCTCCTCGTGCTAGTTCTCATCTCCCATCCCGATCCAGATCCTCAGAAACGCTTGGACGGTCCCTATCGCCTGGTTGAGCCCTTGATATTCCTGAAGCCCCCAGCGCGCCAGTCAGCCACGCGAGCCCACCAACCATGACATCCTTAGCCCGCCATACATATACGTGAGGCTACCGCTCTCCACTCACTCGCGGTAACAAAGCCTTTAGTCCACCCAGGTTCCAGCCTTCTCCGCCATCGCTCCTCTAGGGCGCCCACGTCCCGAGCTTAACAAGGAGTGATCGCCGCTCCACACGCCTCAAACTCCACCACCAGCACCTCTCAAGGCGCAACCTCCCCCGCCAGAGCATTCAGTGGGTCGTATCGTCAACGTGCAACACCACATCTTGCAACACCATTATCCAGCATCTTTGGGTTGAGTACCAACACGACTACCACAGCCAATCTGAAACATTCCCATCATCGTCGGACGACAACACCAATACTGTCATAGTAGACGACTCGGTGCCTCGAGCCCCAAACAATCATAGACACATCCCGTGTAACAGCCTCAGTAGCACCACGTCTACGCAACCAGGAAACCGGGCCCTACCGAACAGTCCGTGTAAAACGACACCACGGTACCACGAGTATCTGCTTTTGATCTCTGGTACGCCCTCTTCTTTCGCTCTGCGACGACGAGCACCACTAACGCCGCGCAGCAACTGAGACTGTTCTAGAGTACTTGCGGCCAGACGTGCGTCTTTGGGTATCACTGTCCGCCTGAACCAGCGCAGGTACCATTGCCGGAGCCGTTCGTTCCATTTCAGCATCTTAAAGCACTCGGAGCAGACATTAGCCGTCTGACGCGACGAGAGACTAGAACGGGAGCACCATTGCGAATCCGTAGACCGAGCGCGTATTCGTGTACTGGGACGACCTTTTACAAGATCCCTTTCCCTCCACTGCCTGCATACCATCGGCACTTTGTCCTTCTCGACTAGAGCCTCTACCTCTCACACTACGCCTTTGAGCTACGAGCCGCTCGTTTGCCCTCCGTGGATTCCCAGTCTCCACGTGGGTTGTATTGGTCCGGTGCTCACTACACTCCGCCACTTGCAGCGTCACAGCTGCACTCCCTCCCAAGCCCTCCTTCATCCGAAGCAGGTAGGTCATCAGGACCTACCCGGCACACAACCGCCAACGTGGCTGCTGCCGTGGCTCATCCGTCTTCCATGCATCCTGGGTCTGACCCAATGGGTGTACCTTCCAGCTTTGCAACGCGGAGGCCTCACGCCCAGCAACTGGGCAGCTTTGAGCTTCCCCCACCACCCATGCACAAATATCCCTTCACCAACACCGTCACCACATCCCAATCATCACAGGCCCCAACTACCATAGCCAGCGTTGGCAACCTCTTGACTCCGCCAAACGCTCATCACAGTGATGTCATAGGCTCCTCGGGAGTCTCTACAAGCGGCGCGCAGTTCTCGACAGCAATGGCATACTCGAATGGGCAGCAGTATATTTACTCTCCGCCAGCGCAGGGATCTGCTGCACACTATGGCTACCCAGCAGCACAGCATCACCAGCAGAACCAATACGGCCAAGCCCGAGGAGGTATGTTTGCTCCACCGCGCAGCGATGGCCAGCTTGGACGACAAGACTCACTGGGCAAAGGGCTGAATCCGCCACCATATGAAATGAATCAGCAACTTCCACCTTTTACGCCTTCGTCCAACGGAGCGAGCATGCCCTCAATATCCACACAGCAACATCAACATCAACACCAGCAGCATCAGCATCAGCAACACCATCACCAACAGATGATGAGCGCACAAACACCAGTCTCTTCTTCAGCACCACAACAGTCACCTGCCCTTAGCCAGGACTCCTTCAGGCCACCACAACCACCAACCCCAACCTACAGCTACCACACCGCCAGCACCCCTCAACACTCAAACTTCCCCTATTCCACCGGCCCATCTCCCACACTGAGCCAGCAGCAAAGCCCCATCAGCGCCGGTGGATCCATGCCCCGCATGTCCCCCGCCGTTTCTCAAGGCTCCATCCCCTCGATCCCTTCCAACAACCCCTCACAATCACCCTACCAATACCAACAAAGACCATCCCTGCAGTACCCGGGCAGCCAGGCCCCGGTCTTCTCCAACGTTCAGAACCCCAGTGGCGGACTCGCCCTTGTCGGAGGACACCCAGCGATGATGCCCGGTTTCAACAGCGGTCACGCAGCAGCAATGCCGCATTTCATGGGCCACCCACAACATCAGCAACCTGCTGCCAATGATCGGCCGTTCAAGTGCGATCAGTGTCCACAGAGTTTCAACCGAAACCACGATTTGAAGAGGCATAAGCGGATCCATCTTGCTGTCAAGCCGTTTCCCTGCAATCACTGTGATAAGAGCTTCTCGCGCAAGGACGCGCTCAAGGTATGTCTCATCTATTCATAGCGGTACGTTGGATGGCATTGCTAACATGAGTAACAGCGACACATCCTCGTCAAAGGTTGTGGAAAAGCCACCGCGGACGACAATACCAAGCGTGAAACGCCATCGCCTAAAATTGAGGACTCGAAATCGCATTGACGAATTCTTCAACTCGATTGACAGAGTACTCGGCCTCTCCCACTTCCACCTCCTCCTCTTCTTCTATTGTATTACTTACTCACCCCCTCTTATACGCCATCTTCTCGCTACGACTTATGCATGTTTTATCTATCTATCACGCCTTCTTGGAGAACTGGACTACCCTGGGATTTCGGAACGGCTGGGAACAAACGGAAGGAGGAGTTTCAACGGAGAATCTTCCTTGTTCATGTTCATGCTTACGTTTTGGATCGCGGATACCTCTTACTTGTTGTTCTTGTTTTTTGTTGCGTGTTTGTGTATGTATCATGGTAACCTTTTCGGTTGTTTGTATGTATGTAGTTCATGTTGCGCCTTTTCTTTTGGACTGGGAACCCGGTCGCGGGACCATGGAGAGTACACGAGGGCGGTATTGCGCATGGGATGACGTTCGGTTGTGTGGGTCTCTTTGCGAGCGGGTGTAATGTTTCAGAGAGGAACCGGAACATCTGCTGTACGCTTGGGTGTTTCCATTTTGCATCGCTTTTACGGAAGCCTGCATTTGGTCTTGCAGAACTTGTCACTGCAACGCGCTACGCTGCTCGCGGAAGAAGAAGGCATTGGATATCCGTTTAAAGGGGCGAGGGTCGCAAACGCAATACTATAGCATAGCGCGTCTGAACAAAAATACCACATGATGGTTTACTCAATCTCTCCTCCTGCCTTGCCAATCAAGAATACCACTTCCTTTTTCTCGCCCTATTCCAATGCCCAATCCCACCCTAAAATCGTCCCTGTACCATATGTGCGGCAAAAGTGCGGTGTGATTCGGGGTGCTGGAGTTGCTCGACAATGCCCTATATCACCTGCACTATATTCCTGAACGAGCGGTCGCGGCATTAAGGTTTGGATTCGTGCAAGGGACGCAGGACGGTTAAGTGCAGCGAAAGAACCATGTAGTCGGGTATACTATGAGCAGTGCCCGGAAAATCCCGGACAAGGCACGGACGTGGAACTGCAAACTTCGACTTCACGCGTTCATCGCGAGGTGGGGCGCGCTTTCACCTCAACACACTGCGCTTTCGTCTCGGCTACTTTTGCATGAAGGATGTCGCTCTGCGGGGACTTGGTGGAAAGGGTAGTTTGATGGTGCCTAGTTAATGTGCAGAACTTTATGCATCTCGTTGGACTGGCATTGCTCGTCTTCGCTGCGATCTCTCCTACCTGTTGTCTGCATGCGTTCAGTCCTCACTACAGCGTTTCTGGCATCGCGGATTGTCTCTCATCAAGTCTTTCAACATGTCTACAATTAAGTACTTCGCGGTTTCGGCTGTCACGCCCGTGAGCAAGAGCTGCTGGCATCGTCTGCGTAAGGAAAGCGGATAGAGTGTACGAAGAACTCTTACATCGTAGGTAAAAAGAAGGTATCTTGAGTCTCCATCTCATGTCATCTTTGTTCTTCATTAGTCCGGCATACCACTTCTCCCGTCTTGTTTGGGATCATGATCATGGTCCTCGTCCATAGTACTGGTTACGTTGTGACGCGGCGACATGTCCAAAGAGTCTGGTTTGCATACAACATCTACCACAAACACATGTTCTCCTTCCTGCTGAGGCCGTCACCACTGTTGTGGAAGATGTTGATGTTGCTCCTGCCGCCGCCGCCGCCGCGTTTGTATCCGATGGCGCTTCCACAGGGTCCGTCTGTGCACAAATCTCCCCTCGCAACATCCATTTCTTCACCAACATCGACACTCGCATAACCGCTTCATTGTATGCATCCATCTACTTGTTAGCGTCTTGGAGCGAGAGCAGACTCACTTGGCATTGCACATCTGGCCGCCTTTCCTTCATCGGCCCCGTCTACGGACTCGCTGGCGGTCAAACCATCGAGCGAGCACCTTCAGTGTCAACAGCGATAAACAACAACACACAACATCTCGTCATGGCTTTCGCCTGATACCATCCACCACAGCGGCTTCGACTACCACAACAACACACTGCGAGCTTTTTAGGTTTGGACACCCACCCTACCATTGTGTATATCTTGGCTCCCGCTCTACCCTTTTATCGTAACCACCGCAGCTACACTACTCGAGGACTTCCACCTTGACCACTGCAAGCTTGTACAAAGCATGGATTCTACCTTTCTTGGTCGCCCACCGACGCGGCGTCGCGCACTCGGTGACGGCACGAATCGCGCAAATGAGGGCCCACGCCCCCAGCGGGGGAACGAAAAGCGAAGCAACAGCTACACGTCTTCGTCACCTCAGCCACTTCCTCACAACGAGTCCATAGTCCCGAATGGAACCCTTGCTGTCCGCTATGAACAGGCCTCGCCCGAAAACAAGCGTCTCTCCGCTGTTCAAGCCCACCAAGGCCGCCCTCACAACTCCAAGCGAGATTCTGAGATCTCCAACGCCAGTACCAATGCTACCAGCTCAAACCGCCGCCGCAAGACACACATCGGTCCCTGGCAGTTGGGCAGGACTATTGGAAGAGGTGGCTGCTCGCGTGTGCGGCTTGTCAGGCACAGTGGCACAGGTCAATTTGGGGCTGCAAAGATCATCTCCAAGGCCACGGCAGAGAAGGTGCGGGCTCTGAGCTTGGCCTACCTCATTCAGAGCGCGGAGCAAGACTCGTCACTGTATCCTGACGGCAAGGTCATTCCATTTGGCCTCGAGCGCGAGATCTGTATCATGAAGTTGCTGGATCATGACAACATTGTCCGCCTATATGATATCTGGGAGAACCGCGATGAGCTGTAAGTACACCGCACCCATTTCAGTCAGCCTGTCTAACAGCACGCAGCTATCTCATAATGGAGTTTGTTGAAGGCGGCGAGTTGTTCAGCTACATACACGAGCAGCATGGACTGATTGAGATCCACACCGTACATATTTTCCGTCAGATCATCGCAGCTCTGATTTACTGCCATCGCATCAATATCCACCATCGCGATCTCAAGCCCGAGAACATTCTGCTGGACAGAGATACCATGACGGTCAAGCTTGTCGACTTTGGCATGGCTGCATTACAGCCTATTGGCAAGAAGCTCACCACACCCTGCGGCAGCCCCCACTACGCTGCGCCTGAAGTGATCAGAACTACATCTTACGATGGAGGAAAGGCAGACGTGTGGAGCTGTGGTGTCATACTGTTTGTCCTCCTTACCGGCACACCTCCCTTCAACTATTCTGGCGATGAGCGCGATCTGAAGCATTTGTTTCGCGATATCGCAGCGGCCAAGTATGTCATGCCCGACAACATCTCTAGAGAAGCCCAAGACCTCATCGGGAGGATCCTGGTCGCTGATCCGAACCGCCGCATCGCTATAGATGAGATCTGGGATCACCCGTTCCTGCGCAAGTATCAGCAGGAGCTGAACTTTCTGGGAGAAAAGGCCAACGTCAATCACTGGACCGGTCCTCTTCCCGCTATTGCAGAGTGGACAACTCTCGAGCGCACTACGGTTGATCGCGAGATCTTGCGCTACCTGCGCACGCTTTGGCACAGTGAGAAAGAGGAGGTTCTGATTCAGAAGCTGTTGAGTCAAGAGTAAGCAGTTTTCCTTCAGATGCGCATATGCCCGCACTAATTCCTGAAATAGGGCGAACCAAGAAAAGTACTTTTACTCGGCACTTCTTAAATATCACACCGACCAACTGGAGAACTTCCAACCGAACGCACACTATGCCGTAGCTCATTCCAACAGCGACCACCACCATAACACACGGCATTTGCCCACGCGCGAGAATGCGGAACAGCTTCCCGTAAACAAACTCATCCACAAGCGCTCTCCATCTGCATATTCGATCCTGAACAATGAACATCTATACTCGAAGCACAGCCTCTATGAGTCGCCTGTCTCTGAAGCTAGCTACGACCCGTACCGAGCCGAACGGCAGCCCATTGTTCCCATTCCGGAAGACGCGCCGCTCAACCAGAATGTCACTGTTCATCGGGGACATAGCGGTCGTAGCGACAAGCTTCGCCCTACCACAGCCTTGGGACATCGCACAGGCAACTCTTTGCGCGCCCAAGCTCTGCGAAACAACTCTAAGCGTAGTTCCGCAATGTCGCGTGGCTCGTCGCGAAGCACGCCTTCCCAAAAGAGCACTCCCTCTCATCGTGCCCCTTCGGTTCAGCGACGTTCAATGTCACGGTCCTCCCTCACGAGCTCACACTGGCCTATTAGCCCACTTGTCATTGCTCGTTCTGCTGGTATGGGTAAACGAGGCGTCAGCTTTTCGCATCTGCGCGATTGTCGGGCTTCTGCAGCGACGTCTAGTAGCTGGCAGACCGAGGTTGGATCTTGTGCCGATTACACGTCTCATAGGCCTCACACGTCTATTGGGTCGTACGGGCCAACAATCAAGACGAGCACGACTCGATCAACGCCCAAGCCTAGGACCCGCATGAGCTCAGAGACGCCACGCTTGAAGCTTCGTGAGCCCGAAAGCCCGACCAAGTACATCCAGGGAGAGGCTCGGAAGGTCAGCATGGAACTGGGTAAAGCCATGGAAGAAGCCTTCAATCGCTCTTCGGTCAGCTCAAGCATTCGATCAGATCGTTACCACAATGCATCACAATACGATAGCCCTCCAACTTCCTTCTCCAACACTCGAGACTCAGGCGGCAGTACTCTGGCCACCACCCCGGGTGCAAAGATGCTTCTTGGAGACCGACCGCTGCCACCAATTCCAGCCGAGACTCCTAATACTTTCTTGAACCGCAAGTTGGCGGAGACGCGTTATGAAATCGCTCAACGGTTCAACGAAGACGATGACAATACTGAGCACTTCAACGAGGTGATTGAACATCTCGATCGCTTGATGGTACCTGTAGTTGGCGGCAAGCGTGCGGTCTCTGCTCCAGCGAAGTCTCCTCAGCGTAAGCCGCTGCGTGCGATCCCAGAGGAAGTGAAGATTGATAATGGAAACGGGTTTGAGAACTATGTTCCCCATTATCGAGCTGTCACTGACCCTGTCAGGCTTCAGGGTCGTCGTGTCGTGAATGAGCAGCAGACTATCCGTATGGTCGATGGGTCGCCTACTCGCGTCGCTCCTTTGAACATTCGCAAACGCAGCGGTGCAAGCTTGAAGACGAATGCGACTAACGAAGTGCCTGCCGTGCCTAACATTCGGCCTTACCATGATGGGCAGTCCGATTCGCAGATCACACGTACGAACGAAGCCGCTCCGGTTCTTCGTAAGCAGAACACAGTGCTCAAGAAGAAGAAGTCGTTGTGGTTCCGTCGCAACACCGGCGAGCAGGAGTGTGACCAAGATAACAAAGAGAACCAGGTCAAGAATAAGCAGTCAAACACGCTCCTCCAGATCCCAGAGGCATGGCAGGGTCTGGATGACCGCATCAAGAATGACCGTGGATACTTCGCGAACACCGATAACACGAAGCTTGATCAGAAGCAATCCGACGGTAGTAGTGCAAGCGAGTTTCCTATGCGCAACACCAGTTTAGCAGCTACAAAGAGTGATGGATCAGCTCGCAAGGGCTTCTTTGCCTTCTTTGGCAAGAAGTCGAAGGATGACAAGGGCAAGAATCCCATGGAGCTGGGAGGTAAGTACATCTTTTACCACTTGGACTTTGTATCGCATACTGACATGTTGGCAGCACTCAACTTTAGCTCATCGTCCATCCTCTCCAACTTTGACATTGGATCCGACAGCAACAACGACACAGCTCGTAACGGTCCGCCTGAGATCCAGATGAACTGGCTATCGCGCTTCCTTCACATCAAGCCCGCTAGCAAGACACTGTGCTTCCAGATTGGTCGTGGTAAAGTCCGCCAGGACCTCGTTCGTCTGCTGCGCGACTGGCAGCGTTTCGGCGTCCAAGACGTATCACTAGACCGCGCAGCAAACTCGATCAGCGCACGCATTGACAAGAACAACCGTAAGTACCCACCACCCCGAGCGTGTTTCCTGTTCAGCGGCTGGCATTCGCAACAATGGCGGTTCGAAGTCGAGATGTTAGAAGCGGAGCTTGTATGGCGATGTAATGCCGCATTGCATTTCATTTCATTTCTCTTCAACTTCCACAAGATACATGTTGACACCCTAACCCCCCCAATAGACCTAAAGATCAAGCCCGTAACCTTCGTCATCGAAATCTTCGTCGTACTCGAACACGGACGCCGCGCTAACCTCTGCCTCGCACGCTTCACGCAAACCCGCGGCGCCGCCTCCAGCTTCCGCAAAGTTGTCGATATTGTCGAAGACGTCTGCCGTGCTCGCTGCTTGTTGGTCGAGGACGAGGAGAAGAAGGCTTCGATGATGGAGGTCTTGGACTAGGATACCAAGATGAAGAAACAAGAAGATGCTAATGATGATGATAATGATGGTGGCGGTGCGGGGTGTTTGGATACCAGATGGCATACTTCTTCCCTATTGTGAATAGTAGGTTTTAGGAAATTGCTTATTTTGCTTTGGCATCTGGGTATCTTGTTTGCGTTGCGCTGGCAGGGTAGGAAGGAAATGAGGGGCGGAGGGTTGGAGGGCATGGGATCTTCTGAATACGAGACAGATGGATACGCGTTCATATGTTCTTTGCTTTGGCATGTGGATGATGTTGGTTTTTACTTGTACGCATACCCCCGAGAACAGCCGCTTTAGTATGGCATCGACACAAACGTCTAATGCGTAATGGTAATAGTCAATTCTTGTACCTACATTGATGTTGTTGTCGTCGTCGTCTAGAGAATGCCGCCCAAACCAGACTTGGTACATGTGCTGCTCAGGTACTGTTTCCACACTATACATACACGCAAACGTTCAAGCTCTTCGGCAGTGTTCGTGAGGACGTGGTATTGCATTTGCCCTGTGGCGCCAGACGCTAAGATGGACAGTGTCCGGTACACCGATCCAAAAAGAGGTGAATAAGCCATGATGCCATTCCATTCATTCCATTTTCCGTAGTGTGTTTATTCGGAAGAGAGATTCAGAGAGTAAAGGAACACCGAGTCATCCCGAAAAAACTGCCATAACCCAGACTATGCACGCCATATCGAACCCAGCTTAACGAGTCCTTGCCTGCACCTTTGGTGCGGCACCCTTGGCACCCTGCTTGCTGACCTTGGCGGCGTTGCCTCGTGCGGACGCGGCGGCGTTCTTGGCCTTCTCAGCCTTCTTCTGCGACTCGGCGGCGGCCTTCTTCTCCTTGCCCTCCTTGATGGCGGCGGCGCGGGCAGCGGTACGGGCCTCGGGACGTTGGCTGCGGCGCTCCTTGATTACGTCGAGCGAGGCACCGACGATGGCACGCTGGTGCTTGACTGTGCGGCGGGTACGCTTCTTGGCGATTTCCTGTTGAAGACATGGTGGTTAGCAAAGTCCGCAATAAGGTGATAGGGACACATGTTGCAATGAGAGTGGCCCATCCGCTGAGGATGTTTCTGTCCCCCAGGTTTGTCCGCAGCATTGACTGATGTCATAGATCACTGCCTCTCCCAAACATGTCCCAGCGGCGTGTATGTGAATTTGCGGCGACTAACCTCAGAGATACCCTTCTTGTGCGCCCTTCGGTAGAGAGTGGTCCAGTGAATCTTGCGAGGGTTCTTGCGCTGGAGGAAAAGGGACTCGGTCTTGCCGTTCTGGAAGCGGAAGATCTTGCTGTCACCACGGATGTAGAGCTTGCCCTGTTTATGCCATCAGCAAATGTCCAATTGGTTGTAGTGTTCCATCCTCCTCCGCCAGGTGTTCGCTTTGGTGCCGTCGCGATAACGGGATTTCGGCGTCTGGGGGGTGAACGTCGTGACGTGGAGGGGCAATGTAACGCACCTTGCCCGGGTAGATCTTTTGACCGCTGAAGGAATCGTCGTAGGTACGCATGTTGGCGGTGTTGGCGTGATACCTGTGTGTTAGTCGTGGGGTTGTCGTCGGTCGCGAATTCAATATTGC
>JAESFQ010000626.1_pt1 | contig 13003 bp, 11 predicted proteins | sample 9269431 | NCBI WGS metagenome assembly JAESFQ01 (sample SAMN14502588, study PRJNA617103) | algae metagenome | isolation source: Plectolyngbya sp. WJT66-NPBG17 and co-occurring heterotrophs from well... | place: USA: Mojave Desert, Joshua Tree National Park, California | collected 2006-08-06
ATAGTACGTTGCCATCAATGCGCCACCACTTCGACAGTATACGTGTGCGTGTACGAATCAAATCGTATTAGAATTTAAATCGCGCTTGCTCTGATATTCGGCAAAAAAGTTGCAAGTATCACAGTACGATATGCCAGCTCCACCGGCTTCACTCCACCCTACAATAACTCCAGAGTAAACCCACCATTTAACATTTCGATACCACACTCAGACTCAGCTTGCTGAAGACAGATCAGATTTGCCATCTCAGTCTATGACGATAACCTCGTGCTCCACATTCGGACGTTTGCGCTGTCGCGTCTCGACATATTTTACATCGTCCCCGTCGTCAATGACCCTTTCGCGCTTGACTCTAGCAGTAGTTTCAGCTTCCTGCTTGACAGAGCCACCCTCCGCGTCTCGCTAAATAACTTTCAGTATTGATGCTAGAAAGTCACACTGCATACATACCTGTCGCACGCGACGTAGCAACTCTCTCAGCTCTGCGGGACTAAGGTCTTCCTCTGGCCTGTCTTCTAACGGTATAGGGGGAGTTTCGTCGTCTGCGATGAGCCGTAGTGCTCGCAAACTCGCTTGAAAAGCCGTGTTTTTAGCAGAAGTGGCGGTCTTGATGTGATTGAGACTTACCGATCGAACGGTACTTGAAATGGACGGTGAGGAACGGCGCATCGTCTACAACACTGTATGAGTGACAGTTCCTTTTTCCCCTGTTGCGAACTTTTTGAGGCTCTGATAAGCTGTTTTATTGTCAGTCTTGGACTTTACACAGGCCTTGGGCCCTCTGACGTACACTACTTGATGTGACAATGCGTCTCCCTTCAGGGCTTTCTCAGGGATTTCGTCCAGTGCCGTAAGCAGCTCTTTTCTTTTCCGCGGTTTGTTTTCGACATTCACTTCCCTAAGATCTCTTAGAAATTCGAAAGACACAGTAATACACCCTTTGGCATTGAGAGCCTGCTTCAGAGTCGCCATTGTAGGAGCGGGACCACGAGCCTCTTCCACTGTTTGAGCTTGTTAGTACGCGACAATGGAAAACCAGTGTTACAATTTACCGATGTCCAGTGCTGCAAAACAGAATTTCTGCTTCATCCACTCTCCGTCTTGCTGGAAGTGAATACAGTTTTTCGCTAGCGCCTTATGGAAGAGCTTATCGCGTTTACGGTACCACGTAGCCATTTTTACTCCATCAATGTTGAGATGCATTGCAATATCATACTGATCCGGGAACGGGTTTGTGAAGGCAGCTGAAATGGCGAATTCTTCGCCTGAGCGTGCTTCGATGTACTTGGTGTACGTCTTTGGTGCAGGGCTGTCATCGTCGTCGTACTCTTGTAATGGCTGACCACGCACGGTGACTTTGACGTCTATTCCAGGACAAGCATCGAAAATAGCCATCTTGTTTCACGTTCGAACAGATGGAGATGTGACTGATATCGGTTTCCTGGTGGTGAAATTATGCTACAGATTAATGCTGTTGTCGTCCCGAGGCTGAAGACCCGCTGGGCGTTGTGGCTGAGCAAGTGAACGCCAGGCATAGAGTGCACAGCGGCGGATGGCGAAGGGAAACATATACCGAATGCCTGTTTAGATCGGTGTGGTGCCAGGAGGGTCTGTATAGACGGTGGGGAGGAGTGAACGATGCAGGCGTGCGGGGGCGTCATGCCACATTCGGAAAGGTGAAACAGCTAGTGCACAGGCCGGTCTGTGGAAATGGCAGACCATGATCACCGTGGGAAGTAACGTCCGCTACAGTACACCTGAATTTCACGTTCAGCACGCGTAACACACTCACAACTGATTAACGTGTTGTAAAAAAAAATGCTGATTCGAGCAGTCGTTAGGTGGATTCACCCGACTCCTCTATACATCCCTCATAATCAACTAGTGGAAGCATAAACCTACACCTGCGTCTAACATGTCAGCAATTCAAGTCACGGAAGATCAGATGCGACAGAGCCGCTCCATACTCAGCTCGTCGGAGTGCAGGACTCAGTTGCCATACTATGTAACAGGCACGTCTCCCCCGTAGTAAGACCGCGAAGGCACCAATCACGAGCAAAGGCCTTGCGACATGCGTCACACAAATATAGAGCATTCGAAAACAACAATCCAAGCGAGGAGAAAGTCGGAGTCTTATGCTAGCTCAACTTTCTGTTCATAATAGCGCGTGGAGGATACCTAGGGTACGAGCCTGCAGGTAAACGTTAACACGAGACGTCAAAGTCAATAGTGAGTGGTTGAAAGTAGCAAGCAGAGTTGTTCAGGTGTCGAAAGTTTACCAGCCGAGAAGGTGCTTGAACTCTTTAGAGGAAAGATGAAGGGGGAAAAGCATGGCTAAGATCTTTAGCTCAAATCGTTGTATTCATCAACTGCTATCCCTAGGGTATGTTCATTCCACATAGGTTTCTATACTGCTTAAACCCAACTTATTTCCGTCGCGAAGCGTAACGAACCCGCCCAAAGTACCCAGGTGCTTTCCAGCGCCTGCAATTCCTATAGATGCACCCATGACCACCTCTTGATTTTATGAGTTTTCTTGACTTGCCTCTGATCGAGTGACGTTGAATAGTGTTGATGCTTGAAAGATCTCGATTTTCAGTGCTGGGACGACATATACTCAGCAAGAGCACGAAGTGACAGTCACTGTACGTCGTGGAGCATACCGACCGTGTTACACTAAATACCGAGTTATTTCGTATTTCAAATTGAATCACAGAGAAACATCTATTAGGCTTGTTGTGCTTGAATACAAGCAAGAACCCAGGCTCCCAGCATCGTCCAAATTCTCAAGGTTTCGGTATTACTGAACACCTTAGTCTTCATGGGCCAGTCGCCACAACTAGTGTTAAAGATTGCATCCAAGGCTAGATCAGCATGTGGTTTTGGAAGACACGATTTTGGGTTGTTTGGTATTAATGTTAATTTTGTGGTGGTCATGGTAACGTGTAGATAATGAACAGAATCTACAGGATCAGTGAAATAGCCAACATGGATGAAACTCTATCCCAGAGCCATTAGAGCTATACGTAATGTGCACTTGGAGGCGCTCTATATCACACAGATCAACGCTGACGCTCAAGTACGCGTCAAGGACCGTTGCACGGTATGTTTTTGCCGATAGATGTATTTCTACTGCCTGTAGGATTACTCAAAATAATGTCGAAGCTTGCGAGGCTGACGTGCAGGGTGGCTAAAGCCTACGCGGCCCCCAAAGCTGACCGTATTGCCATGTGGAGACATGCTACTGATCATAGATTAGCGAGAGCGCAAGATCTGAGAAGCGCGCCGACGGAGCAGAGGGCTTAGCGCACGAACACGCGTATTGAGACCCCGTATTCAGTGTACCGTTGCCTAATTGATCGTAAGCTGGCTGCTTACCATCATCAGCCTCGCAAGATGCTCGTAACACATACTAGCTGCCAGCACCCGGCTATTTTACGCCGATAGTTTATAGGATTCTCGTATGCAGCACGTATGGGTTTACTTCGGGGCAGCGACGGAGCAAGCGACCGACAGCGACAAGACTCACGCTCTGTCAGCGCTGAGTAAAGGCATGAATAGATTGCGTCAGGTCCGGAGATAGCGCAACTCCGCGCGTATTCGCGCTTAATGTATACTCGGCGCAAAATTGTTCACAGTGCCGCCGAAGTAATGCCTCAGTTTAACGAAGAGGAAAGCAAGAATGCTTCTGAGTGTTGAGGACCAACAGATTGCGGAGAAAGCAGTCAGGGTGTGGTAAGATCCGACTCGCCGATCACCAAATTCGACCGACCGTCCGACCGGATGAACTGCGCACCGTAGTATCGGTGTCGCAGAATTCACCCAATTGAGTTGCGTCTGTTCATGGACGAAGAAACAATAACCTTGGCGATGCAGCAGTCAGGAGAGCGGCTGTGACTGAGCGCATGACGGATGACGTTGGTAACCAAGTTCTGAAATGCCATGATGAGCAAAGCCGGACTTGGACAACGCCCTGTTACATTTCCAAGCCCTATGATCCCCAAAAAGAACCGTTGGGTGGAAGAACATCGGGTGGACACACACCCTGCAGCTGGGGACGTGGCTTGCAAAATTCTCATCCCCGGCAAATGGAACATTGATAAGAAGATAGGAATAGAAATCTCTGAACCAGCATTACTGTCCATACATGATTGAAGATGCATACTGACTGATGCATCTAATATGTCACAGCTGCGTTGTGAGTGGAGAGAATAAAACAAGCGACTGTGAGGCACAAGCGTCATGATCGACAGTCCTGTGTCCGTGAGAAGCAGGTGGACCGGCAGAAACTTTGTCGGAATCAAGCCGACGCAGGGACTCGTCAAGCCGCCTCGCGGATTGGCGGGCAGAAGGGCTAGGGATGGTGCCCGCTCAGCCGTTGACAATCGATGACCACATTGAGCGACCGTGGAGAAGTGATGGGCAGTTTCAATGACGGGTAGGTTGTCGACTAAGACGTCAGGGAAAGGATATTCATTGGGTACGTGATTGCTTCACCAAAATAGAAGCGTAAAGCAAGAGTTCTGCACGGCAGTGGTTTTGGATGGGTGGTGAGCAAGGGATGGTGCAGGTGTGTTGAAGAGATGATGTCATAGATCATCTAAGCGAGGAAATAGCATTCGTTCGGGCCGACGGAGAAGATGGCAACGCGAAAGCGACAGAAAGGGCACCCTATTCTCGCATTGTGCGAGAATGTCGAAGATGAAAGAAGAATCGGCTTGTAAGCTCAGGAATGCTACAGAAGGCTCGGGTCGCAGCGCACTGGCTTAGAAATGTGGCTAGTGCCTTCAGTGGGCGAATGACGAGTCTAGATCTATCGGAGAGGCCGGGGGAGACAGTTACATTGTCGTGGGTGCACTGCCACATGGTAATGCGATGGGACCCTGCATTTCCGTTGCTTCTCCACCGATCCTAGCCGGTTCGAGGCCTTGGATGCGATGCCACGTTTACTATGCGAGCCCACAACATGCTTGCAACAACTTGCAACACGTTGCATATGTCGTTTTTCAAAAGACGTTGTGCAGGGGATGTCTCGGCGAAGAGTTTTTCTTGTGTAAGCTTGGCTGTACTCGACCTGTAGGAATGTCGCGCGGCAGTGCCGTTGTTGGGTCGAGCATACTGCCAGTGCCAGTGCCGAAGCGAAAGTGGAGGCTCCATGTGCAGGATAGATAGTATGCCCAGCTGATCAAATACCATTGCAGCTGGTATGTGCATATCCCCGTTTATCGGTTCGTGGGTCGATCTCCAGTTTCGGCATCTCACCAACAAGATGTACATTGTGCTAGCCAACAGAGTGGTCCCCGGGAACCGTTTGGCCACCAGATCCAGCTATCAATAGGGCAAAGTATGGGTAGGCTATTGACGGTCATGTCTAAACGAGACCACGAGACCACGAGGCCTCGCGTCGCAGCAGACACAACGACATGAGCTGAAAGCAGTAGCATTTGTCACTCTTGAGACCAATGCTCAAGCCTTATCCGAGTCACGCACGAAGACACGTGACCAGTAGTACTGCTGCTGGCCAGAGTTGTGGCTGGTGCATTCGTGTACTCCATCTCTAGTATTCGTAATCCACCATGCACTGTCAAGTGGTTGTGCATAGAAACGACACTTGCTCAGCCCGTGTCGGAGCATCGTGGTCCCCGCAAGACCAAGCGGCCAGCTGTTAGACCGGATACGGTCGTGTCACCATGGCCAGACCTTTGAAAATGGTCCGTCGCACGATGCCCTACAACCAGCACGCCGACTGTACACTAAGTCGACGGGCATGGCGACGAATTACGGTTCGGTTCGCAGGGCTCCCGTTTCACGTCGAGTGCATGCCTATAGAGATCGCCTAGACACTTGCAGGCGATTGCTCGGTATTTTAGGAGCAAGGTGTTAATGTGGAGAGAGCTATCTCGGCTGCTATCCGACTGCATGCAGAAAAATGTGTAAAGTAGAAAAGTCGTCTGCCGAGTTTTGCACAGCCTCTGGTGGGACAAGGTCGGCGGCGGCCGTATGCAGGGTTTCGTGAGGGTGTGTCGATCGCGCCGCTTTGCGCGTTGGCGTATCTAGCGTACAACCCCTGTCAGCCCAGCCAGGTTGCGTCATAGGATGAGGTATGAAAGCACATCGATTTCCGCGTACTCAGCAGCCGAAAGCCGTTTACACTGTCGCTCACCAATCTCTTACGAAACGACACACGAAGACTCATAATTCCGATATTCCGAGCACAGCCGACGTACACAAAGCACAGTTCGACCGTCTTCGACCGACTGCTATTCTAGATCACCCCATCGAGTGGTCTTTCACTTAAATCGGCGAAGACTTACCGAGCCATCGGTTGGGAGCCCACTAGAGTATAAAGCAACTCGCCACCCGCCCTGGGTCCCTACTTACTTTTCCCCCGACCATTATGTTAGCGCTATCCACACAACAACGTCACCATCTTTCAACCATACCGTCACCACCATCTTCACACTCTTCCTATCAACACCACCTACCCCAGCACTTCGTCGCCCAACAGCTCTACGACCAGAAGCTCCTCAACGACTACCTCGAATCCCAACAACAGTCGTACGGCACTTCGTCTGGCAGTGCACCCAACTCGTACATGACGAGTGCATACACCGACTTCACCAACCCGGCCATCCGCATCCAGCAGTCGACACCAACGCCCCAGCTTCCTCAGGGCTTCGCGCAACCACCTATGCTCTCGACCAACAACACCAACACTGGACTTGAGTCCTGGAACAACTATGGTAACGTGCAGGGTCAATCTCTCCAGACACCTTCGCAGAACCAGAACCGCGGTCACCAGCGCGCCTCGTCTTCATCGTCTGTAGGCTCAAGTGCCTCGCAGTACCAGTCTGTTGGACCTTCGGCAGCCTACCAGTACGTCGCTCACCCCGAATATTCGCCTTCGCACCAAGCTGCGCTGGCTGACTCAGTAACCATGGCTGACATATATTCAAGGTCGTTCCAGAACCATCTCCCAACACCCACACATACACCTACCCAGGACTCGTTCATGAACGGCAACAACTTCAGCAACAGCTACACACCAAATCTGGTCAGCATGGACCACACCATGTCTGCACACATGTCGATGAAACAGGCGCTTATGGACCAGAGTGATGACGTACCAGACTACGCACACTCGGCCGGTCAGTCAGTATCAAGTTATAGCCACGACTCTCCTGCCACACCACACACTGCACAGGACGACATGGACTTCAAGATGCCTGCGAATGGTGAGAGCCTCCACAGGATAGACTCCTGGCTTTTCACCCAGTTCTGTACTTACGACGAACCAGATATGCGCCCCGTGCCCAAGTTCGAGAGGACATATACTGATATTGCTGCCGACACTGGCTTCTACGAGCCTAGTGCCGCCACCCAGTCCGTGTCGAAATCGAAGCCAGCACAGTCGTCGTTGCTGTCGCCATACCGCAGTAGCACCAACGAGAACGTACAGCGTGCGTTGCAGGCAGCGCAGTACGCGCGCTCGCAGTCGCCAAGCAGCACTGCCTCAAGAAGTGACTCACCCTTCCGCAAGAGCTCACCCTACCGCCAGCCTAGCAACTCGTTCACTTCGCCTATGAACACTGCTGCTGCGGCACGTGAGCAGAACCGCCAGGCTGATGCGGCTTACGCAATGAAGTCTCAGTTACAGCCGAACGATGAGGCCGAGCCCAAGACCATCTCACCCAAGGAAGCTATGCTGGACTACCGGGAATCGGACGAAGACTCCAAAGTTCCATTGTTCCCGGACAGTGGCGCTAGCGAGTATGACGGCCAATACAACGGTGGCGACCAATACAGGACTGCTACCCAATCCACCTTCGACACACCATCATCACAGTCTTACCCTCGCGACAGTTGGGCAACACCACAATTCTCACCAAACTTCTCCACCGCCACCGCTCCATCACTACCACAGTCGTCCACCTTCAACTTCTCTACACCATCAATAGGGAACATGCACAGCCTGCCTATGAACGCGCCATCCCAGTATCGACCAACATCCAACGCCATGTCGTCGGCTGTCGACCAGACACCCGAGTTTCCTGCACACTTGACTTCGATGGAGTCAAGTGCCAGCGAAGCCGAGCCACCAAATGGCAGCCAAAACAGCGTCCTGTCAGACCGCTACATGACAAAGCCAACGTCTACGGCTGCCGAGTCTGGTACCTACTCATGCACGTATCATGGCTGCTCCCAGCGTTTCGAGACCCCACAAAAGCTCCAGAAGCATAAACGTGAGGGTCATCGAAGTGCCAATCTCAGCCAGGCTATGACGTCGGCGGCTATTCTGGAGCGAAACTCGCAAGCGGGACCCCACAAGTGTGAGCGCATCAACCCCACGACCGGCAAGCCCTGCAACACCGTCTTTTCGCGACCCTATGACCTCACTCGTCACGAGGATACGATACACAATGCGCGCAAGCAAAAGGTCCGCTGTGCACTTTGTGTTGAGGAAAAGACTTTTTCGCGCAACGACGCATTGACACGCCACATGCGCGTAGTGCATCCTGAGGTCGACTTCCCCGGAAAGCACCGCAGGCGCGGAGGTAACCATGACTGAGCATAATCCGGCGGCATGGGCGGTGGTCTTTCCGCGGAGACCGTGCCCTTGTACGTTTATTGCGCACATTCCAGAACAGCCGCGACTGCTCGATCGTATGCACCTGATCATTTCATGGATGAAAAGCGGCGCACGAAGATCCTATCTCCGATGGAGTTCAGGCTGCCGCTTACTCCCCGAGTTTTTCACCATAACGGTCACGCGCCTGGTTACATCGTATTCAGTTGTCGCCGGTCGGAACTGAATCATTCGGCGTTGGATCATTTTTCTTTGACTGTATAGTTTTCTTCTTATGATATTCCAGTTCATTCTTGCGGATATGACTTTTCAGCGACCAAGCGGGCGCCTGGTACGATGATTTGATGAAAGAGATGGCTTCTGTATGTGCAACATAAAAAAAGCGATGGTTCCATAGAATCGCTGGCTCCAGTGAGCTTTGGTTACGGATTAGATCTCATTACTCTCTCGATCCATCTGGCTCCAATGGGAGCATTATTAATTTGTACAACACTTCACTTTTCTTCAAATTGTCAGAGCCACTTCTTCATCTGTACATCGTACTCGGCAATGTCTTTCACAGCAAGAAGAGCGAAGACACAAGCGGATGCACTATTTGCACTGTAGCTAGCAATGATACCCCAAAGTAATATTAGCGTCAACAATCTTTACTCCAACGCTCAACATCTGCATGGTGAACCCTCGCTTATCTATGGTATCACTTTCTAGTGGTCAACATGATGTGCATGTCTAACTGCCACTTACTCGATCTACTACTTTGCACACAGCAACGGCAACGCCGGCCCCAACCAAATTGCACTACTCTACCACCCACCTACTACAAACACTATTACGTCTCCTTACACCGCAGCATCAACCATCCAAGCTGAACACCACTCTAAGTCATACACTCTAGATTCAGCCTCTCGACCCAAGTGCAACAACATCGGCTACGCCTACCGCAAGCACAAGCACACACAGCTACACGAGGAGCAGCCACTAGCTCCCAACCCTGTCAGCACCTTAAAATCCCAGCTCCCTAGACTCCTCCACCAACGCAGCCGATGTTCCCGCGGAGACATGCGCAACGAGTTCAGCCCACGTTTTTGCTGCGTCTAACGAGGGAAAGGGCCAGAGAGCGCCCGCATGTCCCGCGCGATCTGGGCCCAGGTGCCGGAGCCGCCCGCAACGTGTCCGCGGCTCACGCTAGCGGGGTAATAGTCATGGAGCACAGCCTCCTCTGTGTCTATTTTTCTTTTTTTCTTTAAACCTTCCTGCCACGTTTTCCTCTCGTATCGGATCGGGGAATGGGCGTTTGTTCTAGAAGCCTTCTTTTTTCTTTCCTTTTTTTCTTCTACTGGGGTCTACTATAGTGTGCTGCGTATCGAGATGCTGGATTGGAGTTTAGAGCTAAAGGAAATCGAATGACTGAGGCTCGGGAACAGCGATGAAGATGTGTATGTGTCGTGCGTGCATGTGTGTGTGCGTGTGTGCTATGCATCCATGATTCCACAGTTGCGTGGCACTATCGGCAAAAACTGAAAAGAACGGCGGACATTGGCGGCGAGTATCACAGTGGTATCATCGCACGCTAACCATTACCAGTACCAGAACCCATCAGTACCGAATTAGACAACTTGCATACTGCGCACAACATGGGTTTGGCATGATGCATGGCGTGGTCTCTCTTTCGGTACACTTCACCGATTTTGTTGAAGACGCGATGCATGGCTCCACCGATAAATGTCGGAATTGGGCTTTGCACGAACCAGAGGTGCGATGGCTAGGGCCCTGTCCTGTGGTACGACGACGACCACCACCAGTCTTGTGCTTGGCAGTCCTGTCGGATGTGGGACGGACGTTGGGTGGGTTCAGCTGAAATGGGGAACCGCCGGCCGATACGGCATGTTGCGGCATCGAGTGCATGGCGTCATGTAGGGCTGAGAAGAGCGCTGGGCATCGTGCCATGTGGGTTTGCTTTTTGTCGATAGTAACGGTGTTGTGATAGGAAGGACATCAGGCGTTTGCTGATGCTGATGCTGCAGTATGCAGTAGACTTTCCTTGGCTTGTTTCAGAAAAAATCAAGTTCGCATCATGGTTAACGCATCCAAGTTAATAGGACAGAGCTATTGACGTCGTTCCTGGGCGTTGGAGTTGGGGACAAATCCGGTTCGCGGCTTCAACCGACGTCAGCGTCAGCTACGAAGGGAGAAAACAAAAACTTGACGAGAACGGTTTAGGCAAACCTGCCACGGAAGGTTTTACTCGCTTAACGATGTCTGTTATGGCTGATCTTGTCGCACGCTTGATGATCGTCGGGTATGTTAACCGGTGACCCTTCTCCCAGATCCACGCATGACGCCCCGTTATCCATAGCTTGACTCCATCCCAACTTCCGCGGCGCAGGACTGTCTCGGCTACACCTTTCTCGATACGAAGTTAAGCGCGACGTGTGAAGTGATAGTGAAGTCACTCGAAGGAAGATGTCGTATCGGGGTCTGTCGATCGTAACGCGTTGCTCGTTTGCGATCGAGATGCGATCAGTTTGAGTAGTTATCGTAGTATGCGCGCATAGCTGGTTGTTCCGCGCCGCGGATATTTCACGTACGTGTGATGCAATGAGCGAGGATTCGGGAATCTGCAAGTGTAGGGATTCTGATCGCGATGGCGAGTTCTATGGGCTGTGGCTGGTTCGTGTGGTTCCTTATGGTATAGAATCGTCGATACTGATGGAAGATCATGCGTTTAGAGGGGCGACATTTTCCTCGAGGTTGCTCATACCGTGTCTCCTTTATGTCCCGAATCTAATCTAGTCGTTTTAGAGATCTCGAGCATTTTGGGTCTTTCATGCTATGTCAGTTTCTGATATTGATACTTATGCGTTGCAACCGGATGTACTTTACTATAAATCTGCCTTATTAACAGTGAGCAAGTGCTCAAAATTGATCATAAACCACGTGTCTGTCCTTGACCTCGTCATAAGTTTTAATAACGGTACGTTGTTTTTGCTAGCATGTTTATCATGTTTGAAAAGTAAGGTCACAATCGGCACTTCAGGATAGATATGATCAAACACGACACACATTTTAGAAATAGCCTTCGTTCGCGTTTCCTAGATATGAGGAAACATATTCGACCATTCCACACTATGGAAACCACTTGCAGGAAGCACCCTAAGACAAGCAAACCCTTCTATAATGATAAACAGCCGGGCAAGTCCGTACGACCCAATATGCGTCACAGTAAGTGTATATTGAAAGAATGGGTGTACCTGATCGATCAGCTGCGTAACGGTATCGACTTGCTGAACACCTGTCAAACGACAAAGGGTTGACAATTGCCAAATCATAAAGAACCAAAGGTTACCAAAGGAAAAGCCAACCCCGAGGAGTAGTACGCAGGCACCTCGCGAGAGGTCTCGTTCCAACGACGAAGGATAGGTAAAGTTCCACGCGATAAAGTGCATCAAAATGAAGGTGAGCGATGCCAAGGTAGAAACTAGCCATTCGGATTTCGTGACCTTTGCAGGATTCATGCGCGAAGTGTTCTTGAACCGTGTGATGGGTACCTGTGTCGAAGCAGTACCAAGTCGGAACAAGTGCTCAAAAGCCCACATGATGGGGTCGAGGATCTGAAAAGGATCTGGAGGCGGGTTGACAAAGTCGAGCGGAGTAAGCTTGAAAGGCTGCTTCGCTATATCGGGGTCCGCTAATGCCAGTACATCGCTCAGTAGAAACGATCCCTCGAGGTGCAAAGCCACTGTCGTATCAACATCCAACGGCTTGTGGAACCAGAAGTAGAATGTCGGAATTGTGCATAGCACGATAGCAACGACGTCGAGCTCAAGCATCGAGATGGCCAAGTGTTGAGAAGCGCGACCGATGCATTGGAGGGCAAACCAGAGTATCTGGATGGATGTGAGGATACGAACAAAGGCGTCTGCTTTGTTCTTGTCTTGAATAGTTTCACGACGGATCCCAGGGAAATCGACGAAGCCGTGCTTGACAAGGTAGTGTACCTGGTGGGCATTGACAGGAAACCGTGGGTAGTCCGGAGGATCAAGTACGAAGCCACCCATGTCGGCGAAGAAGGCATGCGTCATGGACCATTCAGGATATCCCAGCTTAGTGAACTCTGAAACCGAGTGTCGCGCGGAGAGATATTGGACCTGGGCGAATGATGCGAGGATCTCCGGAAAGAAGACGGTAAAGACGACCCATGATAGCTTTGTTGATAGATACGACCGGAAGTCGTGCTTGTCCGGTATGTTTAGAAATAAGACAGACCAGGTGCATAGAAAGACTGTAACTAGGCAGCTCCAAATAATATCGATTGTCCCGCGTTCATTTGGTGAAGCCACCCAGCCGTGGACCAATGTCGAATCCATACGTACTAGCGTTACAAGTACCGACGTTTAACTCGGGGTAGACTGGAAG
>JAESFQ010000627.1_pt1 | contig 12965 bp, 12 predicted proteins | sample 9269431 | NCBI WGS metagenome assembly JAESFQ01 (sample SAMN14502588, study PRJNA617103) | algae metagenome | isolation source: Plectolyngbya sp. WJT66-NPBG17 and co-occurring heterotrophs from well... | place: USA: Mojave Desert, Joshua Tree National Park, California | collected 2006-08-06
TGCTCACGAAGTAAAACACTAAAAATACTTTTTCTACGGTATATCAACACAGGCAGAATCACATGGGCGTACTTCCAAGCACAGTGAGCTATTCACGTCGACGGTACACAACTCCGACATCCGTGGCTGATGTCTCAAGACGTCAGGCCATGAGCACCTCCATCGGTGACTCTGCTGTATCTTCGGTATCTTGTTCCGTCAATCAGCTATGTTGAAGTCTTATGATGGCTTCCAGGCGTTGAGACATTTGGTACACGCGAGGCTGCCACCAGCGTCTAGATAGTGGTTTGCCTTGTAGATGCATGGCGTTCCTCACCATCGGGCGTTCTGGTCCTCTGGATTTAGTTTTACGCCTTTGTCGATGAGCAAGTGTGTTTGGATGCGCTGAGTGTTCATTGTGTGCCTAAGGCAGCGGTAGTAGGAAAAGGCACGCCACACCACGCCTTAAGCACACATTTGCCACAAGCGTCTACGGACACGGCTCCAACCTCGTCTACCACCCCATCAACACTGAGTCAATCCTTCCTTAGGCATAACCACGGTCTCAGAAGCGTGAGAAAGCGGTGGTTGCTAAACTGGTCGGCAAACTGGTCGCCTGGACCTTCGCCGCATCCACGCGTCTACCACCAGCGCCTACTTACAGACCAGGCCCAAACCCAAACTCTCTCCGCATCAGCAAGGCGGGCCACGAACCCGCTCACCCACTTCCTACACCAACGCACACATACGCGCGCCTCTATTCATGGCGTCGAGGAAAACGAGTGGTTAGGAAGCCTACACGGGAGCCCGTCTCGCAACCGCCGGTCCTCCCCTCCCCCCAAACAAACAAACGACGAGGCGAGGGACCTTTTCTTAGGCCCTCGCCCCGCAGCGCCGCGCAACTACATCGATGACTTGCAGTAGTTTCTTACCCGTGCCGCACCCTGGATCTCTCAAAGACACAAAAAAAGACGAAGAAGCTGGAAATATGATGCTAGGTGTTGATGAGTCAAGGTCTTGATCAGCTTCCGGGCGTAACGCGCACGCATGCACACGATGGATAGCATTGTTGGCGGCGCAATCGGCTCCTCGTCAGCGTCGGTGCATCATCAAGTTTTTTCTTTCTTTCTTTCCGCCGACGCGCAAGGCAGTCGCACCACCACCACCAACTTGGTGTCGTCAGCTGATAGGGTACGGAATGCACACGATGCGATACGATGCGATACGATACGATGAGAAGATGGTGGGGCAGACTATTCCTTGCACTGCCGAAAAAGATTTCTTCGGTGTAAAGATGAGGCTGTTTCACATGATGTTTTGCGCTCGTGGGAATGGGGTGGATCAGTATTGGTGAGGCGGAGCATTACCCACCACCACCGTGTTGGCGATCTCTATGCGAGGCGGCAGACGAGGATCCCGTGGCTATGTATACATGGTGTAGGCAAGCGCGAGGGTTGACCTTGTGTGTGTGGGCTGGGTATGAGGCTGGCATTGCATGGTGGGCGCTGTGGGAGTGCGAAACGTGTGGGTAGGGTCAGGCTGGCGCGGGTATTGGGCTTCCTGGCAGCTGGTAGGTACTGCTGGAAGGGCGAATAGCTGGTGTTGTGTCGAGTTGATCAGGTGATAGTTGGCTACGCGGGGGATGAGACATTTGAAGTTGAGAGATGTGTACTGGTGAGGCTATGATTGCTTTGTCGAGGCACACTGTTAGACGGTGCGAGCAGCTCACGTGCCTAGAATTGCATTCAGACGACTCTTCCTTCCGCTTCTACAAGAGGTCGCATTGCTACTATATCGCTGCAAGACACATATTTGTATCAATATTGATGTTCATATACACATCATGGTGTCCTTCCCACGGCGGCTGGACATGCCTCACTAGTTAGTCGAAGAGCTTGCAGAACCCTACTCCGAAGACGGATCGCGCGACAACTCTCGGGGCTTTGCGTTGAACTTGCAAAGGCGTCGACCACTCCACCATGCATACTGTCTCTCGAAGCCGAAGTTCTGCCTCGTAGTCGGACCTTACTATGCGAGAAAACAGCAGATTACTCGTGGCCGCTGTGATCTGCACAACCTTGTAATCGAAAAATCCCCGTAGTCGCTACGAAGCTCAACGCGAGCGGCTGTGCTCGTTCAGAAGAGCCAAAGAACAACACGACAGAACCGCAGAAGGTCCGAAGTCGTTACCGACCCAATCCCCTCGCAGTTCTCAGATTGTAGAGTTTAGTTCGGTGCTTAGTTACCGCCGACTAGAGGGTTACTAAGAATGAGTGTTTCATCATCCATCTCGATTGCTCGTAACCGATGCATTCGACCAAGATAGGGTCTCACAAGTGATGCGTTAGAGTTTACGCTGCGCCATGGAGCCGGGCCCCAGACGGAGACTCCAGCTGCGGTTCAGTGAACTATGGTGGAGAAGACGGGTGGCCTAGATTTAACGCGTTTGATGAAGCCGCTTGATGAAGTTTCCGTTCTGTCGTTATTGTTAGTCGGCCCAGCTGCATATGCTGTTGGGACTGGCATATGGATGGGGTGTGTAGGCCAACAATCTAAAGACGCAGGACGCGTGGAATCAACTCCGGTCGCTAAGGTGCCAACCCTCGAACAATGTATTTGACAATGTTGGTTGAGATGTGAAGAACGTTTCCAGAATAGCAAATCAGACCCCGAATTTTCGTTCATGTGGGTTGCTGCGCATTTGCTACCGAGCACACCTGCGCATGCATGTGCTCGCTGATCAGACCCTTGAAATGTGGTATATTCGGAAGCGCGATTTAGAGATCTGACCTCAGCGTGCTGTATCAGAATAAAGTGGTGTGCAGGGTCTTGCATCGCCGGCCGCCGATGATGACGTCTTGGGCGGGCATCAGCACTGGAGACGCGCAAGCTAACCCAAGAGATCATCAACTAGTGAACAGCCTTTGCAAACCTTACAAAACACGTATGATGGAGTCCACAAGGTAGCCAAACTTGTGGTGTCAGAACCAGAGCGCCCCAAGTATGTAGTTCCTGTAATGCATGATGGGATATCCACATGGTCTTAGAAAAGCTTGCGGAGTTTGGTCCTTCCATAGCAGCAGTGAGACGTTTGATGCCTGCATGCCTGGAGATCGACCAAGAAGGCCTCGGACCGACTCTGAGCGGTGTATACTATAATTCACCATGCGGCACGCTTGACCAATAGCTCTGCATATGGCCGCAAAGTATGAGGTGATAGTCGAGGTCTTGCCGGCACTTTTTTTTAATCGCCAGAGCCTGCCATTTTCAGCGGAGCCAACAAGAGCCGAGCAACATGAGAAAACAAGGCTGATGTGCTGTCATTCGTTGAGCACAAAAGTTTGCACTGCAGTAGGTGGCGAAAGAGTCTGGAATTGACGGGACCTGGAAGTGGGTGATTGATCTTCGAGCATTGTCACTGGCGTCGTCTGTTGTTGCCTCCAGCCGCGGACGCCACGTTGCAGGATCTGTAAGCTATGGAGACGTCTATGGTGGGCACCATGGATCGATTGGATGCTGCCTTGATCACACTGCCGCCGTTAGAGTTTGAGTGCGCAGGAGTTGAGATGGCGGGGCATTTTAGTTTTGACGGGTGTCTTATCGCTGACTATCGATAACGGGCTTATCCTAACGCCTGGAGAGCATTTGGCGGTGAATGGGCGACTCTCGACCACCTCCACTGAAACGCTCGAGCTTTGTGGAGAAGGCCAGTCCGGCAAGGAAAGCATGCACGATTCTGAATCAGCGGGATCGAAAGCGCGCATAGAGCAGCCTATGGCGGGTCGAACGGATCAAAGCTGGCAGCACGGTACTTGGACGCAAGACGCGGAGGTTATTGCCCTATTGCAAATTGCATGTTGCTGTGCATGGAGCTCACAACTCACCAAGACACAAAATATGCGCTCGTGAAGAGATTGCTAGCGGCTTGACAAATTACCACACACAGCGGACGGCTGAGCTCTCACCCGCGGCCATGCCCTTGGGAGCGGTTCCTTCATCTCGAGCAGCAACAAAGTTTCCGCCATGATAGCGACCCGCAACCAGCGCAGAGGAACAATTTCGCTCAGGACGTGATCGTCAGTCCCTTTTACTCACAGACTCCCGCTCGTAGGTTTAGCCTACGGGAATCGGACTTGGCTGGCATCTGTGCTTGTGCACGGATGACGCCGGAGAGCAGAAAAAGAAATGGAAGCTGCAGGTGCTTGCACGGTTATCTCGCTTGCGCTGGGGTCAGCATCGCAATCTGGCGCTCATCCCAGCTCCTGCGACTCATATGCGGTCAAGTTGAGTGGGTTATTCCTTCAACGGGCATGGATACGGGATGAGATACGAGCCGGTAGAACGCTCTTGCCTCCTCGATCTGGGAGCCCTGGGAGCGGTTCTACCGTTTCACTCGTTGAGCTTCGCGATGACTGGGAAACTATAGATGAAGAAAAGTTCACCCCAAGACATTGCGCAATACGCCACGACATCAACAGCTGGGCGAATGGCGGGCGTGAGTGGAACAGCAAGACAATCTTAGGCGGTGACTGGTAGGTCACCAGGCCATGACTGGATTGAAGCAACACGTAGGCCACAGTATGGGGCGAGTGATGATTGGCACAAAAGTACAAAATAATCTCCGCATTAATTGGCTGGGCAGAGCAGTCTCGAAAATTCTGGCGGACGCTGGTGCGCCACTGGCGGGCCCAAGTCATCCAAGCAAAATTGACCACGGAGCCGAGCGACAGGGTGTGCTCATGGCTCATGGCTGCTCATGGCGAACGGTTCGGTTAGTCATGGTCGAGAAGCAATATATTGGGCAAACCAATGAAAGGAGGCTGCACAAACAGGGCGAAGTCCGACGCAACAAGGTTGGAGGGGGTGGGATCGACTGGGCCCAATCGGGCATCAAGTGCCATGTGTCATCGCCAACGCTCTTTTGGCGGTCCCCCAGTCGCCCTTGGGCAGTGCAGCAGCAACGGCGACGCAAGAAGATTGAAGGACAAAGAAGGGACGGTTAGAAGCGCCGGAAAAGAACAGCAGGTCCACCACGACGAAACCCGAAACGTGACGGCGGGCTGCTGACAGGCATTGTGCCGTCTTGCAGACACCGCACTGGGTTCAAGCAGACGGGACAAAAGGTTCGTCTGGCGGCATGACAGTCAGAGACGCAGCACAGTGCGGCAGCGTTGCGAGATGATGGTTTGGACGGGGGCTGCATTCGTCATGGGCCGTCGGAGCCAGCGAAGACTATCGAACGCCGGCCGTGCGCGCTCGCGGGTTTTTCGAGACGTCGTAAGCCTGGGCAGGCTCTGCAAGAGGAGGCTAAGCAGCACTAGGCAAGGAACTGCATAGCTGCCTCTGCTGGGGGCGCGGCGCGGTCGTTTGGGCGCCTTGGTGGGCCCGCCTCATCGGCCGGTGACCACAGACTGGCCCTCAGGGGGCCGTGTGAGGACAGGGGCTGGGTTGGGCAGGGGGGCGGCGAATCAGACGGAATGACGGTATTTTTTGCCTTTGACATGTGTCTTGTCCGCTGAGCTGACGAGCGCTTGTGGAGCGGGCAGTGGGCAGCAGTGAATGGACACGAGTGCATCAGCACCCTCGACGCCACCCTCACAGCGCGCGGGTCCGCTTGCACCGTCTCGCACATAGCGCTCTGCACGGCGAGCTCTGGGGCCTCGAGGCTGCTGCACTTGTCGCGTCGAGAGCAGGCCTGTGTGTCACCCTCTCTGGGCTGACAGGCGTGTGATTCGCCGCCCGTCACAGGCGCCCGGTGAGCAGCGGAGGCGTCGCAGGCGGGCATGATTCAGGTGAATCAAGGACACGCCCCGGCCGCTCGGTAGCTGCATGACGCTCCTTGTTGGACCAGGGCCTAGCGGCCAACTGGGTAAAGCCGGCTCACACCACCACTCTCACCCTCGCCTCCCTGCGCGCGTTGAGACGAGCCAGCAAGCCAGCAAGCCAGGGTGGGTTGCGCCAGTGGAACCACACGGTAGCGTCTGCGTGTGCGTGCCGGGCGGCCATGGCACCATGGCACACTCATCGCTGATGGCCTGCACTCTGCTCTGTAGCCCCATCCTTCTTCGTCATAGCGCCGCTCCTTCCCTATATTTACGAAAAAACTGGGGGCCTCCACGTCGAGCCAATAGCCACGCCCGTCCGCCTGCGAAGCCTCTCTTTATTAGTGCTGCCCAGCCGTCTCTCATACACATACATCATATCCCGCCTCACCCTCCGACCACGCCCACAACCACCACCACCACTACCACAACATCAACCACACTACCTTGCTCTACCTCCCCTCTCCCAACACATTCCTTCTTCAACCACCTCTTCGCTCTCTGTCAAGCTCTCTTCACATCGACAGTCTACTACTACTCACATTACTACCGTCGCAACTTCCAAGTCACCTGACTTGCCGGATCCGGTTACTCTCTAATACCTCCTTCTCTTTGCTCTGACTCTTCCATCCGGGACTGTTTGCTGTTTCCACACGGACCAGGTTATCCTCCATTTCCCCGGATCACTCTAACATCGTCCTTGAGGCCTTCATTGGACCTACGAGGACTTCTTACCTTTTCCACTCCCACCATGTACCCGACCCCCCCAGCATCCCCAACCCAAAATGGATTTTGCGCGCCGGAAGACCGTCTAGGTCAGGTTCTTGCTGGACGGCTCCAATTGACCGGCATTCTTGGTGTAGGAGCGTACGGTGTGGTGTACACAGCCGTGGACATCCAGACCAACACTCCCTATGCCGTAAAGGCACTCAACAAGGTCGGTCTTGAGCCTCGCCAGAGGAAGTTCCAGCAACGGGAGATCCAGCTCCACCACCAGGCCAGCGCTCACCCCAACGTTGTCTCTCTAGTCAAGATTATGGACGCCCCTGACTGCACATACGTTGTCATTGAGTACTGCCCAGAAGGTGACTTGTTCTCCAACATCACCGAGCAGGGCAAATACGTTGGTAATGATGCCATGGCCAAGCGCGCTTTCCTCCAGGTTTTGGATGCCGTGGAATACTGCCACTCTATTGGAATCTACCACCGGGACCTCAAGCCAGAGAATGTACTAGTCACTGACCAAGGAATGACTTGCAAACTCGCCGACTTTGGACTTGCCACTACCGACCCCGTCACCTCGGACTTTGGATGCGGCTCGACTTTCTACATGTCACCAGGTACGCTTGATTTGTTCTGACTCACAAAAGTCACGTGCTAACTTTGAGCAGAATGTCAGACATCGGCACCCAAGGCCTACTCATGCTACGCCTCAGCGCCCAACGATGTCTGGAGTCTGGGAGTCATGCTTGTAAATCTTACATGCGGGCGTAACCCATGGAAGCGAGCGTCTTTCGAGGACAGCACCTTCCGCGCCTTCATGAAGGACCCCAAGTTTCTGAGGACCATTCTTCCCGTTTCCTCAGAGCTCGACGCCATTCTCAGGCGCATGTTCGAGTTCAACCCAGCCAACAGGGCGACAATTCCTGAGATTCGTGAGATGATCCTCCGATGCTCAGCCTTCACAGCCACCAAGTCAGCCGTCTCAACGCCCCTGTCTTCTCCTCCCTTCAGCCCTGTAGACTACAGCCGGGATGCCGCGTACAATGCCTACTACCAGGCTCCCGCTGTGCCCCAGTTTGCTCCTCTCCCTGCTTCTGCCTACGCTCCATCACCCTTCCAGCACTCTACTTCGTCTGGAAGCTCAAACTCGGACAACGACTCGGTCTTCTCCGCGTGTTCATCAGCCTCCTCCGCGTCCTCGACCTCTTCGTACCAGCACGTTTCGTCTTCTCAGGTTCCCAAGTTTTCTTCTCGAGTACCCCAGCCTCAACAACAATACGTTTCCCAACCCCCTGCCAATACGTGGTTCCAGCCATTCATCCAGGCGGCCAACCTAGTCAAGCACGTGTCCTTCCAGCCATCCATGATGGCTCCGGTTCATGTCTACTAGGCCGCTCTCTCGTCCTGACCCTTTGGAACCTTTTTTATTTTATTACGATATGCTTCTTTACGATGTGTTTATACAACTTTCGAAAAGGTCACGATGACACGAACAGCGATTGATTTCTTGTTCGGTGTTTGTGCGGTTTTTTTCTTTGGCGTTACAAAACTAGACCAGTCCGGATGAAACTCCGGTCCTGGACTTTAGAAATATCTGGTTACTACGTTTAACTTGGGCGATCGCCTTGATGGCACGGAGTTTGTTACTGGCGTGGGTATTCCAGCGGTTTCTGCCACGTATATTGAAAGTGGGGTCATTAGGCATTTCCCGGAGTTGTTCTTGTTGGGCATTGGATCGATAGAGGTTCATTGCCATCACCTTCGTTCGAATTTCACATCAAGAGATACCAGAGCACTAGCTCAACCATGTACGGTAGCACGTCCCGCAAGAAGGACAAGAATATTTGCCATGAGCAAACTCAAACAAATGCAAAAACACACATACGGTCGCTGCGACAACACTCGCAAGCAGACTAAGAAAGCCACATCTTCACATCTCGTCACTTGACTGAACTTGCGCAATTGACGTCGCCCTTGGGCTCATGTTTCCATCTACAATGTTCACACCGAATGTGCGCTTCGACCACACCAACGTTGTCGACCCACCCACACAACGCATCAATCTGCAGCCACCCTGCCGCAGTTCTGCACCCAACCCAAAACACGCATACGCTTGCGCGAGAAATCACTCTCGTACCCAACCACTTGCCTAGTCACCCCACTCTGGCCCCACGGCCTAGGCATCATCCATATGCACCCGCAAAGTCTCCACCGCGATGGTCGCTGTGAGTCTACAGCCACCAGCAAATCACAGGTTCCACCAAGGCCGATGTGTGCATGGCCATCTGCGTGCTGACCTTGCAAGTGTGCAGTAGCCTGCCTTGACTCGACGGAGACTATCAGGCCGGGATTGCGCCCTGCCTCATTGACCTAACTGCTAGAGGTATAAGCCCATGTGTAAGATTTGCTAGGCGCACTCCCAAGGGGAATTATGGACGGAGAGCAGCGGATACCGGATGCAGGTCGTGGCCGGATGATGACCTGAATGCAGGATCGAGACTCACCTCTACGCTTTCTGTCATCGCCTTAGCGCAGATCTTTGTTGGGAGGCCGCCTAAATGGGTGCCTCAGGCCACGCCATGTACAACTAGACGGATTTTGGCGAGGCTATGCTAAGCTACTCGTGGCCGAGATGGTGTAGTGTTGTTTATTGACATGCTGTTGGAACCTGCACGGTAGTCGTCCTCGAGGACCCGATCCTGCTGCTCCTAGAGGCATACCACGAAATGACACGCAGGCAGCTGTGAACATGTCTCGGCCATACGAGCGCCATTCGCAAAGACCCTGTCTCGCTTGCTGGCCGGTCAGCTGGTCATCAAAGAGGGCTGAATCTCTCCAGTCAACCACCAAACGTCCTTCAGCTTCCGTTGCCCTCGTGTCGTATCGGCTACCTATGCTCCCAAGGCCACATTAGCACGTCGCGTACAATGTACATCCGCTTACACTTGCAGTGAGGCGTCACCGGAAACATTCGACGGCACCAATCACGCGACACAAGCAACCATCAAAGGGCACCGTTACAAGAAATTTGTTTTTGCGGCTGCCAAACCCTCGTCATCTGACGAGGATGATGGACGACCGAAAAAAGCAAGCGGTCATCGCTAATGAAAGTTTCTCAGCAATCAGCAAATGCGCCTTCATCTCGCGGGTAATGGCGTCGACTGACGTGCAGAGTGGCTGACGGAGCAAACTGGTGTAAGGATGACATGTTTGCCAAGCAGCGCGGTTGGTAAGTGTGGCAAACATCATCACCAGCCCACAACCAGCCTGCATTGTTGCTTCTGCCGCTAGCCACTTTCCAGGAAGAAATCCCTCAAACCCGTCTTTTTGCATCGTGTGCTTCCCACCCGCGGACCTTTGATGAGACTACATGCAGGCAACAAGCTTTTTCGTTTGTTATTGATCGAGCTGCGCAAGTGTGGCGATGACCATCTGGGCACTCAACGTCTTAACCGAAACCAGGTCCAGACTTATTGAAGCGATTGACCTGTCTTTGCCCATTCGCTGGGTGAATTGCATGCATCTATCGGTATGCTAATCTCGTTTTGAGCTAGTCGATATCAAAGCAGGAATAACGGTCTTGGACAATTGTTTTGGCAAATGCGCGATAGGGAGAAGTGCCCTGGTCGCTCAACGGCCTCAAAGATCTCAGCTCATATTGGGTTCTACATCGAAGAAACAATGCCGAGAAGGCGTTGAACCTCGCTTCGTGCGGGAATGACATCGTCCCTCGGCTCTTGAATATTGTGGCTGTTTGCCAATACCTGCCTGGGGCATCCCATGTTTCCGTACATCGTACTTGCATCGATTTTCTTTCCTTCTTCCGAGTTCCGGATGCACCCCAGTGCTTGCTTTTTCGCACGCTACGAAAGCATCTCGAACTGGCTCGTTCTTAAGCGAAGCCCAGAGAAGTCTGTTCGCTGGCCCTTTGCGAGGACATGGTGTGTGATATTCGGCATGATGACAGATAAAGGACTGAATACGGGAAGCCGCCGACCGGATGCTCATTCCTGAGTAGCGAATCTACTAGGGATTGCCAGTTTGAGGCCTGAAAGTAAGGAGCGAACCTTGCGCAGTAAGCTTTCGTGGCTTGTTTGACTGGTGTCACGGTCGCACGACAAGCTGTCGGGTCCGACGGTTGACATCCAGCTTTGTGGGTAGCAGTCTGTGCTGTGCTTTTCGAACCTATTGCCTGTAGTCATACTCCTTCCTTGGCCGGGCACGTTCATTGCACAGTGATCCTTTCCCAGGCACTATCAAAAGCATGCTTCCGTGATTATGCAGCTATCCACGACACTACACACCGATGGTATCTTGAAAATCTGTAGCATCAGACCACCAAAAGCGTCACTTCACGCCCTAGACGCCAAATTTCCATCATCAGCGCACCTTTGTCTGTGGACACCGGAGATGCATGCCGGCGAGCTTCTCCGCATGCTTTCTTCTCCTAGGGCTATCCCAAACTTTGTTGGTAACACAAACAACATGCAATGGCGCTGCATGGTTACACGAAGCCACTCAAGTCTGCCTCATCAGCCACTCGCGGGAAACCTTCCACAGCATGATCAGATCGTTGCTCAATGCTAGCACGATATCCCCACACATGGTACAGCACAACGCCGCTGCTCGACATGTGTTCGCCCAGCCCTTTGATACAGGACGCTCCTTACTGCAACTGGTACCCTAAGTAACACGACAATGCTCCTCATCTAGCTTGCTGCAGAAGGCCGCACTCTACGAACGTATCACCACGTTTGAGTTTGCTACATCCACCACGAACGATTGGGCATATCCCTTCCTCCGCTTTCCCGCATTCGAGACACAAGCGGCTTTCCGTACACGTACGACCGGCCCGAGAAAAAATCATAGTAACACATCCCTCACGGCAGGCTACAAAGTATCACTCATGTTTGGTTCTGTACACAGGAAGGACAGGCGTGAGACTGACAGCGGGTAGGCGTTCCAGAGTGCGTACATGCAACTAGGCGCTCACGGCTCTTTGCTGCTCAGCCTCTCCGTGCGCTGTACCATCTCCAACGGCGTGACAGCTGAGTCTATCTCTATACTTTTCCCAAATTGGTGAGGTACCAACAAAACCAACGTCAACCATCGACTATGCTTGCCTTTTGCTTCCTCAATTAGTCAGGTTTTCCCTTAGGGTGCCACATTGCCGGCAACCCACGCGAAGCTGCATAGTCACCCTATACGCACAGGTCATTGGGCATACGAGGAGATTGTCCCCGTAGCCTCGTGGTAGGTGCCTAGCCCTCTAGACGACGACTTGTCTTCTTTTTCTTCCACGGTTCTCTTGAACGTCACACGATAGATTCCCCTTCGAACCTTGCCCGAACGTGCATGAACCAGGTAGCGCGGATTGAAAAGATCGGAACACTATTATCGTTGACTTTGCCTCCCAACCAGAACGCCCGTAGGCGATGCCCGACGCCGGGATAACCGCATGTATAGGGAGCCAGCTACCGAACCCGCGAGGTCACACAAGTTAGACAAGGATATACTGCACGCTGGCGAGGCGGACTCGTGGCTATGAGAGATCGCATGTATCCATCCGAGTGTATTCTACGGATAGGCTTCCTGCGTCTGTAGCGGAATGCAAAAGGAACAAGAACGGTTTGGCCGGAGCTCCCGACTCACGCAGCATCTGCCCGAAGATTGGTCGGCAAACGACGAAGACCTTTGCGTATACAATTCACATCTCCCACCATATCCCGCTCGTCATCATAATGCTGTTATATACGCAACTATAGCAAACGCTGAAACGAACTCACACCAACAGCTACCCCGAACCACATAACATAACCCCCCACGTCCACACCTTACAGCACTCCCGTTCCCCAACACACAAAAAGCAAACTACACGCCCCCAAATCCCGAGCCTGCCAGAATTTCGGTTCCCCTTCCTGCATAGCCTGCCTGGCTGCATTACACCTCGCATGCATTCTCTTCCGTCCCACAAGCACAGCATCACTCATCCACCGGCCATGCAGCGCACGCCGTGACTATCCGCACCGGAATCGTGCTTTTGTTTCTCGAGTCTTTGGTTACACGACACGACGCGACGTGATGGGTTGTGAGGAAGGGGTGTTGGCTTGCTTTCGGAGAATTTTTTGGTAGTGCTAGGGAGGGTGGTCGGCTGGGATTATTGGTAGAGAGATTGGTGGTGTTTAGGGTTGGGAATATGGGGTTCTTGGGCGTGCCGTTGTGTACAGTGTGTGCGGGGAGAGTGGTTTGTTTCATTGTACGAGTGTGTGGTAGGTATTGTGGTGGGTTGTGTAGGTCAAGTGTAAGTAGCATTTTGAGATGTTTGTTGCTGTACTGATGATGGTGAGTCGATAATTGCAATGCGGTGATTGGTTTGGAGTTGAGATGGATAGTGATAATAGTCAATTCTAGTACAATCTTTACCACATACAATAGAACTTA